>Ga0268266_10000336_pt1 | contig 73612 bp, 66 predicted proteins | sample KBSS13metaG_FD_190356 | JGI IMG/M metagenome (GOLD analysis project Ga0268266, IMG submission 190356) | Switchgrass rhizosphere microbial communities from Kellogg Biological Station, Michigan, USA - KBS S1-3 metaG (SPAdes) (version 2) | ecosystem: Host-associated > Plants > Roots > Rhizosphere...
CCTTGCCCTTCTCGTTCGGCAGGACGGCGTGCTTGGCCTGGCCGATGTCGAAGGTGCTGAACGAATTGATCGTGATCGTCGACCAGAAGGCGAGCGCGTCGGGGCCCTTGACGCTGAACTTGACGAGGGGTGACCAGTCGCCGATGTAGCACGTCTCCTTCCAGGACATGCTCTCGTCGATCCAGTCGGTGAACTCGAATCCCTCGAACCCGAACCCGAACCGGCCGTAGCGATCGATGGTGGGGTCGAGCGGTATCGCGGGGGTGTGAGGAAGGCTTGGCGGCAGGTCGGTCATCGGTCTCCTTGCGGTCTCGTCGCCCGGCAGTCATGCGGGCGGGCGGGGGTCACGATACCGACCGTCTGTACGGTGGTAGGATCGTCAGACGTTTTTCTGGGAACAAGGAGGAGAATCGTCAATGAGCTTCACCCAAGACGTCGGACGCCCGGCGCCACCGGAGCCGGGTCTGACGCCCGACGAGATGGTCGCCCGCGCCACGGCGCTTCAGCCGCAGCTCGTCGCCGAGCAGGCCGAGACCGAGCGCCGCAGCTATTTCTCGCCCGAGCTCCACGAGGCGTTCCACGCCGCGGGCTTCTACCGCCTCTACGTGCCGAAACGCTACGGCGGTTACGAGTTCGACGTCCCGACCTACGTCCGCGTCGTGCAGGAGGTCGCCCGCGGATGCGTCTCGTCCGGTTGGTGCCTCGGCCTCTCGATGAACCACGCTCTCCAGGTCGCCTCGTGGTGGCCGGCCGCGGCCCAGGACGCAATCTTCGGTGACGGTGAGTTTCGAGCGGGATCCGTAGCGGCCCCGGTGGGCAAAGCAAAGCTGGAAGACGGTGAATGGCGGATCGATGGGCAGGTTGCCTTCGCATCCGGAACGCCCTATTCGACCCACTACATGGGGCAGGTCTTCCTCGACGGCCCCACCGGCGACGGTCCCCCGACGTTGATGGCGTTCGTCGCCCCCAGATCGGAGTGGGAGATGCTCGACGACTGGGGGGACATCCAAGGCCTGAAGGGCAGCGGCTCGCACAGCATTCGTTTCGACGGCACCCGAATTCCGGAGGACTGGGCGTTCGAGTGCAACATGCTCGACGTCGACGTGGCTGGTGGGACCCCGGGCTCGGAGCTCCATGGCAACCCGATGTATTCGGGTCGCGGGATGTGCATCTTCACGATGTCGCTCGCGGCGATAACCGTCGGTGGCGTCTACAACGCGCTCGACGAGTACGAGCGCCTGCTGCGCGAAAAGAAGACGCCACTTCCTCCCTTCGGTCTGCGGATCCACGATGCCGAGCATCAGCGCTGGTACGGCCGCGCCTATACGCGCATCCGTGCCGCCGAGGCCGCGCTCAACGACTGCGCCCGCCAGCACATGGAGCTCTGTCGTCGCAATGTCGAGGACGGGGTTCCGTATACCTACGGCGACGATATGGCCCTGGGTGGCATCGCCCGCGAGGTGATGCTGCAGTGCTGGGACATCATGCAGAGCGATATCTGGCAGACCGTCGGCGCCTCCGTTGCCCGTGACGGCGAGCGGATGGCTCGGGTCTTCCGCGATCTCTCGGTTGCGGTCGCCCACCGAAACCCGCAACAGCGGGATTTCTTCTACGGCGAGATTGCCCGTGAGGCGCTCGGTGAGCCCCGCATGGAGATGAAGATGTGATGGCGGGCCGAGCGCAGGACAAGGTGGTGGTGGTGACGGGCGGTGCCAGTGGTCAGGGTGCCGCTGAGGCGGCGGCGCTGGCGGCGGAGGGTGCCAAGGTGATCGTCGCCGACATCCAGGAGCCCCTGACCGAGCTTCCGCAGGGCGCCGAGTACAGGACGCTCGACGTTTCCTCGCGGCGATCTTGGCAAGAGCTGACCGCCGCGATCGAAGATGCACATGGCGCGGTCGACGGCTTGGTGAACAACGCCGCGACCACCGGGCCCGGGAGGCTTCTCGAGGTGACCGACGAGGAATGGGATCGCATCCTTGCGGTCAACCTCACCGGCCAGCTTTACGGCATCCAGGCGATCGTCCCGTTGATGGCGGATGGCGGCTCGATCGTGAACATCAGCTCCTTCGCCGGCCTCTCGGGCTTTCCAACGGCGGCCTACTCGGCGGCCAAGTGGGGCCTTCGAGGTCTTTCTCGGGTTGCCAGCCTCGAGCTTGGTCCACGTGGCATCCGGGTGAACACGATCTTCCCGGGTTACATCGACACGCCGATGGTCCAGGGTGCCGGCCCTCAGTTCGGGGAATGGACGTTGGAAGAGGTGCCTCTCGGGAGGCTGGGGACCCCGGGCGACGTGGCCCCTCTCGTCGTCTTCCTCATGGCGGATGAGTCGAGCTGGATCAGCGGCGCCGAGATTCCGGTGGATGGAGGGGAGTGGGCCCACGGGGGGACCAAACGGTTCTCCGATGGATTCAAGAAACTGATGGAGGGTTAGAGCGATGAGTACTTCCGAGGAGACGGTTCTACGGGTCGAGCGTTCGGAGGCCGGCGGCTGCCCGGTGGTGCATGGCCTCAACTTTCTCGGGCCGGTCGAGGTCAACGAACCGTCCGGATACACCGAGTTCCTTCGCCGCGAGGCGCCGGTCTCGTTCGTGCCGGAGACGGGCTTCTACCTCGCCACGCGTCATGAGGACGTGAGCAAGGTCCTCACCGATCACCAGGCATTCGAAGCGCTGCTACCGCCGACGCAGGTCCCAGAGGAGGCGCGGGACCTTCTCCCCAACGGCTTCGTCTATCAGCAGGAGGGTGCGATCAGCGCGACCGCACCGCCCGAGCACACGCGCCTGCGCAAGCTTGCGCAGCGCGGCTTCACCAGGGGCGCGGTGGCATCCTGGGCCGGGCCGATCGAGGCACTGTGCAACGACCTGGTCGACGAGTTCAAGGACGCCGGCCAGGCCGAGCTCGTCGATGCCTACACGAGCCGCTTCCCGATCCAGGTCATAGCGACGATCCTGAGGATCGACCGGGAGGAAACCGCACAGCTCTACGAGTGGGCCTTGGACGTCTTCCGGCTCTTCGGCGACCCGTCGATCCCGCACGACGAGATGATGGCGATCTGCCGTCGACAGGTCGAATTCCAGGATTGGGCGCTGGCTCTGATCGAGGAGAGGCGGGCCCTGCCGGAGGCAGACGAGGGCGACGTGATCAGGTCGTTCATCGATGCTCGCGACGAGGACGGTGGCCCGCGTCTGAGTGACACGGAGATCTTCAGCCTCGTCGTGGCGATGATCTCGGGTGGCGCCGACACCTCCTCCGCGGCGGCAGCCCAGATGTTGCGTCGGATCCTCCTCGACCAGGATCTCCGCTCCCGCGTCGAGCAGGACTACGAGTTTCTCTACACGCTGATGGAGGAGGAGCTCCGACACGACTTCGTCGGCCGCATGGCGTTCCGTCGCGTCGTTCCCGCGGGGGCTGAGCTCAACGGGGTGTCATTGCCGGGCGGTGCCCTGGTGGGCGCACACATCTGGTCGGCGAACCACGACGAGGCGGCCTTCGGCTGCCCGGCGCAGTTCGATCCAGATCGCGAGGACGCGAACAAGCTCCTCTCCTGGGGCAAGGCGACGCACTTCTGTCTCGGCGCCCCGTTGGCGCGCCTGGAGGTGACCACCGCCGTGCGGGTCGCCTTGCAACGACTCCCCAACCTGAGGCTGGTGCCCGGTCACGAGCTCCGGCGGGTGCCCGCCTTCTTCCTACCCAACGTGATCGGCGGCCTCGATGTCGCCTGGGACGTCTGACCGCAAAGGAGATTCGATGACGCTGCCAAAGACGGAACTGACGAAGGTCGAAGCCCCTGCCGGCCTGACCTTCGAGGAGGCGATGAAGAAGGCGACCGAGTTGCGGCCGCGGCTGATCGAAGAACAGGCTGCCACCGAGGCCCGGTCCTACCCGTCCGAAGACCTCCACCTCACCTTCGCCAATGCGGGCTTTTACCACCTGCTCCGACCGAAGACCTTCGGCGGGTACGAGTTCACCGTTCCGGAGTTCATGGCCGTGATGCGGGAGATCGCCCGCGGCTGCATGTCGACGGCCTGGTGCCTCACCCTGGGATCCGGGCATAACCTTCAGGTCGCCTCGTGGTGGCCTGAGGATGTCCAGCGCGAAGTCTTCGAAACGGATCACGGGTATTTCGCGGCGGCGATGGTTGGTGCTCCGGGAGGCAAGATGCGGCGGGCCTCCGGCGGATGGGTCCTGAACGGGACCCACAAGTACTCGTCGGGTACGCCCTATGCGACCCACTTCACGGGACACGAGTTCATCGAGACCGGCGAGGAGGGACCCCCGGGTCCCCTCAGCCTCTTCATCGCCCGACGCGAGGACTGGGAGATGCTTGACGACTGGGGCAACACGCTCGGCCTGAAGGGGAGTGGTTCCCAGAGCGTCCGCTTCGTCGACGCGATGGTGCCCACGGACTGGGTGCTCGAGGGCCAGGCGCAGTACGCGATCGACGTCACCGACGGCACGCCAGGTCTCCGCCTGCACGGCAATCCGATGTACGGGGCTCCAGGCCTCGGGTTCTTCTGCAACGAGTTGGCCCACCTGACCATCGGTGCTGCCTGGTCGGCCCTCGACGAGTACGAGGAGTTGATGATGACCAAGACCACGATCCGGCCGCCGGTTACCCTGCGGGTAAATGACCCCGACTACCAGCGTTGGTTCTCCCTCGCCTACACGAAACTCGCGGCCGCCGAAGCGGTCGCCGAGCGAGCCTCGCGATTGATCATGGAGTTCTCCCAAGAGGCGGCGGAAGGCGGCACCCCCTTCTCTCGCGAGCGCGACATCTTCGTCAACCAGCTTTCGCGGGAGGGTCTGACGATGGCGTGGAAGACGGTCGAGGATCTGCTCATGCAGACGGTCGGATCGAGCGCGACGACGAACGGCACCAGGATGGAGCGGATCTGGCGCGACCTGACCATGTCCTGGGGCCACGTGAACACCATCTTCCGCGACCTGATGGCGCGCGACTACGCGCGCGAGCGGTTCGCGGTGGGCAGCTAGGGGATGGGGCTTTCCAACGTCCACGGCGTCCCTGGCAAGTTGAGGCGGAGCGGGGACCCGCAGATCCTTGACGGGCGGGCGATCGGCGCGGCCCTGAGGGAAGAGGTGGCCGCGGAGATCGCCGGTCGGGTCGCCATGGGAGCGGCGCCCCCGGGCCTGGCGACGATCCTCGTCGGTGACGATCCCGCCTCTCGTGTCTATGTCGGGTCAAAGCACCGAGCGTGCGGCGAGGTGGGCATCGAGTCTTTCGACGAGCGCCTGCCGGTGGACGTCTCCGGCGAGGAGCTCGAAGCGACGATCCGACGGCTGAACGAGGACGATCGCGTCGACGGGATCCTGCTCCAGCTGCCGCTTCCGCACGGGCTCGATTCGGCTCGATACGTCGGTCTGATCGATCCGGCGAAGGATGTCGACGGACTCACCTCGGCGAACGTCGGGAATCTTTGGCAGGGGCGGCCGGGCCTGTCGCCTTGCACTCCACGGGGCGTGATCGAGATCCTCGATAGCAGTGGGGTGGAGATCGAGGGGCGCAAAGCCGTCATCGTCGGTCGCTCCCCTCTTGTCGGCAAGCCACTGGCGGCGATGCTCCTCGCTCGCAATGCGACGGTGACCGTCTGCCACAGTCGTACGGTGGACCTCCAGGGCGCGTGTCGGGGTGCGGACATCCTCATCGCGGCGGCGGGAGTCCCGATGATGCTTGGGCGAGATCATGTGAAGCCTGGTGCGACCGTGATCGACGTCGGCATCAACCGGACCGAGGACGGCCTGGTCGGCGATGTGGACTTCGACTCCGCGGTTTCGGTCGCCGGCGCGATCACCCCGGTTCCGGGCGGGGTGGGACCGATGACGATCGCCTGTCTTCTGGCCAACACCGTGCAGGCCGCCGGCGCCCGCCGCTACCTCTAGACCGACGTTGGACACCACGCGGCGGGTGCTGGCGGTAGCGAGCCTCGGCACGCTCCTGACGATCCTCGCGGTGACGACGATCGGCACCGCGACCGTGACGCTCGCCTCCGACCTCGACGCCTCGCTGGTCGAGGTCCAGTGGGTGGTGACGGCGTACCTTCTCGCCCTCACGGCGACCGTCCCGGTATCCGTCTGGGCGAGCCATCGGTTCGGGGCGAAGTCGGTGTGGCTCTGGTCGCTCGGATTGTTCGCGGCGGGATCGCTCCTCTGCGGCATCAGTGGGTCGATCGGCGAGCTGATCGCGGCGCGGGCCGTGCAGGGAATCGGCGCCGGTCTGCTGATCCCGGTCGGGCAGACGATCGTGGTACGGGCGGCCGGCCCGGCCGGGCTTTCCCGCGCGCTCGCCACCGTGGCGATCGTCAACGTGATCGGGCCCGCGACCGGACCGGTCGTGGGCGGACTGGTCGTCGAACTGGTCAGCTGGCGATGGCTCTTCCTGGGGATGGTCCCGATCGCGGTACCACTCCTTCTGGGAGCGACCCGCCTGTTGCCCTACGACCCTCCGGACCGGGCCCGTCCGCTCGACCTCATCGGTCTCGGCCTCCTGGTGCCGGCGGCCGCCTTGGCCACCGCCGGAATGGCCGGGATCGCCGAACACGCGCGGGTCGAACCGGAGGACGCGGCGATGCTGGGCATCAGCCTCCTGCTCGGCGTCGGTTTCCTCCTGCGATCCTTCCCGATGGGAGCGCGCGCCGTGGTCGACGTCGAGCTTCTGAAGACAAGGAGCTTCCGCGCCGGCTCGACGATCGCGGCGATCTTCGGGATCCTGATGTTCGGCTTCCTCTTCGTCGCGCCGGTCTTCTGGGAGCTGGCGCGTGGATATTCGTCTCTGGAGGCCGGGCTCCTGATGTTGCCGCAGGGTGCCGGATCATTGGTCACGCTCACTCACTATTCGAGGCGGGGCGACGGCGGTCGTGTCTCCAATTCCATCGTCGGCTGGGGTCTGGTGGTGGCAGCGCTCGGCACCGCCCCGTTCGTCTTCCTGAACGAGGCACCGACCCCGCTGCTCGAGCTGGCGTTGTTCGTCCGTGGCCTGGGCATGGGTGGCGTCTGGATCCCGGCGCTCGCCGCGACCTTCCGCGGGCTCGCGCCGGAGTCCGTCGCCTCGGCCTCGGCCCTGATCAACGTCGCTCTGCGCTTCGGCTCGTCGGCGGGCACCGCCGTCATGGCCGCGGTGTTGCAGCAGCGCCTGGGCTCGCAGGCGAGCTGGATCGACGACGGGCTACCCGGTTCGGTCGGGCGGACGGTGGAGCACCACATCGCCGACGCCTTCGCCTTCACCTTCGGGATCACGCTGGTCGCGACCGTGATCGCTCTCTATCCAGCCCGTCGTCTCTGGACCGCGGGTCGCCTCGGTCGCCGGGAAGTCGCCGACCTCAGTCGTCGCTGAGGCGGACGCCTCCGGCGATGTCGCCGATCGCGTCGACCACCCGGTTACTGATCTGGTCGCCGTAGCCGAGCTGCAGCGCCAGGCCGAACGACGCGGTCGGGCCGGCCGCGTTGAGGCTCGGCACGTCGAGGTCCCGGATCAGCTGGAGGTAGAGCGTGATGTCCTTCATCATCAGCCGGCTGGTCAGGCCGCCCTCCATGTAGTTGCCGTCGACGATGTTGGGGAAGCGGTTGATCGTCGCGAAGTTGACGCCACTGGAGGCGTTGAGGACATCGAGCAGCTTGTGCAGGTCAAGGCCCGCACTGCGGCCGGCGACCATCACCTCGGCGGTCGCCGCGAGACTCACGGCGTTGAGGAAGTTGTTCAGGAGCTTCGCGGTGTGTCCTGAGCCCGGCGCACCCATGTGGAAGATGTTCGTACTGAACCCCTCGAGCTGGCCGCGGACCCGGTCGAGCGCCTCGCCGGAGCCGCCGACCATAATCGCCAGGGCGCCCTTCTCGGCCGCCGCGGCACCGCCCGAGACGCCGCCGTCGAGCAACTCGACGCCGCGCTGGGCGAGCTGCTCGTGGAGAGCGATCGTCGAGCTCGGGGAGGCGGTGCTCAGATCGACGATCACCTGGCCGGGGCGGCAGATCTCGAGCAGGCCTTCCTCGCCACGCATCACCGCCTCCACGACCTTGCTGTCGGGCAGGGAGAGCAGGATCACCTCGGTCGCGTCGACCAGGTCGCGCATGGTCTGGGCGGTCGGGATGCCACGCGCGGGGCCGGCCTGTGGATCGGCGTCGTAGCCCTGGACCTGATGACCCTCTTCGAGGAGGCGGGCGGCGATGCGACCGCCCATGTTGCCCAGCCCGATGACTCCGAGCCTGGTCTCATTTGTACTCATCTTCCTAGCCTCCGATCCGCTGCCCGGACGGGCGCGCGGGGTTCATGGCGGTCGCACCGCCGTCGATCGAGATCACCTCGCCGGTGAGGAAGCCGGCCTGATCACTGAGAAGGAAGGCAACCAGGTCCGCAACCTCCTCCGAGGTTCCGGGTCGACCTTGCGGGGCGATCTTCGCGCGCTTCTCCCAGTCCGAGTTGCCCCCGGCACCGCTGCCGGAGCCCGAGAAGAGGCCGGTCAGGACGATCCCGGGTGCGATCGCGTTCACCCGCACGTCGAGCTTCGCCCCGTGCACCGCGCCGCACCTCGTCAGACCCACCACACCATGCTTGGCGGTGTGGTAGGGGACCAGGTCGTCGGAGCCCCGCAGGCTGCCGATCGAGGCGGTGGTGACGACCGAGCCGCCGCTTTCCTGCGCGCGATATTGGCGAAAGGCGGCACGGAGGCCGAGGAACACGCTGCGCAGATCGACGTCGATGACCTTGTCGAAGTCCTCGACGGTCAGCTCCTCGAACGGCGCGAGCGAACCCGGGATCCCAGCGTTGAGGTGATGAAGATCGATGCGACCGAACTCGGCGACGGTGGCCTCGACGATGCCGTCGACCGCCGTCTCATCGGAGACGTCGGCAGACAGAGCGAGTGCGGGACCGGGCAGAGTGTCGGCGAGACGCCTTGCTCCCTCGCCATCGAGGTCCACGACGGCCACCTTGGCTCCCTCCCGGGAGAGCCTCGTCGCCGTCGCCGCCCCGATGCCGCTGGCGGCGCCGGTTACCAGGGCGACCTTGCCGTCGATGCCGCTGATGCTCACAGATTCTCCATTCGTCTTGGCTTTGTGTGGTCCCGGCGCGCCGGGATCAGGCGATCCGGAAGCCGATGCCTTCGGCCGCCCCGGGGAGGGTCGGGAAGCGTCTCGTGACCTCCGGATCGTGGCCGGCGACCAGGGTTGCTCCGGCGGCCTCCAACCCCTTCAGTACCTCGTAGGCTTCGTACATCTTCTGCAGGTCGGCGAGGACGCCGAACGGACGTTCGAGCTCGAGCTCCTCGTAAAGGTGGGCGGCGTCGGAGGCCAAGGCAACAGGCCCGCCGGCCCCGTCGACCTCCAGGATCTGTTGGCCAGGTGCATGGCCGCCGACGGTGACGGCGGTGATCCCAGGGACCGGTTCCGAGCGTGCGCCGGTCGCCTCTACCCGACCCTCACCGTGGCGTGCCAGCAGGGCGTCCGTGGCGACGAGGTCCGTGTGGTCGGCGAACTGGGAACGTCGCGATATCGGCGAGCTCCAGAAATCAAGCTCGACCTCGGGGACGTGCAATCTGGCCGCGGGAAAGAGATCTAGATTCCCGATGTGATCCCAGTGGATGTGGGTGACGATCACGTCGGTCACCGCGGCGGGGTCGACGGCGAGCAGCTCCAGGGCTCTCGCGGGAGGGGTAAGGACTCGTCTCCCCGGTCGCCGCTCTGCTTCCGCAGGATCAAAGCCCGTATCGACGAGGACGATCTGATCCGGTCGGCGCAGGACATAGAAGAAGAAGTCCATGTTCTGGGGAACGTCCTCGTCGCCGTAGTCGGCGAAACGGTGGTAGAGGCGGCCCTTGCTGGACTCGGCCATGCCGTACCTCACCGCGATGATTTCCCAGCCGATGTCCGTCGCCGGCGCGTTTGCCACTCTCATCCTTCCCTTGGCTCCGATTTGAGCATATAGGATGCCCGTATGACAATCGAGCATAGAAGACGGTCATACAATATGCTGAGTCTTCGGAGGAACGACTGGGAAGGAGAGCAATGCTCGGCGTCGATGCGGGTGGGACGTTCACGGACATCGTCTCGGTGAAGGACGGGAAGATCCGGGTCACGAAGGTACCGACGAACCCCACCGATCCGGCTGCGCCGGTGATCGAGGGCGCGCGGCGACTGGGGGTCGACGGGGAGCCGATCTTCAACCACGCGAGCACGATGGGTCTGAACGCGGTGATCACGCGGCGGCTGCCGAAGGTTGCCTTCCTCACCACCGAGGGCCATCGCGACATCATCGCCACCGGCCGGGTCTGGCGTCCACTCGACGGCCAGACGGATGCACGTTGGCGCCGCAGTTTCGGCGACGCGGCACGGCCGCTGGTGCCGCGGTACCTGAGGCGTGGGATCGCTGAGCGGATGCTCGCTTCGGGGGAGGTCTTGAGCGAGCTCGACGAGGCGCAGGCGCGCACTCAGCTTGCGGTCCTGGCGCGTTGTGAGGTCGAGGGTGTGGCGATCTGTCTGCTCAACGCCTACATCAATCCCGAGCACGAGATCCGTCTGCGCGAACTTGCCCAGGAGGTACTCGGCGACGACGTCGCGATCTCGATCTCGTCGGAGACCTCGCCCTTGGCGAAGGAGTTCACGCGCGCGTCGACCACGGTGATCGACGTCTTCATGAAGCTTATGTACTCCGCTTATGGTGAGCAGCTCGACCGCGAGCTTCAAGGCCTCGGGTTCACGGGCGACCTCAACTTCGCCGATTGCGCCGCGACCCTGCTTCCCTGGCGCGAGGCTCTCCAGCACCCCTTCCAGATCGTGTTCGCCGGCCCGGCGGCAGGCACGGTCTCCTGCGGCAGGTTCGGCGCCGCGATCGGCGACGGCAATCTGATCTGCGCCGATGTCGGCGGTACGTCGACCGACGTATCACTGGTCGTCGACGGCGAGCCGTTCCTGAACGACACGTTCGAGCTCGAGCACGATCTCGTCATCAACGCCCTGGCGACCGAGGTGTCGAGCGTCGGTGCAGGCGGTGGGAGCATCGTCTCGATTTCACCGGCGGGTGCTGTCGTGGTCGGGCCCGGGAGTGCCGGCGCCGACCCCGGTCCTGCCTGTTACGGCCGTGGCGGCGAGGCGCCGACGGTGTCGGACGCCTGCCTGTTGATGGGGATCCTCGACCCTGACGGCTTCGCCGCCGGTGAGATGACGCTCGACCCGGAGCTTTCCCGCGCGGCGTTCGAGCGCCTCGACACTCGTCTCTCACTCGACCAGCGGGTGGCGTTCGCCTATCGCATCGCCGTCAACAACATCGCCGAGGAGATCACCAACATCGCGATCCGTCACGGTGTCGATCCGCGCGACTTCAGTCTGGTCGCCTACGGCGCGGCAGGTCCGATGCTGCTCCCGGCGGCACTCGAGCTGCTCCGGGTACGCAGGGTGATAATTCCGCCCTACCCGGGCCTCTTCTCGGCGCTCGGTCTCCTGAGTACCGACCTCGTCTACACCGAGAGCCGCAGTGCCTACCGCGTCCTCAGCCCGGGATCGATGGACGAGATCGCCTCGATCTACGAGCAGTTGGAGGCAGAGCTGCGGGCTCGGGTCGACGCCGGCGAAGATTCGGTCGTGAAGCGCAGCTTCGACGGTCGTCTCTTCGGACAGAGTTGGGAGACCCCGTTCGTCGACGTGCCCGACGGCCCGATCGACGAGTCGACGTTGTCGGTCCTCGTAGATCGCTTCCACGATGAGTACGAGAAACGGTTCGGCAACCGGTTCGAGGCGATCCCGGTCCAGGGAGTCACCTATCGCGTGCAGCTGGTCGTCCCGTCGGAGAAGGTCGAGTACGAGGCCCTCGAGCCCGGTGGGGCGGCGCCCGCGCCGGATCGCGAGGTTGAGCTCCGCTACCTCGCCGACCGGCCGCTGACCGCCGGTGAGTACCAGCGCGAGAGGTTGCCCGTCGGCTCCTCCGTGAGTGGCCCGGCGATCATCCGCGAGGACCTTTCGACGACCTTCGTCGGCCCTGGTCAGCGGGCGACGATCGGACGTTACGGAGAGATCGAAATCGAACTCGAGGATGACCAGAAGGGAGGGCAGTGATGGACGCCCCGACTCGGATCAGGGACCTGGACGACGCGGCGTTCGCGGAGCGGTATCGCTGCGATCGTTTCTCGGCCACCGTCCTCGCCAACCGATTTGGCTACATCGTCGAGCACATGTGCGGACAGCTGCTGACGACCGCGTTCTCCCCGATCCTGCGCGACTTCTACGACTTCGCCGCCACGGTCACCGGTCCGCCGGCCGAGCACTATCCGACTCCAGCGGTGAGCAACAGCATCATCTTCTTCACCGGGACGATGACCGACGCGGTGCGGACGACCGTCGAGGAGTATGGGCTCGACCGCATCGGCGAGGGCGACGTGATCATCGCCAACGACCCCTACCGCACGGGGACCCATGTCAACGATGTCCTCTTTTGTCGCCCGGTCTTCCGCTCCGGCGAACTGGCCGGTTTCGTCAACCTGATGGCGCATCAGCTCGACATGGGCGGGACGGTGCCGGGGGGCTTCAGCACCAACAAGCACAACGTCTACGAGAACGGCCTCGTCCTCGGGCCGCAGGCGCTGGTCAAGGGCGGCAAAAGGGTCCGCGAGACCTTCTCGCTGATCTTCGACAACGCCCGTTTCGGCGAACTGCTGTTGCCCGACATGCTCACGATCTGCGCCAATCTCGACCTCGGCGAGCGGCTGATGTCGGAGACCCTCGAGCGGTACGGATCGGATGCGGTGCATGGCGCGATGCAGTACGTCTGCGATGCGTCGGCCGAGCGGATGGCAGAGGCGCTTGAAGCGATCCCCGACGGGGAGTGGGAGGGAGAGGCCACCCTCGATGCCGACGGTGTCGCCGACGACGAGCAGTACACGGTGCGCGCCCGTGTCGTCAAGCGGGGTGGACGTGCTGAGATCGACACCAGTGGCAGCTCTCGGCAGGCGCGGACCTGCATCAACGGCACCGCCCTCGACGCGAAGTCGACGGTCGGCGTGGCGCTCAAGTTTCTCTTCGACCCGAAATCCCCCTTCACCTCGGGCACCGTCAGGCCGGTCGACCTGGTGCTCCCTGACAGCAGCATCGTCAGCGCCCTCCCCCCGGACGGCGCCGTCTTCACCTATTGGGAGGGGACGCAGGCCCTGTTGACGGCGATCCTCCGTGCCTTCGCCAAGGTTCTCGGACCCCGTGCGATCGGCGGCGACATGGGCTCCGGCAATCTGCACTCCGGTTTCGGCCAGCACCCCGATGGAACCCCGTGGGGCTCGGTCGGGCAGTGTGGCGGCGAACAAGGACCGTTCGGGGCGACCGATGCCGGCGACGCCGAGACCTTCGCCATCGGCTGTTACCAGGCGAACGGGATGGCGCCGGCGATCGAGGCGATCGAGTACGAATTCCCGGTGGTCGTCCAGCGTCGGGAGCTGATCCCGGACTCCGGCGGACCGGGCACGCACCGTGGCGGGGCGGGTCTCGCGAAGGACTCGCTCTGGCTGCAGCACACCGTCCACAACTGCGTATCCCTGAGGTACCGCGAGGCGAGCGGGTTCGGCGTCCATGGGGGTGGTGACGGCCGCACCGGGGGTTGGTGGATCTGGGACGGCGAGGACGGAGTCGACCGCAGCGGCCGCCCCCTGGGCCTCGGTGCGGATGCTTACGGTGATTCGACGCCGATCGTCGGCACCCTCGACCCCGAGACGAAGGCGCCGGATCCCGACGGGGAGTACTTCTGGTACGGGCGACGCCCCGTCTGGCAGTCCTCGCCGAACTCTGTCCTACGGGTGGTCAACAACGGAGGCGGGGGGTGGGGGGATCCGCTCGAGCGGGACCCGGAGAAGGTGAAGGTCGACGTCAGGGACGGCTACGTGTCGATCGTCGGCGCAGCCCGGGACTACGGCGTCGTCGTCGTCGGCGACCCCGAGCTTGATCCGGAGGCTCTGCAGGTCGACTCGAAGGCGACCGAAGCACTTCGCGATGAGAGGAGTCGATGATGAAGATGAGGGCCGCGGTCACGCGCGAGCGAGGCAAGCCGTTCGTGATCGAGGAGGTCGATGTGATCGCCCCCGGACCCCGCGACGTCATCGTCCGCACCGGCGCCGCCTCCTATTGCATCACCGACAACCTCAACAACGCCGGCCGCATGGGCAAGCAGGACAACACCGTCTTCGGCCACAGCGCCGTCGGCGAGGTCGTCGAGGTGGGGTCCCAGGTGACGACGGTCTCCGTCGGTGACCACGTCGCCTGCGGCGGGACGCCGGAGTGCGGCGTCTGTGCCAACTGCGCCCGCCAGCGGCCCGATCAATGCAAGGAGATCGCCCGTTTCGATCTACCGTTGGGGAAGCTTGCCGACGGGGTCGACGTGCTGACCTGCCCGGTCGGAGGCTACGGGGAGCTGATGCGGATCCCCGAGTACTGGGCCTTCCCGATCGAGTCGAGCCTGCCCGACGAGCAGCTCTGCATGCTCGGCTGTGGCATCACCTCGGCGATCGGTGCGATCTTCAATGTCGCGAAGGTGACCCCCGGGTCGAGCGTCGCCGTCCTCGGGTGTGGCCACCTCGGCCTCTGGATGATCCAGGGAGCCCGCGTCGCGGGAGCCGAGCAGGTGATCGCGGTCGAGCCGATCGCGGCGCGCCGCGAGATAGCGAGCGATTTGGGCGCGACCGATCTGGTCGACCCCGGCGAGGGCGATCCGGTCGCCCAGGTGCTCGAGCTGACCGGTGGGGCCGGAGTGGAGTTCGCCTTCGAGGCGGCGGGCGCGGTCCAGGCGATGACCCAGGCGATGGCGATGACGCTGAACACCGGGGTGACGGTCATCTCCGGCGTCGATGAGGAGAAGGCGGTGACCGCGCAGGTGACCTTCCCGGCGATCGAATTCGTCCGTGGCCGAGACGTGCTGAACAACCAGAACGGTCGCTGCAGCTACCGACGCGACCTCCCGATCTACATCCGCATGATCGAAGAGGGGAAGCTGCGGGCCGATCCGATCCTCTCCGGCGCCTACCCGCTCGAGCAGATCAACGAGGTCTCCCAGTCGGCCGAGGCGCGAGAGATCTTGACCGCGGCGATCGTCCCCTCGCTCGCCGGCTGACGGCGCGATGACCGTGACCGCCAGGCGGCTCGACGGTGAGGCTTTTCGTGAAGTCGTCGGCCACTTCGCCAGCGGCGTCACGATCGTGACCACCGAGCAGAAGGGGAAGCCGCTCGGCACCACCGCCAGCGCCTTCACGTCCCTCTCGCTGGAGCCGCCGATGGTCGTGGTCTGCATGAACCGGGAATCGGCCACCGGCAAGGCCGTCCTCGAGACCGGACGGCTCGGCGTCAACATCCTTGGCGAGGATCACGCGGAGTTGGCGATGAAGTTCGCGCGCAGCGGCGGCGACAAGTTCGCCGATGTCGCGCTGGCATCGGGCGCCGCGGTGCCCTTGTTGGAGGATTGTCTGGCGACCCTGATCTGCAGGGTCCGCGATCACATCGCCGCGGCCACGCACTATGTCTTCCTTGCCGAGGTCGACGAGGCCGATGCGGTCGAAGGCTCGCCGCTCGCCTACTACAGAGGTCGTTTCGGCCGTCTGGAGCTGGACGAGGATCGAGGTCTGCTTCGGGAGATCCGCGCGGGTCTGCTCGCCGGGACGCTCGGCCGGGACGACGAGGCGCTCAGCCCGGAGACCGTCTCGACGGAGGTCGGCGCGGCCTCGGGACCGACCTACCACGCGCTTTCCCGCCTGGCCGCCGAGGGTCTGCTCGAGCGAGGTCGGGATGGCTTCATCCCCCGCGCGGCTCCCGACGAGGTGCTCGCCGATGTCTTCGCGGCGCGCCGCGCGATCGAGCTGGGAGTGGCGCGAGAGACCGTCGGCAAGGTGCGGCCGGACCAGTTGTCCCGGCTCCGGGAGCTGATGGAGGAGACGAGCGAGATGGCCGGGCCCGGGGGCGAGCTCGAGTCGGTCGACGGCTGGATCGAGGCCAACGCCGCCTTCCATGAGGAGATGGTCGCGCTCTCCGGATCGAGCGCGTTGATCGAGGCCTATCGCGGTCTCGGCCTGCGCGGGCTCGATGCGCGACGCCTGCCGCGGGAGCCGCCGGAGCCGGGGCTGCTCGAGGACCACCGCGACCTCGTCGACGCCTATGAAAGGGCGGATCTGGATGCGGCCTGCTCGGTGATCGAGCGACATCTGACGAGGTTTCGGGAGATGGGGAAGCGCAGGCGAACCAGAGAGGAGAACGAGTGAGCACCGACAAACCGATGGAGGGTTTGACCGCGATCGTCACCGGTGCTGCCGGTGGAGTCGGATCCGAGGTCGTCTCGATGATGGTGGAACGAGGGGCGAGGGTGGTCGCCGAGGACGTCGATCCGGCTGTGGCCGAGATGGAGAGTGCGGAGATCGCGCCGTTGATCGGCGACGTCAACGATCCGGCGACGGCCCCTGCCGCTGTCGCGCTGGCGCAGGAGCGGTTCGGAGGCCTTGACGTCCTCGTCAACAACGCAGCGAAATTCGCCCTGAAGCCGACGCTCGATACCACCGATGAAGAATGGGACGAACTGATGGCGATCAACGTCCGCAGCGTCTTCCGCCACTGCAAGGCCGCCCTCCCGACGCTGCAGGGGAGCCGCGGCGCGATCGTGAACATGGCTTCGACCTCGGGTCTCACCGGCGCCGCCGGTCAGCTGACCTACAGTGCGACGAAGGGGGCGATCGTGCAGATCACCCGGGTGCTCGCAGTCGAATTCGCGCCCGACGTGCGCGTCAATGCGGTCGCGCCAGGTGCGATCGAGACGGGTTTCGTGAACGCCGCCCTGGCCGGCATCCCGGCACCCGAGGAGGCGAAGCAGGCCGTCGCTGCCCTGCATCCCGCCGGGCGCTTTGCGACGCCGCGGGAGATCGCCGAGGTCGTCGCGTTCGTCGCCTCCCCTGCCGCTTCCTTCGTCACCGGGGCGATCATCTCGGCTGACGGTGGCTACACGGCTCAATGACCAAACCCGATCAAGGAGACCCGATGGAGCTCAGTCCTCGGCAACAGGAAGTGAAAGATGAATTCGTCCGCACCCGCGGCACCTGGGGCGAGAGCTGGGAGGCGATGCTGAGGCTCGACGCCGACTTCCTCGACACCTACACCGAGCTCTCGGCGGTGCCGTGGCGCAAGAACCACCTGGACCCGAAAATCAAGGAGCTCGTCTACATCGCCATGGACGCGGCGGCGACCCACATGTTCCTGCCGGGCGTGCGCCAGCACGTCCGCGCGGCGATCTCACACGGGGCCACCGAAGCGGAGCTGGCCGAGGTGCTCGCACTGATCTCGACCCTGGGCATCCATGCCGCGAACATCGGGGTGCCGATCCTGATGGAAGTCTTGGCCGAGCGGGGCGAAGGCGAGCTGCCGCCGCTCGACGCCGAACAGGAGCGGATGAAAGCCGACTTCACCGAGAAGCGCGGCTACTGGCACGAGTTCTGGAACGGCCTATTGGCCCTGGACCCGGAGCTGTTCTCGGCCTATCTCAGATTCTCGTCGCACCCCTGGGAACACGGCGTGCTGGAGCCCAAGGTCAAGGAGTACGTGTACATCGCCTTCGATGCGGCCGCGACCCATCTCTACGAGCCGGGGCTGAAGCTGCACATCCGCAATGCCCTGAATCACGGGGCGACGGTCGCGGAACTGATGGAGGTGCTGGAGATCGTCAGCTGCCTCGGGATCCACGCGACCGCCTCGGCTCCGATCATCGTCGAGGAGCTCGATGCGGCGAAGGCGGGCGATCAGGTCGGCACGCCGACCTGATCGCCCCCGGGGGACCTACCGCGCGGCGACCGAGGCCAGGTCTTCGCGCCGGCGGTCGGTCTTGTAGGGCGCCGGGGCGACGGTCGCCCGGATCCTCTTCTGCTTGTAGTCGGGCTCGCCCCAGAGGATCTCGACCTCGGTGCCCGGCTCCGAGCAGGAGATCGCGATCGGGCAGAGCGAGATCATCTGCCTGAAGAAGTAGCTGTAGCAACGGGAGGTGGTGATCCCGACCTGCTCGCCGTCCCGGAGCACCCGGTCTCCCCAGACGGTGGCGAGCTGCCCTCGAGGCAGCTCCATCAGCTGGCAGGAGTCACCCTCGCGGTAGAGCGAGCCATGCACGTCCATGACGTCCTCCGCGTTCCAGACCAGGGTGACGATCCGACGGGTCGGATTGGCGACCTTCTCTTCGAGCGCCTCACGCCCGACGAAGTCGTGGTCGAACTTGAGAGTCCGCTCCCAGCCCATGTCGACCGGGCTGTAGAAGAAGTCGCTGACGTCGTCGGTGACGTGGCTCCCCCGATGGGTGAAGAAGAAGCGGGCGACGGCCGGCATCTCGGCAGCCCATTTCTCGCCGAGCTGCTTGATGCTCGGGTCGAACCAGGCGGGCATGTAGTCGACGCTCGGGGTCGGGAAGCAGGCCTCGACGTGGTTGACCATCTTGGTGCGCGCACCGAGGCGCTTGATCCCGTATGCCTCGCCGATCTCGACGATCCGGCTCCAGACCTCCTTGCCGGTGGCAGCCGGACCCTGCAGCTCGAAGCCGACCTCACCCGCCATTCCCTGGCGCAGCGCGGTGAACGAGTTGCCGTCGATCGACCGCTCGGCGAAGTGCATGAACTCGATCTCGCGGAAGCTTTCGCCCGTCGCCTCCTCCAGCAGGTGGAGCGATTTCGGCCCTTGGACCTGGAAGACATATTCGTCGTGGGTGATGATCTCGCTGCGGATGTCGTAGTCGCCCTCGGCGAGCATGTGCTCGACCCAGACGACGGCGTTGCGACCGAGGCTCGAGAGCACCTGGTCCTCGGCACGGCGCATGAGGATGCCGTCACCGAGCAGCAGGCCGCCGGGGGTGCACGCGGAGATGTGTTTCGCCATCCCGACGGGGAAGCGATCGAAGTTGTTGCCGACGAGATCCGAGAAGAGCCGGATCGCATCGGGGCCGGTGATCAGGTGCTTCTGCAGTCCGCTCCAGTTGCCGATGTAGCAGGACTCCTTCCAGGACATCGATTCCTGGAGCCAATCGGTGTATTCCCAAGGTTCGAAGCTCTCGCCGAATTGGGTGAACGTCCTGACCCCCTCCGGAACCGGGATCGTCGGCACAAGCGGGAGTGCGGTCGGTTCGTTGCTCATCGGCCGGATTCTATATGACTGACGGTCATACAATCAGCGTCCAGAGAGCCTTCGGACCCCGTCCGAGAGCGATTTCATCCCGCCGTGGGCCCACTCGCCGCCGTCGATGCTGATCTCGGCGCCGCTCACCCAGGCGGACTCCTCCGAGATCAGGTAGACGATCAGCGGCGCTACGTCCTCGGGTCGGCCGACGCGGCCCATCGGGATTTCCTTCACCGACAGCTCGCGGAAGCTCGGGGCCGCGGTCGCGGTCATCGGCGACTCGACGTACCCGGGGAAGATCGCGTTGACGCGGATGCCGAGCGGCCCGAGTTCCATGCTCGCGACTCGCGACAGACCTCGGAGCGCCCACTTGGCCGCCGTGTAGGAGGTGGTGAAGTGTCCACCGAGGGCGGCGAGCGAGCAGACGTTGACGATCGAACCACCCTCTGACATCAACGGGACAAGCGTCTGGATGCCGATCAGGGGCCCGGTTACGTCGATCTCGAAGATACGTCGCCAGTCGTCGAGCTCCACGTCCATGAGCCGTGCTCGTGAGGTGGCGGCGGCGTTGTTGACGAGCCCGTCGACCCGGCCATGCTCCGCGCGAAGGATCCGCGCCAGTTTCTGCCAGTCGCCCGCACTCGACGAGTCGAGGCGGTGGAATGCGACGCCGTCGGGAAGTGGGTCGACGGGATCCTTGATGTCGGTCACGTGCACAGCAGCGCCCTCTGCCGCGAGCGCTCTTGCCTCGGCGGCGCCTTGACCGCCGGCGCCACCGGTGACCACGACGACCTTGCCCTCTGCTCGACCCATCACGGCGCCAGCGCCACGTCGAGGGCAGGGCTGACGAAGCGAGATTCGATCAGATCGGCGGCAAGACCGGACATCCGCCGACCGCACTCGTCGCCCAGCAGCCGTGCGTAGTGCCGATCGAACATCGGTGCACCCCAGTCGCTGGTGTCACCGTCGCCCTGCAGTGAATGGCTGGACCCGTCGGCCATCTCGATGTCGACAAGCGCCCCGTGCGGTCCGACATCGTCGCACCCGCGCACCTCGATCGCGTCGGCACGGGGGCCGATCACCGGATCGGGTAGATCGGACAAGGCACGCGCCGCGATGCCGGCGATGCTCGTGACCGAGTCCGCCCCCTGGGCGGCGTAGGCCGTCGCGAACTCCGGCACGGTCACCGTCATCGAAGAGATCTCCCCGCTCAGGCCGGAGCCCTCGATCGCGGCGCAGATCGCCTGGCCGTACATCGGGACCGGAAAGCGCTTGAAGGTGAGTCCCATGACCACAGGTCGGTCGGCGGCGCCGGAGAGGCGGCGCCCGCTGGTAAGCATCTCGATGATTCCTCCTTCTCCGTCGATGGTCTCCGGTGAGCCGTCCAATCCCCCGGCGGCAGCTCTCGCAGCCTGTACCCCCTGCACCGCGGCGATGGCCGGCTGCAGCCGCCAGGCATCGCCCTGGTCGAAGACGGAGAGGACTCCGCCTGCCGTCGCCGCCGCCAGTCGTAGGGCAGCGGGCCCGCGGGCGGGGTCGGGACCGAGCATCGCGGTGACGGTCGCGGCAGCGAGCGGCGCGATCGCGGCGGTGACCCGCCATCCTGCCCGTGACGCGTCGGGAATCAGGGTGGATGCCATCGCGCCGGCCACCTCATAGCCGGCGATCAGGGCCCGCAGCCAGATCCCGCCGTCGATCGAAGCGGGGCTCGAGTCGGCCAGGGCGAGGGCGGGGGGGACGATCATCACGCCGGGGTGAGCGGCGGTCAGGTAGGTGTCGTCGGCGAGGTTCGCGTGGAGGAGGAGGGCATTGGCGGCGGTCGCTCCCTCGACGCTCGAGCGCCCATCGTCCCGGCCGACCAATCTCGCCGGGCCGATGTCCTCGGCCAGCCGGTCGGCCGCCTGTCGCCAGCGGGGATCACGGCCCGCGACGAGCATCTCCGCAATCGCTGCCGCCGCGCATCGGGCGGTCCGTTCGAGGGCCTCGGGACCGGCGGTCCTCGCGACCTCGGTGGCGTCGGCCCACAGGTTGGCGGCGGCGTCGTTCACAGGGGAGGCACGCTCTTCAGGGCCCGCAGGAACAACAGGCGCCGGAGTAGGGCATCGGGGTCCCGGGTCGTCGCCCGTTGGTGCTCGAAATCCTCGCGCCGGCGCTCGGGGTCCCGCTCGCTGTAGAGCATGCGCTTGTTTTCGCTGGCCGCGGGCGAGGCCAGCTCGAGAAACTTCTCCCGACGGTCTTTGGCCCACCAGTCGAGCAGCTCATCGGAGCCGCCTTCGAGGACTGCGGTCAACACCGGGATCAGTGCTTCGGCGTCGAAGATCCCGGAGGTCAGCCCGAGGCCGCCGGTGGGGTTCGTGGCGTGGGCCGCATCGCCGGCGAGCAGGACCCGCCCGACCCGGAAGGCGTCGGCGGCACGCTGATGCATCGTGTACGGCTGCACCCGCTCGAGCTCGAACGGCCCGTGTCCGGGAACCGTCGCCTCGAGAGCTGCGTCGAGTCGCTCCCGGACGCCGCTCTCGGGGAGGTCGGGCTGCTCGCAGTAGGTCCATCGCCACAGTCCGGTTTCGTCGATCTTGGAGACGATCGCCCCGTGCTCCGGATCGGCGACCAGGTTCGCCACGGCGAAACCGTGTCGGGTGAAGTCGTAGCGGATGTTCGTGGCGACGAATCGCTCGGGCCAGGTCATGCCGTCGAAGCCCAGGCCAAGTGATCTGCGGACGGTGGATCGGGCGCCGTCGGCAGCGATGCACCAGCTCCCGCGGAGCTCCAGGGGGCCGTCCGGCCCGGTGGCGCTCACCGTGACCCCGTCGGCGTCCCCGCGGACGGCCTCGACCGGGCTGGACCAGATCAGCTCGACGTTCGCCTCCTTTTCGAGCTGCTCCAGAACCAGCGCGCCGAGTTTCTCCTGGCCCAGGTGGACGTTGTACGGATATGCGGTGACCTCGGACAGCACGTCGATCGTCCAGGCGACGTGCTCACCGGTCTCGAGCAGTCGATACTGATAGTCCGTCTTCGTGAATCCACGCCGGATCGCCTCATCCAGCAGTCCGAGACGGTCGAGGAATTCGAGGGCGCTCCAGTGGTAGACCATCGCCCGTGGCGATGGGATGATCTGGGACTCTGCCTCGATCACGGTGACCGCAACGCCTGCCTGGGCCAGGCCAAGGGCGGCCAGGAGACCGGTTGGTCCACCGCCCACCACGATCACGCGCTCCTCGGAACCGCCCATTCAAGCACCTTTCGTCTAGACCCCCGACAGATTGTATGGCGATCATCTTGCCATACGTCGGCTGACCTCCGGTCTTTGCCGGGGCCGGCGAAGCGGCCAGACGCCGACGGGCGCTCAGGAATCCAGCGAGAAGGTGGAGATGCCCTTGAGGCCGCTTGCCTCGGCACGGCCGAGGTGGCGGGCGCATGCGGCGGCAGCGGCGTCGGGATCGCGCTTTTCGATCGCCTTCACCAGGTCGTCGAGCTCCTTGGTCACTTTCACACCGCGGCCTTTGTTCGACATCGAGGCGGCGCGCAGCATGCGGACCCTTGCCTGCAGGCTGTTGAGGATGGAGCGGACCTCGTTGTTCCCGGCCCCCTCGAGCAGGACCTCGTAGAAATCGTCCTTCGCGCGGAGCAGGTCGCGGGTGTCCTGGGTACCGACTCGATTTCCGAACTCTTCCGCGGCCGCCCGAAGTTCGGCGACCTGCTCGTCGCTCGCCCGCTCGACGAAGCTCCGTACCGCGAGCTGCTCGAGGGCTGATCGCACCTCGTACAGCTCTGCCGCCTCCTCGGGTGAGGGGATGACGACGATCGCGCCTTTCTGCGGGATGGTGGTGACCAGCCCCTCCGCCTCGAGCTCACGGAGAACCTCGCGGATCGTCGTCCGGGAAACGCCGATCTGCTCGATCAGTTCGCGCTCGATCAGCCGTTGGCCGGGTTTGTAGCGAAAGTCGAGGATTGCCTGACGCAGGACATCGAGAACCTGCTCGCGAAGGGGAGCCGCCACACGACCGACTCGGAGACTGGTGTCGGGTGCGGTTTGCTCAGGAGTCGACGACATTCAGACCATCTTATCGCATTACGGTCGGTCGCAGATCCGGCGAGGCTTCGGCGAAGTCCAGGAAGATTAAGTCCACCTACACAGCACTGGAAAGGGGCACAAACGAACCAAAGGGCGGGGCAGGGTTGCGCTCGACCGAAGCAAGGCAGTCGCCGCACTTGACAACGTCCCACCAGCCGCCGTCGGAGAGGACTCGATAGGCAGCCAGCGCCTGGCCGTCGCACTCCGGGCAAGTCCCGCCGACGGCCTCACGTTTGGCATAGACGAGCTTCTCGGAGGGGCGCGTGAAAGTGTGCATGACTGGGCATCTTACTGGAGTATCGGCAGACAAATTCTGATTTCGGTGGCGCCTCGACACCTCTGGTGGGCTTGGTTGTATGACAGTCATTCAGTATGCTGGTTGCTCCGATAGCCATTCGTCCTTGAAAAGGGGATCATGAAAATCATCAAGGGGGGTCGCGCGGGCACTGGGTCGGCGCTCAAAACCGGGACCTTCACCGGCACTGTCTGGGGAGATTCCGTCATGGCCGAGACCGATGGCGTGCTGATCAACAACGTCTCGTTCCAGCCGGGCGCCAGGACCTATTGGCACTCCCACGATGGTGGTCAGATCCTGATCGTGACGCTCGGGGCGGGCCGGTGCGTCGACCGCGAAGGCAACGGCGGCGAGATCGTCGCCGGGGACGTCGTCTTCATCCCGCCAGGCGTCGAGCACTGGCACGGCGCGAACGCCGATTCAGTCATGACCCATATGGCGATCTCCCTCCAGGGTCATGAGTGGCTGTCCGAGGTGACCGACGAGGAGTACGGCAAGTGAGCGACGACTCTCAGAACGCGGCGGCGGCAGGTGTCTCCGCCGAGGACGTCATCGGGGCCCAGGAGCGCTATGAGGAGGGCCTCGCCATCCGCCGCGAGGTTCTCGGTGACGCCCATGTCGATCGCTCGATGGCCAACGCGAGTGAGTTCAGTCGACCGATGCAGGATCTGACCGTCGAGTATTGCTGGGGGGCGATCTGGTCGCGACCCGGGCTCGACCGCCGTGCCCGGAGCATCCTCAACCTCGGAATGTTGACCGCGCTCGGTCGCAATCACGAGTTGCGCGTCCATGTCCGAGGCGCGCTCAACAACGGCGTGAGTCGTGACGAAATCCGCGAGGTCCTGATGCAGGCTGCCATCTACGTCGGTGTCCCGGCGGGGATGGAGTCCTTCCGGGCCGCGGAGGGCGTCTTCGACGAGATCGACTCGGAATGAGGGGGGCGCCCCGCGGGGTGCGGCTGGGGCTGTTCATCGCGCCTCAGCACCCTGCGGGGCTTCCACCGCGGCAAGCGGTGGCCAGGCATCTTGAGGAAGTCAGGATCTCGCGCGAGGGGGGCTTCTCCTCGGTGCTGGTGGGGCAGCATTTCCTCGCCCATCCGTACGCGATGCTGCAGAGCGTTCCCTTGCTCTCCCGGTTGGCGGCGGAGGCCGGACCGATGCGCCTCGGTCCGGGCATCCTCCTGCTCGCCCTGCTGAACCCTCTTGAGGTCGCGGAGAACCTGGCGACCCTCGCCGCGCTGACCGAGGGAGGCGCGATCGCCGGTTTCGGGCTCGGCTACCGAGAGGTGGAGAACCGAGCTTTCGGAGTGGGTTCCGGCCGAGGCAGGATCTTCGCGGCGAAGCTCGATGTCGTCCGTCGGCTCCTCGCCGGGGAGTCGGTCACCGGGAAGGGCCCCGGTTACGAGCTGAGTGACGCTCGCCTTTCCTTGCTGCCCGAAAGGCCGCTGCCGCTCTGGGTCGCGGCGAATTCCGACGCTGCGGTGGAGCGGGCCGCGGTCCGGGCCGATGCATGGCTGGTCAATCCACATACGGCCTTGGGCGAGCTCGAGCGGCAGGTGGACCTCTACCGTGCCGTGCGGAGCGACGCCGGGCTCCCGTCGGAACTCGGTCTGCCGATCCTGAAGGAGGTCTGCGTGGCCGCCACCGACGACCAAGCCTGGGCTCGGGCGCGCCCCTATCTCGAGGCCAAGTACAAGGCCTACGTCGAGTGGGGTCAGGACGACGTCCTCCCCGACGGAGACACGCTGCGGCGGCAGTTCGGTGAGCTTGCCCGTGGCGGCCGCTTTGTGATCGGCTCGCCCGAGACGTGTGTCGAGGCCTTGTTTGAGCACCGGCGCCGCCTCGGTGTCGATGAGGTCTTCTGCCGGGTCGGCTGGCCCGGTATGCCCCACGAGCATGTACTCGAGTCGCTGGAGCTGCTGAGCGCCGAGGTGGCTCCCCGGCTGTCGTGATCAACCGAGGCGAGAGGGCCCGGCTGGATCTGGGCCTATTCGGCATCTGCCTCGGATTCCTCCTGGTCACCCTCGACGCGACGATCGTCAACGTCGCCCTGGAAACGATCCAGGAAGCCCTCGGCGGATCTTTGGCCACCTCGCAGTGGATCGTCAGCGCCTACACGGTCACGTTCGGGTCTCTGATGCTGTCCGCGGGCGCCTTCGTCGATCGCCTCGGGGCACGTCGCTGCTTCGAGCTCGGTCTACTCGTCTTCACCTTGGGCAGCGCGTTCTGTTCGCTGGCCGGCTCGATGGGGGTCCTGATCGTGGCTCGAGCCGTCCAGGGGCTCGGTCCGGCGTTTCTGATGCCGTCGATCCTGGCCCTGATGGTCGACGCGTTCCCGGATCCAGGGCCGCGGCGTCGCGCTCTGACGATGTGGGCGGGGATCTCGGGGGTAGGACTCGCGGCCGGACCGGTCCTCGGCGGGGTGCTGGTCACCCTGGCGGGATGGCGGGCCATCTTCCTGGTCAATCTTCCGGTTGCTCTGGTCGCCTTGGCGATCGTCCGCATCAGCATGAGGGAGACGCCGCGGCACTCTCACCCCCTGGACATCCTGGGGCAGCTCCTCGGCGGAAGCGCCCTGGCTCTGCTCACCGCGGGGTTCATCACCGAGGGAGCTCATGATTGGTCTTCCAAGGTGGCGGCCGGATTGCTGATAGCCGGCGTCGCCGCCGCGGTCGCCTTCGTCTCCGTCGAGAGGCGGGTGGCGCATCCGATGCTGCCTCTCGGCATCTTCCGCAATCGCGATCTGCGTTCGGCCCTGGGGATCTCCGCCCTCTTCACCTTCGCCCTCTACGGGGGGCTCTTCTGCTTCACCGTATACCTCCGCGCCGGGCGGGGCCTAGGGGCAGGAGCAGCAGGCTTCGCACTCCTTCCCTTCACCGTCACGATGGCGTCGCTCTCGTTCTTGTCCGGTCGCATCGCCGATCGATTCGGCGAGTGGTCCACGATCTGCGTGTGCCTCGCCGTCGGTGCGACGGGTGCGCTGGGGGTAGCCATCGCCGGCGATGCTCCAGTTCCCGTGCTCGTTGTGATGATGGTCCCGATCGGCTTGATCTCGATCGCCTCGCCGGCCTTGACCGGCCTCTCGATCGGATCGGCTCCGCCGGAGCGGGTCGGCCTCACCGCGGCGACCTTCAACACGACGCGTCAGATCGGAGGATCCCTGGGGATCGCCGTGCTGGGTTCTCTGATCGCGGTCGGCTCGGACAACGTGTCGCTCACCATCCCCTTTGTCTTGGTCGCACTCGCCTACTGGGCCGGGTCACTGATGGCCGCGCGACGCTAGCCAGGCCCTACTCGGGGATCAGCCGAACGGGCACTGACTCCAGGCCGCAGGCCTGCATGTTGATGGCCGGGACCGCGGCGCCGGTCGGCTCGATTGCGGCGACACGGTCGACCAGCGACTGGAGCACCGCTTGGCCCTCGATCCGCGCCAGCGCCTGGCCGACGCAGGTGTGGATGCCGTAACCGAGCGCCAGATGGCTGCCCTCGCCACGGAGGATGTCGAACCTGTCCGGCTCGCTCCAGTGACGGGGATCGCGGTTCCCGGCGAGCCAGAAGAGGAGCACCGGCGAGCCGGCCGGGATCGTCGTCCCGGCGACGTCGACGTCGCGAACCGCGATCCTGCCACCGTAACGGGACGGCGACTGGAAGCGCATCGCCTCCTCGAAGGCCTTCTGGACCAGGCCGCGATCCTCGCGCAGCAGGAGCCATTGATCGGGGTTCTGGGAGAACGCGCGGATCGTGCCGGCAATCGAGGCGATCGTCGTGTCGAAGCCGGCGGCGAGCAGGGCCTTGACCAGCTGCTCGGCCTCCTCCTCGCTGATCTCGCCGGCGTCGGCGGCTTCGAACATCTGCATCCCGAGGCCGCCGGGCTTCTGACTGGAGCGCCTGGTGTTCTCCTCGACCCAGGCCAGTGCGGGCGCGCCACTTCTCATCTTCTGATGCCAGATCTCGTTGTGCGGCCCGGTCACGTTGAAGACCGCGTCACCGAAGCTGAGCAGCTTCTCGCGGCCCTCCCGGGGAAGTCCGAGGATGTCGGGGAAGGCCTTCAGGGCGTAGCCGACGGCGACGTCGTTGACTGCGTCGAGCTCGACCGGCCCGTCGGCGAGAAGTCGATCCAGCAGTTCGTCGGCGAATCCGTCGAAGGTGGCGCGCATGCGCCGCAGGGTGGGTGGTGAGATGGCGCGGTTGATCACGGCACGCACCCGTGTGTGATCGGGCGGGTCCAGGGTCAGCGGGATGCTGGGCTTGAACGACTGGGGCTCGTCGAAGGGTCGGGAGGTGGAGGAAAAGGTCTCCCAGTCGCGAGTTGCCGACTGGATCTCGTCGAAACGGGTGATGGCCCAGATGTCGTACCGCTCGAGGTAGGCAACTGCCGCGGCCTCCCGCAGCTCGCCGTCGGCGACGAACATGTTTGTCATCGCCTCGACAGTGAACGGGTCGTAGTCGGAGGCGTAAGGAGACGACGCGAGTTGCACGCCGAAAGTATAGCTTTGCTAGACGATCAGGTTGTATGGCGAAATGCTCTTCCTTGAAAGGAGCTGAAGTTTGAGGTCGGCCAGATGAGTCGAGTGTTGCTGGTCGACAACTACGACTCCTTCACCTTCAACCTGCAACACCTCCTGGCCGCCGAGCTTGGCGTATTGCCGACGGTGTGTCGGAACGACAAGATCCCTTTCGACGCACTGAACCGCGGCGAGTTTGCGGCGGTCGTCATCTCGCCCGGCCCCGGCAGACCGGATCGGCCCGAGGACTTCGGCGCGTGTCGGCGCGCGATCCTCGACTTCGATCTGCCCGTTCTCGGCGTCTGCCTCGGCCACCAAGGGATCGCCACGGCGTTCGGAGGGGCGGTTGAGGCGGCGCCTTCGCCGATCCACGGTGAGGCGACCGAGATCGCCCACGATGGCGCGCCGATGTTCGCCGATCTGCCACGTCGGTTCGAGGCGGTTCGCTATCACTCGCTGGTCGTTTCCGAGCCCGTGCCCCTGTGTCTCGAGGTGACGGCGCGGGCCGACGACGGCTCGGTGATGGCGCTTGCCCATCGCAGCCGCCCGATCTGGGGTGTCCAGTTCCACCCCGAGTCGATCGGCACGCCCACCGGTGCGGCGCTGGTACGAAACTTCGTGGCGACGTGGCGAGGCCCGGTCGCCCGTCCTCGCCCATCCCGTGCTCCCGATCCCGCCGTCTCGCGACCGCGGCCGGGTCCCCACCGGCCCATCGACCCTGACCGCGCCTGGGCCCTCGTTGTGCGCAAGATTCCTGGGCTTCAGGATCCGGCGGCGGCGTTCGAGGCGCTCTTCGCGGGGGAGCCGAACGCCTTCTGGCTTGACGATGCGACGGGACGGGGTCTCAGCTTCATCGGGGCTGCGACCGGGCCGGGGTCCGAGGTGCTGACCCAGGAACCTGGGGAGGACCGGGTCCGCAGGGTCGCGGACGACGGGACGGCGTCCGTCCTCGACGGATCGATCTTCGACGTCCTGCGCAGCCGCCTCCGCGAACGCCGGGTTGAGTCCGACCTGCCCTTCGATCTCTGCGGCGGCTACGTCGGGTGGTTCGGCTACGGGCTGAAGCGGGTGCTCGGCAGCCCCAATCGGTCCGAGGCCGATACGCCCGACGCCTGCTTCATCGCGGCTACGAGGTTGGTCGCATTCGACCATCGTTCTGGCGACGCGTTCGCCATCGGCGTCGTCCCACCCGAGGTCTCGCCGATCGAGGTGGCCTCCGAGGTCGACTCACTGGTCCGACGCTCCCGGCAGCGCCCCCTGTCTACGGCCGCGAGCGTCCCGGTCCGGCCGGAGCCCGTCGATGACAAACCGCCCGTTGAGCTCGCGCTGAACCGGGCCGAGTATCTCGATGCGATCGCCGCGGCCCAGCGGGCGCTCTACGCCGGCGAGTCCTACGAGCTCTGCCTCACCAACCGCCTCCGAGTGCCGGCCGACGACATTGAACCGTTAGCCGCCTTCATCCAGCAGCGGGCGCTGAACCCGGCGCCCTTCGGCGCGTTTCTCCGCTTCGGCGACCTCGTCGTTCTTGGCTCATCGCCGGAGAGGTTCGTACGGATCGCTCCTGACGGTGCGGTCGAGGCGCGACCGATGAAGGGAACCCGGGCACGCGGGGCGAGCGACCCCGAGGACGAGCGGTTGCGGGAGGAGCTTCGCGCAAGCGTCAAGGATCGAGCCGAGAACCTGATGATCGTCGACCTCTTGCGCAACGATCTGAGCCGCGCCTGCGAGGTCGGCTCGGTGGTGGTCGACGAGTTGATCGGTCTCGAGACCCATCCGCACGTCCACCAGCTCGTCTCCACGATTCGCGGGCGGCTCCGCGACGAGGTCGACGCCGTCGGCTGCGTCGAGGCTTGCTTTCCGGGAGGCTCGATGACGGGGGCCCCGAAGCTGCGTTCAATGGAGATCCTGGACCGGATCGAGCCGGCCCCCCGGGGCATCTACTCGGGGGCGCTCGGATACCTCGGTCTCGGGGGCGGGGTGGACCTGAGCATCGTGATCCGCACCGCGGTGCTGCGCGACGGCGTCGCGACGGTCGGTAGCGGCGGCGCGATCACGGTCCGCTCCGACCCCGAGGAGGAGTGGGCCGAGATGCTGCTCAAGGTGGTGCCCTTGCTCGCCGTCCTGGGTGGCGAGGCCACGGTACCGCACGCCAATCGCCCGGCGTGAGTCATCGGATCGTCTGATCGGGATAATCGGTTCGGCCGTGAGCTCGGCGAGGAGTCGCTGGCCTACACGCAGACCAAGACCGTCGTCGTCGCGTTGGGCGAGGCCGCTCCGACGACCTGACATTCGCATGAACCTGCGCCTCGCCCGGCCGGCGCTTGCGGAGGAGGCCGGCCCCGCCGCCCGCGTTTAGTGCCCCTCCAGCGCGATCGCCGTCGGGTCCAGCTTGACGTCGACCAGGAGCGGGCGGTCGCGATCGTCGATCGCCTCCTTCACGGCCGCCAGGTCGGCGGGCTCGCGGACCGTCAGGCCACGGCCGCCGAGGGAGTCGGCAACCTCGGCGAGATCGGGCCAGTCCATTTCCACCACCGACGGATCGAGATCGCGGCGGCTGAACTGGATGTGCTCGGCCCCGTAGGCGCCGTCGTTCATCACGAAGACGATCAGGTCGACGTTGCTGCGCACCGCCGTGTTGAACTCGGTCAGCCCGCCGAGCATGAAGCCGCCGTCCCCGGCGACCGTCACGATCGGTCGATCCGGCGAGCCCTTCCAGGCTCCGATCGCGGTGGGGACGCTGAGGCCGATCGCACCGATGCCCGCGGTATGGACGTAGGAGCGTGGCTCGGGCACGGAAATCGTTTTCAAGGTCGCCAACATGAAGCGCCCGACATCGACCGCCAGGTGTCGCTCGGCCGGCAGGCTCTCCTCCATCCAGTCAAGGGTCTCCTGCAGGTCGACCGTCCCCGGACGCAGATCGGGGTGGGTGGATCGACCGACTTTCCCGTTGCTGTCGGGGGCCCCGCCGTACCAGCCGGACGGCTTCGACCCGGCGGCCGTGAGCAGCGCGACGAGTGCCCTGGCGGTCGAGGCGGCGTCGCCGATCAGCTGCTCGTCGACATCGACCGTGGCGCCGAGAGCCGAGCCGTCGACGTTGCATTGGATGACCCGCTTGCCCTCGAGCAGCGCGCCGGCATCGGTGGTGAAGCGACTGAGGCTGGCTCCGAAGGCCGCCACGCAGTCGGCTTCCGCGATCAGTTCGACGCCCTTCTCGGTCGAGAGCGTCCCGAAGACCCCGATGTCGAGCGGCTCGCCCTTGAACAGGCCCTTGGCTTTCAGCGTCGTCGCCAGCGGGGCTCCGAGGAAGGTCGCCAGCTCGACCATCGCCGCCCGCGATTCGGGGTCGATAGCGCCATGGCCGGCCAGTACCACGGGCCGCCGGGCCCAGGTCAGCATGCCCGCCGCACCGTCCAGGTCCTCCTCCGTCGGGGTCGAGGCCGGATGGCCTCGCTCGGGGTGCACGGCCTCGTACTCGACGTCGGCCAGCTGGAGTGGCCGGGGGACGTTGAGAACGACCGGGCGGCGCTCGAACCGGGCTTGCCGGAAGGCGGTGGCGAGCGCCCTGGTCGCCTGCTCCGGTGTCCTGACCTGGATGAACCCGGCACCGGTCGGTGCGACCAGCGCCTCCTGCGGGATGTCCTGCAGGTTGCCCTCGTCCTCCAGCTCCGTGTCGCCGGCGATCAGCACCAGCGGAGTCGAGTTGCGCGCCGCCTCGATCAGCGGCGTGATCGTGTTGGAGAACGCCGGGCCGTGGGTGACCGTGGCGACGCCCACGCGGCCCGAAGTGGTCGCGTACCCGGCAGCCGCCAGCACGGCGCTGGCCTCGTGGGCGACCGGCACGTACTCGACTTCGGTTTCGTTTACCAGGCTTTCGCCGAAGAACAGGTTCGCGTCGCCGAGCAGACCGAACACCGCGGTCGCGCCGAGATCATCGACGGCCTTTGCCAACGCCTGGTGCACCTTCATCAATTTCCTCCTCCGATTCCCTGGTGGGCCCAACCATGAGACACCCACCGAGGAACGTAACCAAATGGTTGGTAAAGGTCAAGGACCGTTCTATTCCCGACCATGCCGGAGCGGTCGCGGGGATCCAGGAAGAGGGCCTACTCAGAGCGCAGGCGCGCGCGGAGCTGGTCCAAGAAGGCGCGTTGGCGTTTCTTGAATTTCGGCGCGTCGGGCGATTCGCCGGTGAAGAACTTGGTCAGTTGAGGAAAGATATGTGGGTATTCGCGGATCGCCGAGAAGGCGAGGGCGAACATCTCTGGATCGAGGTCGGCGGCGATCTCGCCTCGATCCTGATCCTTGGAGACGAGCTTCCCCAGACGGCGAAAGACCGCCCGCCTTTCCTTCTCGAGGGGGATCCGTCGTGGATCGGTTTCAAGCGCTTCCCACATCCAGAAGCGACGCCAGAGCGGCGTGTACTCGCTGACGCCATCGTCCGAGATCCACGGGATCAACTGCTCGCCCCTCTCTTCGCGCTTCTCCTGCTCTCGGTGCGTGAGTTCGATCAGGCGGCGGAGGACCGCGTCGTTGAGGCCCTGTTTGCTCTCGAAGTAGTAGTAGATCAGCTGCTTGTTGCATTCCGATCTTTTCGCGATCTCGTCGACGCGGGCGCCCGCCAGCCCTTTCTCGGCGAACTCTTCGGTGGCCGCCTCGAGGATCCGCTCGCGACGATTGGCCGGCTCGGCCTTGGCCTTGCCGGACCCCTTCCTGGGCCGGCTTTTCCTCTTTCCCGATTTCGTTGAATCCTTCGCGGCCATCACGCAATCGTTTCAAATGGTGCGGAGCTTCCGGTCTTGACCAACTGTCTGATCAGCACGGAAGGCTCTCTCCAGGATCGAGTACCCGGACTTCGGCATGTCCCTCTGCCTCTACTTCCCGCTTGAAAGCCTCCACGTCCACATCGATCTGAGGGAACGTGCCGTAGTGGCAGGGGACGATGCGATCGGCCCGGATCAGCTCCGCCGCCATCACCGCGTCACGTGGATCCATCGTGAAGTGACCGCCGACGCAGACCAGCGCCACATCGATCCGGTCGCGTGCACCGGGCAGGGAGAGGTCGGAGAAGAGCGCGGTGTCACCAAGGTGGTAGATGCGGACGCCCCCGATCTCGATCACCAACCCGGCGGGAGTGTTGACCGTGCCCTTCGGCGTCGTCGACGTGTGCCAGGCGGGGACCAGCCGGGCGGAGCCCCAGTCGAAGGTGGCGGTGCCGCCGATGTTGGGGTCCACCACCTGGTGGCCGTCGGGCAGGTCGCCCCTCAGCTCGGCCGCCAGCTCGGTGATCGCGACCACCGGGGCGCCGGTCCGCGACGCGATCGAGACCGTGTCGCCGACGTGGTCGGCGTGCCCATGGGTGAGCAGGATCGCATCGGCAGCAACCTCATCGGCACTGACCGCGGCCTTCGGGTTGCCGGTCAGGAACGGGTCGACGAGGACGGTGACCCCGTCGCTCTCGAGGGCGAAGGCCGAGTGGCCGAGCCAGCGAATCTCCATCTTCTCTCCTCATGTCGCGGACAACTATCCGGTTGGGTAACAGTAGCGACCGTCCCTGGGCCGCTGCTTGCGTTTCATATAACTATATGGTTGAATTACCGCGCGGCCAGGGTGACCGCACATCCAGAGAGAGCCGCACGCGCGGCGTCAGGGAAGGGAAGGGGATCGGAGATGTCGTACCCGAAGGTCGAATTCACCGAGAACGTGATGCGAGAGGGGATGCAGATCGAGTCGGTCGACATCCCGTCGCGGGAAAAGGTCCGGCTGCTCGACTCGCTCTCGAAGACCGGCCTGCCGCATATCGTCGTCGGTTCCTTCGTCAGCCCCCGCTACACGCCGCAGATGGCGCGGGTCGAAGAGGTGATCGAAGGCTTCACCCCCAAGCCCGGTGTCCTCTACTCGGGGATGTACCTGAACCCGCGCGGCAAGGAGCGCGCCGAAGCGTTCATGCCGCCGCTGGAGGAGCCGCCGGATCGGGTCCCGCACCTCTTCGCGCATCTCTGCGACACCTTCCAGCGGCGCAACACGAACCGGGGCCAGGCCGACGAGATCGCCCGTTGGCCGGTCATCGTCGAAGCGGCGCGGAACGCCGGCGTGACCGAGGCCGGAATCGGAGTGGGGGCCGCCTTCGGGTCCAACTTCGAGGGCGAGTTCACCCACGAGGAACGGATGGATCTGCTGCGGCGCGAGCACAAGGCCTGGGACGATGCCGGGATCCCGGTCACCACCGTCTCGCTCGCCGATCCGATGGGCTGGGTCAAGCCCTGGGTCGTCGAGCAGATGCTCGAGGCGGTGCAGGCCGAATGGCCCGGCGTACTGCACTTCGGCCTGCACCTTCACGACTCACGTGGACTCGGCCTGGCCTCGACCTACGAAGCCCTCCGCGTCCTGGACGACCGCCACAGCGTCCACTTCGACACCACCGCGGGCGGGATCGGGGGCTGCCCCTACTGCGGCAACGGCCAGGTGACCGGGATGGTCGCCACCGAGGATCTGGTCAACATGCTGCACGAGCTCGGCATCGAGACCGGGGTGGACATCGACCGCCTGGTCGAGTCGGTCTGGATCCTCGAAGAAATCATCGGCCGGCCGGCCAACGGCCATGTCTCCAAGGCAGGGCCCCATCCGCATGGGGACCGCCTCTACGACGCAAACCTCCCGTTGATCGAAACGGCCGAGCAGGCCCGTCACTTCCTGCTTGGCGAGGAGGTCACCGAGGGCGGTCTCCGGCCCTGGAAGGAGCCGATCCCGGAGCCCCAGCACGTCGTCTAGGCGGTCTTTCGCCAGGTCTTGACTTTCATCCAACTAGTTGAGTAGTGTCACAGCGCGCCGTCTTCTTGGGAAGAGACGGACTTACAGAGAGGAAAGAAATGAGTCGCAATCCGGGCGCCCTGCGCCTGTTGGGATTGGCCGTTTTCGCGGTTCTGCTGGTCGCCCTGATCGCTGGTTGCGGCGGGGGAGGGAGCAGCAGCTCGAGCACGGCCACGGAAACGTCGGAAGCCGCAGGCGGTGAATCCGAAGCTAAGGAAACCGCCTCGGCCGAAGAATCCGAAAGCTCTTCGGACGCCGAAGGGTCGCCGATCAAGTACATGACGATCGTTCCCCTCAGCGGTAACAACGTCACCTATCCGGCCGAGGGCGCCGCGGCGGAAGCGACGGTGGCCAACATCAACGCCGAAGGCGGGATCGCCGGCCATCCGATCGAACTGCACGTCTGCGATGACAAGAACGATCCGAACGAAGCCTCCAAGTGCGCCCGCGAAGCGGTCGAAGAAAAGGCGGTCGGCGTCGTCGGCTCCTTCTCTCTCTTCGGCGAAAACGTCATGTCCGTGCTGAACGGGGCGGGGATTCCATACGTCTCGCCGTGTTGCGCAAGCTCCCACGGGGAGTTGACCGACCCGAACTCCTTCATCACCAGCTCCGGAGCTTTGATCTCGACCGGCACCGGCGTCGCCGCCGGCGAAAAATACAAGAACGTCAGCTTGGTCATGACCGAATCGCCGTACAGTGAATTCACGAAGCAGTTGGTCGAAGCTGGCCTTGAGTACGCCGGCTACAAGGGCTCGCTGAAGACGATCGAAGTTCCGGGCGCGGCGACCGACTACGCCGGGACTGTGGCCGAAGCAACCGAAGGAACCGACGCCATCATTCTGGCGCTGGGCCAGCAACAGGCGTTGGCGTTCCTCCCCGCTTTGAAGCAGGCCGGAGCGACCCAGAAGCTGATCGGGATCGGCGGCAACTCCCTGGCCAAATCGGTGATCGAAAAGAACCCTGAAATCACCGAAGGCGCGACGATCGTCGACTACTACCCGCCGATCACCGATCCCGCCTGGAAACCGTTCGTCACCGCGTGGGAAAAGTACGCGACGCCGGATCAGCAGAAGAGCGACGACATCAGCCTGCTCGGCGCCGAGACCACCTGGATCGGCTACAACATCGCCAAGCAGGTCGGCGAAGAAATCGAAGGCGAAATCACCAGTAGCTCGTTCCTCGAAGCGCTACAGAAAGCGTCGAAAGTGGAAACCGGTGGCGTCACCCCGCCGATCGACTTCACCAAGCCGTTCCCGAGCCCTGAATTGAGTGCGCTCTACAACACCTCGGTGACCTTCGAGGAAGTCAAAAACGGCGAAATCACCTGGCCCGACGAAGAATTCCATGACATGGGCCCCGCCTACCTGAAAGCACAGCAATAAGGCAAACGTGAGCGAGCCGGCGGCCCCTGTGGCCGTCGGCGCATCACGTCTCCGAGAGGAAGACCCCAGATGCAGGAGCTAATCACCTACGCGCTGATCGGACTCGGTCTCGGCGCACTGTACGCCCTCTCCTCGCAGGGCTTGATGGTTATCTATCGCGGCTCGGGCGTGCTCAACTTCGCCCAAGGCGCGATCGGGATGATCGGCGCCTACATCGCGTGGGACCTCCAGACGAATTCCGGCTTCGCGTTCATTCCGGCCCTGATCGTCGGCGTCTTGGCCGCCGCCCTGATCGGCGTCATCACCCAGGTCTTCCTGATGCGGCCCCTCCGGCGGGCCGCGCCGCTCGTCCGCGTGGTCGCGACCCTTGGCGTCCTGATCCTCCTGCAGGGAATCGTGATCCTCCATTGGGGCGCCGAAACGATCGTCGTCTCCAGCTCCCTGCCGACCGATTCGATCCACCTCTTCGGCAGCGTCAGCATCGCCGCCGACCGCCTGATCCTGCTCGCCATCGCCTGCGTCTCGACCGCCGCGCTGTGGTGGCTCTACAAATTCACCAGCTTCGGCCTCGCCACCGGCGCCGTCGCCGAGAACCAGCGCAGCGCCGCCGCGCTCGGCTGGTCTCCCGATCGGATCGCCATGGCCAACTGGGCGCTGGGCTCGGCCCTCGCGGGCTTCGCGGCGATCCTGATCGCGCCGATCATCCAGCTGCAGCCCTCGACGATGACCAATCTCGTCCTCGCGGCGATGGCCGCCGCGCTGATCGCCAGCTTCCGCTCCTTCCCCCTTGCCCTCGCCGGCGGCCTCGCGATCGGCATCGGACAGACCGAGCTCCAGCACTACGTCACCACCGTCCCGGGTCTGGCCAGCTCCTTCCCCTTCCTGGTGATCGTCGCGGTGATGCTGCTGCGCGGCCAGTCGCTGCCGCTGCGCGACGCCTTCCTGCAACGCCTCCCTGCGGTCGGCACCGGGCGCGTGCGACTGCCGCTCATCCTCGGCGGCATCGTCCTCTACGGGATCGGCATCGTCCTCCTCGATACCACCTGGGTAACCGCCTTCGCGACCACCTTCGGGGTCGCTCTGGTGCTGCTCTCTATCGTTGTCGTCACCGGGTACGCAGGACAGATCTCGTTGGCTCAGTTCGCGATCGCCGGAGGCGGTGCCTACATAGCCGGCCGCCTGATGGCGACCCAGGGGTGGCCGTTCGAGCTCGCTCTCCTCGCCGGGGTCATCGGCGCGGTGCCGCTGGCGATGGTCTTCGCCCTACCGGCGGTGCGCACCCGCGGGATCAGCCTCGCGATCGTCACCTTCGGCCTCGGCACGGCGCTCGAACTGATGGTCTTCAACAATCCGAAGCTGACCGGCGGCCAGGTCGGCACGATGGTCGACCCGCCCTCGCTCTTCGGCTTCAGCCTCGACCCGCTGTTCCATCCCCAGCGTTATGCCTGGTTCGCGATGGCGCTGTTCATCATCGGCGGGCTTGCCGTCGCGGCCTTGCGGCGCGGACGCAACGGTCGTCAGATGATCGCGATCCGGACCAACGAGCGGGCGGCCGCCGCGCTCGGGATCAACGTGCCCGCGATCAAGCTGTACGCCTTCGGGGTGTCCGGCGCGCTGGCGGCCCTCGGTGGGATCGTCCTCGCCTTCCGCAACACCTCGATCCTCTACACCCAGTTCAGCTCGCTGACCTCGGTGAACGATCTTGCCTACACGGTGATCGGCGGCGTCGGCTTCATCCACGGCGCCTCGATCGGTGCTTGGTTCGCGCCGGGGTCCCTAGGTTCTGCGCTGGGCGACACCGTCTTCGGCAACATCGGCGACTGGCTGCTCATCATCGCCGGCGCCGTCCTCTGCCTCACCGTCCTGCGCGCGCAGGACGGGGTTGCGAAGCTGCAGATCGACCAGTCGAAGGGCCTCACGGACCTGCTCGAACGAAAGGCGCCGTGGATCTGGCGGCCGCCGCGGAAGGTTGAGCTGCCGGAGATCGATCGCGAACGGGTCGAGCCGCGGACCCTCGTCGTCGACAACCTGACCGTGCGCTACGGCGCGGTCGTCGCGGTGCAGGGCTTCTCGACCCGGGTCGAGCCAGGCAAGGTCGTCGGCCTGATCGGTCCGAACGGGGCCGGCAAGACGACCGTGATCGATGCGGTGACCGGATTCACCAGGCCCGCCGAAGGGTCGGTCCAGCTCGACGGGCGAGACATCACGAACAGCTCGGCGAGTACCAGGGCCCGGTCCGGCCTCAGCCGCTCGTTCCAGTCGCTGGAGCTGTTCGAGGACATCAGCGTGCTCGACAACCTCCGCACCGCCTCCGACCAGCGAGACCGCATCTCCTACCTCCGCGACCTCGTCCATCCAGTCAACCCCCCGCTGCACGGGGCGACCGTGGCGGCGATCCGCGAATTCAAGCTCGAGGAGGACATCGACCGCATCGTCGAGGATCTCGATTATGGTCGCCGCCGCCTGCTGGCGATCGCCCGCGCGGTGGCGATCAACCCGAGCGTGCTGCTCCTCGACGAGCCCGCCGCCGGCCTCGGTCAGGCGGAATCGCGGGAGCTCGCGCGGTTGGTCCGCCGGCTCGCCGACGAGTGGGGCATGGCGATCCTCCTGATCGAGCACGACATGGACTTCGTCATGAGCATCTGCGACCACGTCGAGGTGCTCGACTTCGGCCGCCCGATCGCCAGCGGCCCACCATCTGCCGTCCAAAGCGATCCGGCGGTGATCGCCGCGTACCTCGGCGAGCCGGAGGAGGATGTGACGGCGGAGGTCGTCGAGGAAGTCCAGGAGATCACGAAGGGAGCCCGATGAGCGACGTGACCACGACCGAGAAGTCCGCCCGAAAGGGGACCGACGCACCGGTTCTGGAGGCGCGTGGACTGTGCGCCGGCTACGGGACGCAGCCGGTGGTCCACGACCTGGACATCGCCATCCGGCCGGGAGAAGTGGTCGCGCTGCTCGGTGCCAACGGGGCAGGCAAGACGACGACGCTCCTGGCTCTGAGCGGTGAGCTGCCGGTGATGGAGGGAACGGTTGAGTTCGGCGGCGCCCCGACCAAGGCCCCGTTGCACGTCCGGGCCAAGAACGGGATGGCGTTCGTCACCGAGGAGCGCTCCGTTTTCATGCAGATGTCAACCATGGACAACATCCGGGTGGGACGCTGCGACGAGCAGCGGGTGTTGGAGATGTTCCCGGTGCTGAAGGAGCGGGCCGCGGTCCGCGGCGGCCTTCTCTCCGGTGGGGAGCAGCAGATGCTGACGCTCGCGCGTGCGATCTCGCGGAATCCGAAGGTGTTGCTCGCCGACGAGCTCTCCCTCGGATTGGCGCCGATGATCGTCGACCAGCTGTTGCAGACGGTGCGCGAACAGGCGGCCGAGCATGGGATGGGTGTGCTCCTCGTCGAGCAGCACGTGCGCAAGGTTCTTGCCTACGCCGATCGCGTCTACGTGATGCAGAGGGGCAGGGTGGTTCTCGAAGGAGAGGCCACCGAAATCAAGGCCCGGGTGGGCGAGATCGAGCAGACGTACATGGCAGGCGGCCTGTGAGAAGACTTACGAACAACCCTGAGCGAGAGGTTCTGACATGAGCGTTGAAGCGCCCACCGCGTCCATCCCTGACAATCCCTGGTCGGGTGAGCTCGACTCCGGGCGGCCCTACAAGATGCTGATCGACGGCGAGTTCGTCGACGGCGAGACGGGAGAGACCTTCCAGTGCGAGTACCCCTTCACCGGTGAGAAGTGGGGCAGTGTCCCGATCGCCACGCCGGGCGACGTAGATCGGGCCGTCCGGGCGGCGCGGCGTGCCTTCGACGGAGGCTGGTCGACCAGCCGGCCGATCGAGCGCGTGATGCTGCTCCGGCGACTCGCCCAGCTTCTCCGGGAGGACGCCGACGCGCTCGGAAAGCTGCAGGTCCACGAGAACGGCAAGCTCCTCAGCGAGATGGGCCAGACCGGGGAGGGCATGGCCGCGATGGCCGAATTCTATGCCGGGCTTGCCGAGACGACCCACGGTTACACCTCGCCGTCCAACCTCCCCAACATGGTCAGCTACACCGTGCGCGAGCCGATCGGGGTGGTCGCCGCGATCACCCCCTGGAACAGCCCGCTCGGCCTCCTCGCGTGGAAGCTCTTCCCGGCTCTGGCCGCGGGCAACACGATCGTGATCAAGCCATCGGAGGTGACCCCGCTCTCGACCCTGCGCCTCGGTGAGCTGGTCACCAAAGCCGGCTTCCCGAAGGGTGTCGTCAACGTCGTCACCGGGTTCGGCAACCCGACCGGCAGTGCCTTGGTCGAGCACCCGCTGGTCGAGAAGATCGGCTTCACCGGGTCGACCGCGACGGGACAGGCGATCGCGAAGGTCGCGGCGGGTCGCAACGCCCGCGTCTCGCTCGAGCTCGGCGGCAAGTCCCCGAACATCATCTTCGACGACGCCGACCTCGATCGTGCCGTCGGCGGCGTGATGGCCGGCATCTTCAGCGCCAGCGGCCAGACCTGCATGGCGGGTTCGCGGATCCTCGTCCAGGAGTCGATCAGCGACGACTTCTTCGACAAGCTGGCGGCGAGGATCGACAAGCTGCGGCTGGGGAATCCGCTCGATCCGGCCACGCATATCTCCCCGGTCGCCTCCCGGGCCCAACTGGAAAAGGTGCTCGGCTATATCGAGACCGGGAAGTCGGAGGGAGCCGAGGCGCTGACCGGCGGCGGTCGGGCCACCGAGGACGGACTCGCCGACGGCTTCTTCGTCAAGCCGACGATCTTCACCGGAGCGACCAACGAGTTCCGCATCGCCCGTGAGGAGATCTTCGGCCCGGTCGGCACCGTGATCCGGTTCAAGGATGAGGACGACGCCGCTCGCATCGCCAACGACACGGTCTACGGACTGGCCGGTGCGATCTGGACGGAGAGCCTCCGGCGGGCCCATCGGATGATCCCGCGAGTCCGCGGCGGGACGATCTGGGTCAACAACTATCGGGTCGCCGAGTTCACGCGACCCTTCGGCGGCTTCAAGCAGAGCGGAACGGGCCGGGAGTTGGGGATCGACGCGCTGCACGAGTACACCGAGAACAAGTCGGTCTTCATCGACCTCGGAAACCCGATGCCGTTCGGAGAAGGCTGAGATGGGCTACGTCACCGAGGAGATCAAGGGGCTGGTCGGGTCGAAGGGCCCGGTGCAGACGGCGGCGAGTCCGATCGACGCGGACATGCTGCGGCGCTTTGTGCAGGGTGTGATGGAGCCGGACCCCGCTCATTGGGACGAGGAGCTCGCCACCGCCCGCTTCGGCGAGGGCGGGCTTCCGGCACCGCCGCTGTTTCCCGGCCACGCCTTCCGGCGCGAGCCCGGCGACCCGGATCCGCTCGACCGCCTCGCCGAGGATCCCGATTGGGACGGTGCCGCCGGCGGCGGCATCGGTGGCCTGCCGATGATCGACCTGCCGCTCAAACGCATCCTCAACGGCGGCACCGAGGCGGAGTTCCTCCAGCTCGCCCGGGTCGGCGACACGATCAGCTCACAGGCCGAATACGTCGAAATCACCGAACGCGAGGGGCGCTCGGGGACGATGGTGATCGTCAAGGTGCGGACCACGTACACCAACCAGGACGGCGACGTGCTGGCGCGTGTGACGAACAGCCTGATCCGGCGCTGATCCGTCTGCCGATGTCGGGAGATGGGAAAGGTCGCGCAGGCGGCAACCTGGTGGTCGCGACGCTCGCGATCGTCGGGTTGCCGTACCTGCTCCTGCAGTCCCTGGCACCGACGGCGATCCCGGCGGTCTCCGACGAATTCGGCGTGTCGATCAGCGCCGCCACGTGGCTCCTGACCGGCCTGCTGATCTCGGCCTCGGTGATGACGCCGCTGGTCGGTCGCATCGGCGATTTGGTCGGCAAGCGCCGGGTGCTGGTGATCGTCCTCTGGGCCGCCGCGGCGGGAACCGTGGTGACCGCCGCGGCGCCGAACCTGCCGATCCTGATCCTCGGCCGCGTGATCCAGGGAGTCTCGGCGTCCGCGTTCCCGCTCGCCTACGGCCTGATCCGCGACACCCAGCCGCCGGACCGGGTCCCGGGCGGGATCGGGCTGATCGCCGCGTCGTTCGGGATCGGCGGCTTCGTCGGCGTCACCGTCGCCGGCCCGGCGATCGAAGCGATCAGCTATCACGGCCTCTTCCTCGCGATCGGCGGCATCGCCGTCCTTGCCGCCCTCGCCGTGACCCTCTTCGTCCCCCACGACCCGCCGGCCCAGCCGCTGCGCATCCACGGCCGCAGCGTCGGCTGGATGACCGTCGCCCTGGTCGCATTGCTCCTGCCACTGGGCAACGGCAACAGCTGGGGCTGGTTCAGCCCCGCCGTGCTCGGCCTCTTCGCCCTCGGGGGCGTGGCCGCCTTCGCCTGGGTGCGTTCCGAGCTTCGTGCGGGCGAGCCATTGGTCGACATGCGGGTCCTTGCCCAGCGCCCGGTCTGGACCGCCAACCTCGCCACCTTGATGCTCGGCTTCGGCATGTACGCGACCTTCGTGCTCTATCCGCAGATGATGGTCGCTGACGGGCCCGGTGGCTTCGGCCTCGGGGTCAGTCTGTCGACCACCGGCTTCCTCTTCATCCCCAGCTCGATCGGCGCCATCCTCAGCGCCAGGGTTGCGGGCCGCACCTACCATCGCCTCGGTGGTAAGGCGCTGACGATGGTCGGGATGGGAGTGGCGGCGGCAAGCTACCTCGCGATCGGCGTCCTGGAGACGGCGCTGTCCTCCTCGGTCTGGCCCTTGATCATCTTCGGTTTCACGTCGGGCCTCGGGATCGGCGCGGCCCTCGCGGCGGTGACCACTTACCTGCTGGAGTCGGTGACTGCCTCGGCGACGGGGGTCGTCACCGGCATCAACTCGATCGCCCGCACCACCGGAGGCGCGATCGGGAGCCAGGTGGCCGCGGCCCTCGTGGCGCTCGGCGCGGTCGGCTCGGTCGCCGTCACCTCGCGCGGGTTCCTGGTCGGCTCCTTGGTCGCCGCTGGTGTGGTCGCGGCGGCAACGTTGGTGGTCTTGCTGGCGCCTGCGCCGAGGCGTCAGATGAGCGCGAAGGAGGCGCAATCTGCGCCGGAGCCGATTCCTACCTTGGAGCCTGTCCCGGCTCCCAACCAACTAGTTGACTAATGATTCACACTCGTATATGTTCCCGACTGGGAATTTCACCGGCGACCCCGGACGGGGCGCGGGCCTAGAGAGAGGATGGAGATGGGATCCGACAATGTCTACGACCTGGTCGTCGTCGGTTGCGGCGCCGCCGGTCTTTCCGCGGCGATAAGCCACGCGGAGGTCGCCACGGAGGCCGGCCGCGAGGCCCGCATCGCAGTGCTCGAGCGGGCGACGGAGGAGGAAAGGGGCGGCGCCACTAGGTGGACCACCGCCGGATTCCGCGTCGACAAGAACTTCAAGCTCGATCCGCTGTGGGTCAGCCGGGTCCAGGAAGTCTCGAAAGGCCTTTCCGACCTCGAGTACACCGAAGTGTTCGAGCGCGAGATCCCGAACACCGGCAGCTTCCTCCGCGACCACGGGGTCGAGGTCCTACACCGCGAGATGGATCTGCCGGGGAACCTGAAGGAAACTGCCTCGCCGAACGGCGGCGGCCATGCGATCGTCGAGGCCTTCGCCAAGCACGTCGAAGAGCACCCGGGCTCGGAGATCTTCTACGAGACCGAAGCCGTCAGCCTCACCACCTCCGAGGACGGTCGCGTCGACGGGATCGTCGTCCGCGGCCCCGACGGTCTGCTGAAGACGCTCAAGGCCGACGCCGTCGTCCTCGCCTGCGGTGGCTTCGAGGGCAACTACGAGATGCTCACCCAGTACTGCGGGGAGAAGGCGGTGGACCTGCTCAAGTTGGCGCCGGGAACCCAATACAACAAAGGCGACGGTATCCGCATGGCGACCGAGATCGGCGCCGAGACCGCCGGCCAGTTCGACGGGATGCACGCCGAGCTCGCCGACATCCGCACCGATCGCGCCGACCCGGTCCTGTACGGACACAGTTACACGATCGTCGTCAACGGCGACTGCGAAAGGTTCTACGACGAGGGCCAGGCCTCCTTCGGCGACACCTTTGAGCTGATCGCCTACGAGGTGTGGAAAAACCAGGATCAGGCGGCCTTTTTCATCACCGATGAGGCGGTGATGAGCAACAACCTCCTGACCGCGTTCTTCGACACCGACGTGCCGCCCGCGAAGGCCGACTCGATCCGGGAGTTGGCGACGCTGCTGGGGCTGGACCCGGATGCGCTCGAGAAGACCGTTGCCGAGTTCAACGCCGCCTGCAACGATCGGCCGTTCAATCCGCACGACTTCGACGGTAAGGCGACGGAAGGCATCGAGCCGCCGAAGTCCAACTGGGCCAACCCGATCGCCAACCCGCCTTACTACGGCTATCCGGTCGCGGCGGCGATCTGCTTCACCTATGGAGGTCTCAAGACTGACCCCCAGGCGCGGGTCCTGGCCAAGAACGGTGTGCCGATCCCGGGGCTATACGCCGCCGGCGAGTTGGTCGGCCTCTTCTACCACGAGTACGTGGCCGCCACCTCGGTGCTGAAGGCACTCACCTTCGGTCGCATCGCCGGCGCTCACGCGGCGGCCGATCAGCCCACGGGAGTCGGAGCGCCCGCATGAAGGTGGTCGTCTGCGCCAAGGTCGTACCGGCAGTCCGGCACAACCGCCAGATCGACCCGGAGACGGGACGCATGGTCCGCGACGCGGGGACCCTCTCGGAACTCGATCGCCACGCGATCGAGGAGGGTCTCCGCCTGCGCGACCGGGTCGACGTCTCGGAGCTGGTGATCGTCAGCGTCGCCCCGAGCGCATCGGTCGCCGCGGTGCGCGACGCGCTGGCGATGGGGATCGACCGGGCGGTCGTGGTCGCCGACCCCGCGCTGGCGGGCTCCGACCTACTGGCGACGGGACGCATCCTCGCGAAGGTGCTCGAGCGTGAGGCGGCCGATCTGATCCTGTTCGGCCCGCAGGGAGAAGAATCCACCGGGGCGATGATGTGGGCCACGGTGGCGGCACGCCTCGACCTGCCGGTGTTGGGACAGGCGGACGAGGTGGTCGTCGAGGAGGGCGAGGTGCGGGTGACGCGCCAGACCGAGACCGGCTACGAGAATGTGACCGCGGCGGTTCCCTGTGTGGTGGGGGTCACCGGCTCGATCAACCAACCTCGCCTGGTGCCGGTGAAAGGCAAAATCACCGCCCGCAACAAGCCGCTCGAGTTGCTTGACCTGGCCGCGCTCGAGATCGATCCCGGCGAGGTGGGCGTGGCGGGCTCCGCCACCACGGTCATCTCCGTGGGGCCGCCACCCTCTCGTGGCGAGCCACGTGTGCTGAAGGGCGAGGACGACCTGGCCGAGCAGATCTACCGGTTCCTCGACTCGAAGGCGTTGATCGGATGAAGCCGCTCGTCTACATCGAGACCCGCGACGGGATCCTCAGTCAGGATTCACTCGGCGTACTCGCCCGGGCGGCGCAACTCGGAGAGGCTGCCGCCGTGCTCTGTGGCGAGGGCCTGGACGAGTTCGCCGCCGAGGTGGCGACGCGCGGCGCCTCCCGGGTCCACCTGATCGACTCCGCCGCCGTCTCCGAGCCGCTGCCCCAACCGCACGTCGAGGCGATCGCGGCCCTGGTCGCCGCCGAGGACTTCACCGAGATCCTCTTCTCGACCTCGATCCTTGCCACCGACGTCGCGGGAGGCCTCTCGGCGGCGCTGGAGGCGGGCGTCAACTGGGACCTCCTCGACCTCGAGGCGGGTGACGACGGCGAGCCGGTCGGACGCCGTCTCGCCCTCGGCGACGGCGTCCAGGTGATGGTCGGCTGGCGAAGCGCGGTTCGCATCGCCACCTTCCGTCCCGGTAGCTTCGATCCGGCCGAGCCCGGCCCAGCGGCAGAAGTCATGCCATTCGCCGCCGAGGTCTCCGAGGCCTCCCGGCGGACCCGCCGGGAGAGCCTCGACGACGAGCGTCAGGGCGGCTCCTCGCTCGGCGACGCCGAGATCATCGTCGCCGGCGGCCGCGGGCTCGGAGAACAGGAGAAGCTGCAGATGGTCCGCGATCTCGCCGATGCCCTCGGCGGTGTACCGGGCGTCTCGATGCCGCTCGTCAGCGAGGGTTGGGCGCCGTACTCGATGCAGGTCGGGCAGACCGGCACCGTGGTGCGTCCGCGGCTCTACGTGGCCTGCGGCATCTCCGGGCAGATGCAGCACAAAATCGGCATGGAGAGGTCGGGCACGATCGTCGCGATCAACACCGACGAGCAGGCGCCGATCTTCCGCTTCTGCGACCTCGCTGTCGTCGCCGACCTGAACGACGTCCTGCCGGCGTTGACGACACTCGTCAATGAGCGCAAGGGAATCACCGTAACCAGCTGACCGTGGTCGGCTCTACCGAAGGGAAGGGGCAGACCATGCCCTCGAATGCAACCAACCAGATGATTGAGAAAGGACCGGACTTCGCCTCACTGTCGGTGGGCGACGTCCTCCCCCCGCTCGAGCAGGGACCGATGACGCCGGTCCACCTGATGCGTTGGTCGGCGGCGATCGAGAACTGGCACCGGATCCACTACGACGAGCCCTTCGCGACCGGCCACGACAAGCTCCCCGCGCTGCTCATCAACGGGTCCTGGAAGCAGCACTTCGTCGTCCAGATGCTGCGCCAGTGGCTCGGCACCGACGGCTGGCTGGCCCGCGTCTCCTTTCAATTCCGCGCGATGGATCAGGTCGGCTCGACGCTGACCGCCCACGGTAAGGTCGCCGACCTCTACGAGCGTTCGGGCTTCGGCTTCGTCGAATGCGAGATCGGTATCCGTAATGCCGAGGGACAGGAGAGCACTCCCGGCACGGCACTTGGCGTATTGCCGCTCGAGGGTGGCAGTCCGGTTCCGTACCCCTTCCCGGTCGGGCTGCTCGAATGAGTGAGGCGGGCAAGGCAGCGCTGGCAGGCGTCCGTGTACTCGACCTCGGCCACGGGATCGCCGGTCCCTTCGCGTCTCGGCTGCTCGGCGACTTCGGTGCCGAGGTGTTCAAGTTCGAGCGGCCCGGAGACGGTGACTTCGTCCGCCGGATGCCACCGTTCTTCGAGGACGTCGGTTCCGGCGAACGCGTCAGTGGGCTATTCGAGTACCTGAACTGGAACAAGGAGGGTGTCGCCGCCGACTTCGCCACCGACGCGGGTCGCGACCGGGTGCTGGCGGCCATCACGGAGGCGGACATCGTCGTCACCTCCTTCCGTCCCGGGCGACTGGAGGAGTGGGGGATCGGGATCGATCGCCTGCGTGAGCTCAACCCCTCCCTCGTCGTCCTTGCCGTCACCAACTTCGGGTACGAGGGACCGAACTCCGGGTGGGAGGGGACCGACCTGATCTTTCAGGCGACCGGCGGGGTCATGCAGATCAGCGGCACGGTCGACAACGAGCCGCTGAAGCCGGGGCTCCGCCAGTCGCTCTACTGCGCCGGCCTGAACGGGGCCTACAGCGCGATGGCGGCGCTCTACGCCGCGCGGGGTAGCGGCCAGGGGACCTTCATCGACCTGTCGATCCAGGAGGTCATCGCCTCTCAGATGGTGATGAACCAGCCGCTCTACACCTTCTGCGGTGCGGTCCAAGGGCGACGCCCCCCGATCGAGGACCCCCTCGGCGGGAAGCCGCTCCCCGCGGCGGACGGCTTTGTCAGCATCCAGACCAACAGCTTCACGCCGCTCGATCGGTTCGCCGAGCTGCTCGACGACGACCGCCTGCGCGACTCCGATTTCGCCTCAACCGGAGGCCGGCTGCGTCACGCCGACCGTCTCAACGCGATCCTCGACGAGCACCTGCGCAACGAGAGCGCCCGCGGCTTCTTCGAACGTGCCTGCCAGGAGGGCTTGCTCGTCGGCTTCGTCCAGACCGCGGCCGACCAGCTCGCCTGCCCACAGCTCGAGGCGCGAAACGCGTTCCACGCCTCCGCGGACCTGCGGGGAGAGTCCGGGCCCGTCCGTTTCCCGTCCGTCGTCGCGACCCTGTCCGCGACGCCGAGCTCGGTGCGCCGCCGCGCGCCACGGCCCGACGAAGACGCCGCACTTCCCCCCCGCGGCGACAGCTTCGGCGCCGGCGCGCGCGCGGCCGCCGAGGATCCCGGCGACCCCGCCGCGGGGCCTCTCGGCGGCCTCCGTGTGATCGATCTCTCGACCGTATTCGCCGTCCCCTACATCGGTGGCCTCCTGAGCGACCTCGGCGCCGAGGTGATCAAGGTCGAGCCGCCGAAGCGGCTCGACCAGACGCGCTCCGGCTTCGGCCTCCTGCTCGACAACCTGGAGCGCCCCGACTACTGGAACTACGCGACGACCTTCCCCGTGCTGAACCGTGGCAAGCGGTCGATCGCCCTCGACCTGTCGACCGAGGCGGGACGCAAGGTGCTCCTGGCGCTGGTCGAGGAGGCCGACATCCTGCTCGATAACTTCACCCCGCGCGTGATGAGAAAGTGGGGGACCACCTATGACGCTCTAAGCGCCGTCAACCCGCGGCTGATCATGCTCTCCAACACCGGCTTCGGCTCGACCGGCCCATGGTCGTCGTTCAAAGCCCAGGGGACGACCCTCGAGGCGACGATGGGTATGACCTCCTACACCGGCTACCGCGGTGGGCCTCCCGCCAAGGCGGGACAGTCTTACCCCGATTTCCTCTCCTGTTGGAGCGGGCTCTGCGGGATCACGGCGGCGCTGCTGCACCGCCAGACGACCGGCCGTGGCCAATGGATCGATCTCGGCATGTACCAGCTCGGCCCGGTCGTGATCCCCGAGGCGCTGCTCCAGGCACAAGCCGATGGAGTCGATCTGGGGCGGATCGGGAATGCCGACCTTGAAACGTTCTTCAGTGGTCTCCTTCCGACGGCCGGCGACGATAGGTGGCTCGCGGTCAGCGTCGCCGACCGCGACGCGGCCGTGAAGCTCGGCTCCGTGGTCACTGGCCTCGCCTCTGTCGACCCGGACACTGAGGACCTGGCCGATCGCGTCGCCTCCGAGCTGGGCGAGTGGGCGGCCGGGCGCGAGGCACAAGAGGCGGCCCTGGCGCTGCAGGCGGTGGGGGTCGCGGCGGGCGCAGTGATGGACTCCCGGGATCTCCTCCTCGACCGGCATCTTTTCGAGCGTGGCTTCTACGAGCGGGTCGATTTCGGGCCCGATCTCGGGACCCGCAAGTTGATCGGCAGGCCCTACCGCTGGCACAGCAATGGCAGCAGCCTCTCGGTCCGGGGGCCCGGTCCCACCTACGCCGACTCGAACGGCTACGTCCTGCGTGAGGTCGCGGGTCTGCCGAAGGCCGACGTCGAAGCGCTCTACGAGGCCGGGATCGTCGTCGACGAGCCGGTCGACCCACCGCCACCGCAGCCGTGGGACCTCGATCTGATGCTGAAGGCCAAGGCTCTGACGGTGGTCGACCCCAATTACCGCGACTTCGAGGCGGCCGCGTCAGCCGCCGAGTAGCGGCGGAAGCGGCGATGTGCTGCTACCGCAACATCCTCGTCGCGGTCGACGGTTCGGCTGCCTCACGCGCGGCGGTCTCCCACGCCGTTGCACGCCGCGGCGTTGCGTGAGGCCGCCGAGATGGTCCCGCTCGACGTCGGCCTGACGACGATCGCCAAGAGTGGGGTGCCCGCCGAGGTGCTGCTCGACGCCACGACCGAAGGCGACTACGACCTGGTCGTGGTCGGCGGCGACCGGCATGGACGCCTCCACGACGCCGTGTTCGGTTCGATCTCGGCGACGCTGATGAGCAAGGCCCGACGGCCGGTCCTGGTCGTGCGATGAAAGGCGGCGCCAAGGGTCCCAAGATCGAGGCACGGGTGTGGTGGATCGCGACCGTCTTCCTGCTCGGCACGATCATGTCGGCGCTCGACACGACGATCGTCAACGTCGCCCTCGACGCGTTGGGCAAGGATCTCGACGCTTCGGTCGACCAGATCCAGTGGGTCGTCACCGGCTATCTGCTGGCGCTCGCGGCCGTGATCCCGGTCAGCGGTTGGGCGGCCCGACGCTTCTCCAGCCGTAGCGTCTACCTGCTCTCGCTGGTGGTCTTCACCGTCGGCTCGCTCCTTTGTGGGCTGGCGGATTCGGTCGGTTCGCTGGTCGCGTTCCGGGTTGTCCAGGGCATCGGCGGCGGCATGCTGGTGCCGACCGGCCAGATGATCCTCGTCAACGCCACCGGCCGCAAGCACCTGGCGAGGGTGATGAGCGTGGTCGGCATCCCGATCGTCCTCGCCCCGATCTTCGGTCCGACGATCGGTGGCCTGCTCCTCGAACACGTCTCCTGGCAGTCGATCTTCCTGGTCAACCTGCCGGTCGGTGTCGTCACGCTTGTGGCGGCGCTGAAGATCCTGCCGAAGGACGAGGCCCGCAGCGCCGAGCGTCTCGACTTCCTCGGGCTGGCGATCCTCTCCGTCGGTCTGGTCGGGATCACCTACGGGCTCGCCGAGACCGGATCGGCCGGGACCGTCTTCGCGGCCTCGGTGCTCGTCCCGCTGGCGGTCGGGGTGATCGGCGTCCTCGCCTTCGTCCGTCGCGCCCTGAAGATCCCGAATCCGCTCCTCGATGTCCGGCTCTACGCCGATCGCGCCTTCACCGCCGCCTCGATCACCACTTTCTGCCTCGGCGCGGCCCTGTTCGGCGGCATGGTGCTGATGCCGCTCTACTTCCAGATCGTCCGGCATGAGGACGCCGTGACTACCGGCCTCTTGATGATCCCGCAGGGTGTCGGTGCGGGGATCGGCATGTTTCTCTCTGGCCGGGCGACCGACGCCTGGGGCGGGGGCGTGACCGCCGCGATCGGGACCGTGGCTACGCTGGTGGCGACCATCCCCTTCGTCCTCCTCGGGGCCGACACCTCCTACGTCCTCCTCGGTGCCGCGATGATCCTCCGCGGCGCGGGCAACGGGATGTCGATCATGCCGGCGATGACGGCCGCCTACCACGTCCTCAATCCTGATCAGGTGAGCCACGCGACGCCGCAGCTGACCATCCTTCAACGGGTCGGTGGATCCGTGGGCACGGCCGTCCTCACCGTCGTCCTGCAGACTCAGCTGGACTCTGCCGGTGCCTCGACCGCGGCGATGGCCGACGCGTTCGGGACCACGTTCGTCTGGGTGATCGGCTTCATCGTCGTCGCCTTGTTCCCGACCCTGGCCCTGATCCGGCTCGAGCGCCGCGCGCGTCGAGATTCGATTCCCGAGCCGGAGGCCAAAGAGCTCGCTTGGGAGTCGGTCTGAGAGGCGATGCCGGCGGGCGGCCCTAGCCTGACCATCCACGACGTACGGTGAGCGACAGCGCCGGATCGACGCCGCCGCCGAAGATCAGCCTCTGATGGCATCGCCGCGTGTTTCCAGCCGATCACCGCCTTGACGGTGCTGGCAGCGGATCCCCTCGTCGTGTCGCCGGACGAACTCATCGACGTGCCCCTGAAGGCAACGATCGTCGACGGAAGGTTCCGCCAGAGACCTCTCGCATTTCTGTCGAGAGGTCTCGGCCAGCGGTGGATGAGGTTTCCACCCGGGGTCCGGTGAGGCTCGTGCGAGCGCGAACCTCGACGCCAGGAATCGCCCGTTGTGGGGGAACATGAGGTGCCTGTGGCCCTTCAGGTCCGCCCGGAATTTCCGACGTCGATGCGGATCCGCTCGCGCAGCTCGGTGGGGTGGGAGCAGCCGCAGAGCATCATGATCGTGCGGAGCTCCTGCAGGAGGAGGTCGTGCATGCGCTCGACGCCGGCCCGGCCGGCTGCGGCGAGGGCGTGGGCGGCGAGGCGGCCGAGGACGACGACGTCGGCTCCCAGGGCGAGGGCCTTGGCGGCGTCGGAACCGCGGCGGATGCCGCTGTCGAAGGCGATCTCGGCGCGGTCGCCGACGGCGGCGGCGATCGCCGGGAGGGCGTCGAGGGAGGCGATCGCGCCGTCGAGCTGGCGTCCGCCGTGGTTGGAGACGAGGACGGCGGAGGCGCCGACGGCGACCGCGAGGCGGGCGTCGCCGGGATCGAGGATGCCCTTGGCCATCCACGGCAGGCCCGCCTCGGCGCAAACTTCACCCAGGCGCTCCCAGGTCCAGGTCGGATTGTCGGGGCTCATCAGGTGGGTGAACATCTCCGCCACCCCCACGTCCCCGTCGCCGTCGAAGTTGCCCGCGAAGTGGGCCAGGTCGGGCGCGAAGCGATTGCTCATGTTGCGCTCGCGCCACCCGGCGACCGGGCAGTCGACGGTCACGCAGAGGCCGGTGTAGCCGGAGGCGCGGGCGTCGGCGGCGAGTCGCAGGAAGCGCTCCGCGGGCTCGATCGGATGCAGCTGGAAGAGACGCGGCAGCGACGGGGCCGCGGCCGCGATCTCCGAGAGCGAGTGGCTGCCCGCCTCGGGGACGATCATCCCGGCGCCGCGGGCCGCGTTCGCCCGTGCCGTCGCCAGGTGCCCATCGGGGGCAAAGAGGCCGTCGCCGCCGAAGGGGGCGGTGAGGAAGGGAACCGCGAGGCGCATGCCGAGGAACTCCGTCTCCGTGGCAGGGGCGGCCGCGCCCGACATGACCCGCGGGACGAAGTGGCGACGCTCGAAGGCGAGGCGGTTGGCGCGCAGGGTCTGCTCTTCGCCGGAGCCGCTCTCGAGGAAGTCCCAGACCTCCGGCGCGAGGTTCTCGCGGGCCTCCGCGGTCAGCTCAGCGAGGGTCGCGAAGGTGATGTTCTCGGCATAGAGGCTGCGGGACTCATCCATGGGTGGTCACTATAGCGACCGATTTAGGCATATGTAATGACCAACCTTGAGAATCGCACGGACCCACCGGCGGTCAGTCGGGGGTACCGATCGGGTCGATATGATGACCCGCGTGGAGAGCAGCATCTCGCAGAGCGTCGGCGCCAACGTCAAACGGCTGCGCCGTGAGCGGGGCATGAGCCTGGCCGAGCTCGGTCGATCGGCGCGCCTCGCCAAGGGAACTCTCGCGGCGATCGAGCAAGGTCGCGGCAACCCCACCGTGGAGACCCTGCACGCCTTGACCCGCGCCCTCGGGGCGACCCTCGGGGACCTTGTCTCCGAGGCGCCTCCGAGTGGCACCAGGGTGGTCCGCAAAGGGGAGGGTCCGCTGCTACCAGGGGACAACATGGATGTTCGCCTGCTCTCGCGCACGCCTGGCGGCGGCTTCGTGCTCGAGCTCTACGCGCTCTCCCTCGGCCGTGACCTGTGTCAGGAATCCTCCGCCCACACCCCGGGGGTGCAGGAGGAGATCGTCGTCACCCAGGGCCGTCTTCGGGTCGGGCCGGAGGACGACCTGGTCGAGCTCGGCAAAGGCGACTTCGCCGCCTACCCCGCCGACGCGCCCCATCGCTACGAGTCGCTCGACGCCAGACCGGCGGCGGCGATCCTGCTGATGCGCTTCCCGGCACCGAGCGTCGTCACCCCCAGCGGCTTCGAGCAGTAGTCACCGGCCCCCGGGCTCCCTCGTCGGTCAGTTCACTGACCCAAATAGCCCTTCCAAATGTCCAATCACGCCGTGCGTGGTTTTGGACGGAGGTACAAGGAACTAGCCGAGTTCGTTCATCAAAGTGACCGCATTGGAAACCCTGCCGGCCCCCCGGCGTCGACCCTCGGAGGTCATCGATGCGGCTCCCTCGAACTCTCTACCTGGCCTTGGCGGGCCTGCTGCTGCTCGCGCTCGCCGCCGGCTGCGGCTCCTCTTCGTCGTCCTCGACCTCCTCGTCGTCCGCGTCCACGGACGAAAGCGCGGTGAAGGTCGGGATCCTGCAGATCGCCGACGTCGAAGTGCTGGACCAGACGGTCGCCGCCTTCGAAGCGGGGATGGAAAAGTCCCTGGCGCCGCGCGAAGTCGAATTCGAACTGAAGGACGCGCAGGAAGAAACGTCGCTGATCGCGGCGATCTCGCGTGAATTCGCGACCTCCGACGACGACATGTTCGCGGTCATCGGCACCCCTGCGGTGATTGCCCTCGCCAAGGAAGAAACGGAACGGCCGATCATCGCGATCGCGATGGGCGACCCGGTCGGGTCGAAGGTGGCCGATTCGTTGGCCGAACCGGGCACCAACGTCACCGGCAGCATCGACTTCGTCGACCCGAGCGAGATCCTGCCGGAAATCGAGGCCGTCACCCCGGCGCCGAAGAAGCTCGCGACGATCTACGACCCAAGTAACGAGAACTCGGTGGTCTGGGTCAAGGCATTGAAGGAGGCTGTGGCCGAAACGCCGGGTCTGAGCCTCGAAGAAGCGACGATCGGCAGCACCGAAGACATCAGCGCCGCCGCCCGCTCGGTCGCCGCCTCGGCGGAAGCGATCCTGATCGGCCCCGACGCCAAGGTCTACACCGGCATGCCCGCCGTGATCGCGGCGGCCGAAGCCGAAGGGAACCAGCTCTACGTGGTCGGAGGCGAACCGGCCGAAGGAGTGCTGGCGGCGATCGGGCCGAACTATCCGACGCTCGGCACCCATACCGGCGAACTGGCCGCCGAAGTGGCCGAAGGAGCAGATCCGGCGACAACCGCCTTCGTCAAACCGGAAAGCGTCGAATGGGCGGTCGACCAGCCGACGGTGAAGAAGCTCGGCATCGAACTGCCGACCTCGGCGGGGGCGGGCGAATGAAGCAGATCGCGCTCGACACGCTGATCACCGGCCTGCCGCTCACCTGCGCGGTGGTCGGGATCTGGATGATCTTCCGGCTCCGGGAAGACTTCGACCTCACCGTCGATGCCTCCTTCGGCACCGGCGCGGCGCTCGCCGCGACCCTCCTCGCCCACGGCTCCTCGGTCCCGGTCGCGATGGTCGCGGCCGGGCTGGCCGGTGGCACGATGGGGCTGGTCACGGCGACCCTGCACCTGGCGCTGAAGATCCCGGTGATCCTCGCCGGGGTTGTGATGTCGATCGGCTTCTACAGCGTCGACCTGCAGATCATGGGCTCGCCCTCGGTGAGCCTGGTCGGCATCCCGACCCTGTTCAGTGGCTTCGACTCGCTCTCCCGCGACGGCTCCGATCTCGCCTCGATCGCGGTGATGGCGGCGATCGGACTCGGCGCCGTGGCCGCGCTGGGGCTCTTCCTGCGCACCGAGATCGGCCTCGCCTTGCGCGCTTCCGGAGTCAACGAAGTGATGACCCGCACTCAGGGCGCCAACGCCAAGGCGCTGCTCTACCTCTCACTCTTCCTCGCCAATGCGTTGGCGGCGCTCTCCGGCACGATCGTCGTCCAGTCCGACGGCTTCGCCGACGTGACGATGGGGAGTGGCACGTTGATCGCCGGGATCGGTGCGGTCCTGCTCGGCGAGCTGGTCCTGCGGCCGCATGGCTCGCGGCTCTGGCGGACGATGATCGCGCTGCCGATCGGCGTGGTCGCCTACCAGCTGATCCTCGTCGTCTCGCTGCGGCTGGGGTTGCCGGCGACCGATCTGAAAGCGGTCACCGCGCTCACCCTGGTCGTCGCGATCGCCGCCGAGCGCTTCGGCCGGCCGGTGCTGAGAGTCGTCCGAAAACGGCTGGCGGTGCTCGGCTCGAGCCCGGCGGCGACGGTGGAGAGGGGGATCTGATGTTGAAGCTGAACGGTGTGACGCTGTCCTACGACACCGGCTCGGGAAACCCGGTGCGGGCCCTGAACGGGGTGGACCTGTCGATCGCGGCAGGGGAATTCGTCACCGTCGTCGGCAGCAACGGCGCCGGCAAGAGCTCGCTGATCAAGGTGATCTCGGGCGCCGTGCGGCCGAGTGGCGGTAGCGTCTGGATCGACGGCGGCGAGGTCACCAGGCAACCGGAGCATCGACGGGCGGCGCGGATCGCCCGTGTCTTCGACAACCCCCACGCGGGGACCCTGCCGGAGCTGTCAATCGAGGACAACATGGCGTTGGCGATGAGTCGCGGGCAGCGCCGGCGGCTGCGCTTCGCGGTCACCCGGGCCCGCCGCGAGACGATGCGCGAGCGCCTCGCGGTCCTGCAGCTGGGCCTCGAGGATCGCCTGCGCGACAGCGTCGGGTTGCTCTCGGCGGGTCAGCGCCAGAGCCTGACGATGGTGATGGCGGGCCTCTGCGAGCCCGAGGTCCTGTTGCTCGACGAGCACCTCGCGGCGCTCGACCCGGCCACCCAGGCCCGCACCCTGGACCTGACCGTCTCCCTCGCCGGCCGCCTCTCCGCGGCGACGTTGATGGTCACCCACAACATGCAGCACGCGATCGATGTCGGCAATCGGCTGCTGGTGATGGCGCGCGGGCGGGTGGTCGCCGACATCCGCGACGAGGAGAAGCGAGGCCTGACGATCGACGGGCTGGTCGATCGGATCACCGGCGCCGGTGGCGTGGTCAGCGACCGCACCCTGCTGCGCGACGATGCGGGGACGGAGCGCCTCTCGTGAGCCGCGCCGCGGCGCTGCCGTTCTCCGAGGTCGTCGCCCACGGCAACCTGCTCGTCCTCGCCGGCCAGGCGGCGGTCGACGTCGAGCGTGGTGCGGTCGCCGTCGCCGGTCTGGAGGGGCAGTACGAGTGGATCGTCGAGCGGCTCGCTTCCCTGCTCGGGGACCACGGCTCCGGTCTGGGCTCGGTGCTACGGGTGGAGTGCTTCCTCGCCCGCCGCGAGGACTATGGCGAATGGAACCGCCTCTTCGAAACCACGTTCGCCGAGCCGCGACCGGCGCGGACGACGCTGATCGCCGGGCTGGTGCTGCCGGAGCTTCGGATCGAGCTTCAGGTTCTGGCGTCGCGAGGCGGCACCCATGCCTGACGCGTGCGTCGTGCACGATTGGCTTCGATTGGACGGACGGCGTGCCTTGGTGACCGGCTCCGTCCGCGGGCTCGGCCTGGAGATCGCCCGCGGTCTGGCTCGTCAGGGTGCCGTGGTCTGCCTGAACGGCCGCGACCCCGCGGCGCTGGAGCTGGCGCGGGCGACGTTGGCGACCGAGGGTCTGGAGGTCGAGGGCGCTGCCTTCGACGTCACCGAACCCGAGGCGGTGGCGGCGGCGGTCGAGTCGCTCGCGCCGCGGATCCTCGTCAACAACGTCGGCCACCGCGACCGCCGCTGCATCGACGAGCTCACCCGCGAGGACCTCGGAGCGTTGCTTGAGACCGATCTCGTCGCCGCCTTCGATCTGTCCCGGCAGGTCGCCCTGGCGCTACGTCGGCGCGAGGTGTCGGGTCGGATCGTCAACGTCTCCTCGGTGCTGGGGCAGCTGGGGCGGGCCGAGGACGTCGCCTACGCGACTGCCAAGGCGGGGCTCGATGGGATGACCCGCGGGCTCGCGGCCGAGCTCGGGCCCGACGGCATCACCGTCAACGGGGTCGCGCCAGGAACCTTCGCCACCGATGTCAACGCCCACCTGGTCGAGGACGAGGGTTGGTCGGAGTGGCTGCGTTCGCGAACGGCGCTGGGACGCTGGGGCCGGCCGCGCGAGGTGGCCGGGATCGTCACCTTCCTCGCGAGTGATGCCGCCTCCTACATCACGGGCCAGGTGATCGCGGTCGACGGCGGGATGACGACGACGTTTTGAGGTCTGTCCCGCCGCGGAAATGATCGACGGTCGCCCGACGACGCGGCAGATGCCTGATCGGTGAGCGAAGTTTCTGAAATTGAAGAGTTCGCTCTCGCAGCGGCGTCGGAGAGCCCTGTGAACCTCACGCCTCGCCTGCGGCATCGATGTTCGGGAGGAGGGCGCGTGCTTCGCGGTGGGAGATCGCCGCGCGCCAGAGGCCGGTCGCGTAGGCGAAGTGATCGAGGGTCCGCAGGGCGAGGGTCGCCGGGAGCTCGCGCGGCGCCGGGCCACCCTCGGATGGCCACGCTGCGGCGAGGTGGTCGACGGCTGCCGCGGCCAGAAGCAGACGTCGGGCGCGAGGGTGGCGAGCCGCGGCCAGCAGGCTCAACGGCAACCACTCGCGTAGGAGAGCGCGGGAGAGGTGGCGGGTCGCGGTGCCATGGCCGCGGAGGGCCAGATCGACGAGCGCCAGCCGTGCCGCCCGGTCATTCCCCCGGCGAGCCACCGTGGCGCAGGATCCGGCGAGCGCGGCGGCGGTCAGAGGCGCCGAGCCGGTGAGCGCCGTCGCCCACACGGCTCCGGTGTGTGGGGAGATCCGCAGGGGGGTGGAGGCGGCGCCGTGGCGACGGGAGAGGTCGGGTGCGGCGCTCCCGTAACCGGCTCGCTGCCTCAGCATCGCGCCCACCGAGGGTCTCGGCGCGTGCCCGACCTCGCTGGCGGGGACGTAACGGACGCGGTGGCCGGCGGTCACCAGGCGCCAGACCAGGTCGACGTCCTCGCCGAACCGCATCGCCTCGTCGAAGCCGCCGAGCGCGAGCAGGGGCTCGCGCCGGGCCATCAGCGCGGCCGCGGGCACGTAGGCGGTGCGGCGTTCGGGACCGACGAGGCCCGCGTGCGGGCCCAGGTCGAGTGGGGAGGAGTGCTCCTCATAACGGGCCAGCGCGGTGGCGCCCGGGGCGCTCCGCACCCGCGGCGCGGCCAGCGCGAGCGCCGGATCGGCGACGAAGAGGGCGGCGAGGCCGCGGCGCCAGCCCGGTGCCGCCACGCAGTCGGCGTCGAGGAAGGCGACCAACTCGGTCTCGACCGCGCGGAGCCCTGCGTTGCGCGCCGCCGCCGGGCCGCGCGGAGATCCGTGGCGGATCACGCGAGCACCGGCCGCCGCGGCACGGGCACCCGAACCGTCGCGCGATCCGTCGTCGACGACCACCACCGGCCCTTCGTCGACGAGGGCCGTGACCAGGGCGACGAGTCGCTCGCCGCCTTCGAGCGCCGGGATCACCGCCGTCACCGGCGGGTCGTCGGCTCCGTCGCCGGGGACCGGGTGGACGAGGCCCTCGTCGACGAGTCGGCGCGTCAGGGCCTCCGCGGCGTGACCGGCGGGCGGCTCCCCGGCGAGGATCCGGTCGAGCACCCGCGCCCCTGCCTCGCTCAGCCGCAGCAGGCGCGGCGGGGTCCCGCCGACCAGCTGGCGCCCGTCGTCGCGACGGCGCACGCCTGCATCGAGCTCGAACCGCGGCGTCCGGCTCATCGCCCGTCGACCGTTTGGAAACCTGCGCCGAGGGCGGCGAAGGCCGCCTCGAGCAGCTCGAGCAGATCCTCGTCCTCGTTGGCCACCCAGCGTTCGAACGTCGACATCGCCGATCCGAGCGCCGCGTAGCCGATCACCCGCGGCAGCAGATCGTCCGCGGATTCGCCGCGCCGCGCCGCCGCCCACTCGGCCACCACCGAGCGCCACTCGGCGTACCGAAGGGCGGAGTGGGCCTGCAAGGCAGGCGTCCGGGTGATCATGGTCAGCCGGATCCGCAGGCCCGGCTCCTCGTCGGCGGGATAGTCGTTCGACCCGACCACGCTCTCCCGCAACGCGTCCATCAGTGGCAGGTCGTCGCGCGCCTCGAGCGCGCTCCGCAGACGCTCCATCACCGAGTCGAAGTCGCCCCAGGCGATGTCGTTCTTCGACTCGAAGTATCGGAACAGGGTGCGCCGCCCGACTCCCACCGCGGCGGCGATGTCGTCGACCGTGGTCGCTTCGAATCCGCGCTCGGCGAAGAGCCCGAGCGCGACCGCTTCGATCTCATCCCGGGTGGTGGTGGGGGGTCTTCCTGGCGAGGTCTTAGACATTTTTGACACCGAGTGCTATAAGTCTCCGCGGGAACCGTATTCCACCGAGGAGGATTTCATGGGATCTGCACCGAACGAACCGGCCGCTCCGCCCGTCGAGTCCGAGGACGCCGATTTGGTCGTCGACGATCTGCTGGTCGAGGACGTCTCGATCGACGGTATGTGCGGCGTCTACTAGGTCCCTTCGATGAGTGCCGAGACCATGCTCGGAGGCCGCTGGCGGCTACACCCCCAGGTCGCCCTGCGGCCCGAGCGCTTCGGCGCTCTCGCCTACCACTACGGCACCCGCCGGCTCTCCTTCCTGAAGAGCCGGCGGTTGCTGGACGTGGTGGAGGGCCTCGAGCGAGCGCGGGACGTCGACGGCGCCTGCCGCGCCGCCGGCGTCGAGGAGGCGGAGCTCTCGAGCTATCGCCGCGCCCTGGCGACGCTGGCCGAGACCGGGATGATCGTCCCCGCCGATGCCATCGCCGAGGGGGCGGTCGCGTGAAGCTCGTCGACGAGTTCGAGCTCGGCCTCGACGCTCCCATCTGCATCACCTGGGAGCTGACCTACGCCTGCAACCTCGCCTGCGTCCACTGCCTCTCCTCCAGCGGGCGACGTGACCCGCGCGAGCTGACCACCACCGAGGCGAAGGGCGTAATCGAGGAGCTGGAGCGGATGCAGGTCTTCTACGTCAACATCGGCGGCGGCGAGCCGACCGTCCGCAAGGACTTCTGGGAGCTGCTCGACCATGCCGCCGAGCACAACGTCGGGGTCAAGTTCTCGACCAACGGCAGCCGCATCGACGTCGATGCCGCCGCCCGGCTGGCCGCCTCCGACTACGTCGATGTGCAGGTGTCGATCGACGGTGCCACCGCCGCGGTCAACGACGCCGTGCGCGGTCCCGGCTCCTTCGACACCGCTCTCGGGGCGCTGGAGCGGCTCGCCGCCGCCGGGTTCCAGAAGCCGAAGATCTCCGTAGTCGTCACCCGCCAGAACGCCGGCCAGCTGGACGAGTTCAAGGCGATCGCCGACACCTACGGCGCCCAGCTGCGGATCACCCGCCTACGGCCCTCGGGCCGCGGCGCCGACGTCTGGGACGAGCTTCATCCCACGCCCGAGCAGCAGCGCTCTCTATATATGTGGTTGCTGGAGCACGGCGACGAGGTCCTGACCGGCGACTCCTTCTTCCATCTCTCCGCCTACGGCGAGGCGCTGCCCGGGCTGAACCTCTGCGGCGCCGGGCGCGTCGTCTGCCTGATCGACCCGGTCGGCGACGTCTACGCCTGCCCGTTCGCGATCCACGAGGAGTTCCTCGCCGGCAACGTGCGCGAGCCGCGCGGCTTCGAGGGCGTCTGGAAGGACTCCGAGCTCTTCACCGAGCTGCGCCGTCCCCAGTCCGGCGGCGCCTGCGGATCCTGCGGCCACTACGACGCCTGCCGCGGTGGCTGTATGGCGGCTAAGTTCTTCACCGGGCTGCCGCTCGACGGCCCCGACCCCGAGTGCGCGCTCGGCCATGGCGAGGAGCTGCTGGCGGCGCGGGGAAGCGACGTGGCGATCCCCGCGCCCGCGGTGGACCACTCCCGGGCGAAGCCGTCGCGGCTGCGCCCGCCGGCGAAGGTCTGCGACGAGAACCCGCTCGCCGACTTCATCGCCTCGGAGGCCTAGGTGGCGTCGAGCAGCGACTGGTTCGAGTCGGTCGAGGAGGCGCGCCGCCGCGCCAGGCGTCGATTGCCGTCCTCCGTCTTCTCCGCGCTCCGCGCGGGGGCCGAGGCGGGCACGAGCCTCGCCGACAACGTCGGCGCCTTCCGCGAGCTCGGGTTCGTGCCGCGGATCGCCACCGGCAAGGGCGGCGGCCGCGGGATGGCGACCACGGTGATGGGGCAGGAGATCGCGATGCCGGTGCTGATCTCGCCCACGGGCGTGCAGGCCGTCCATCCCGACGGCGAGGTCGCGGTGGCGCGCGCGGCAGCCGGCGCCGGGACCGCGCTCGGGCTCAGCTCGTTTGCCTCCAAGTCGCTCGAGCAGGTCGTTGCGGCCAACCCGAAGACGTTCTTCCAGGTCTACTGGCTCGGCTCGCGCGAGCGGATCGAAGCCGTGCTCGAGCGTGCGCGCGCCGCCGGCGCCGGCGGATTGATCGTCACCGTCGACTGGAGCTTCGCCCACCGCCGCGACTGGGGCAGCCCGGCGATCCCGGAGAAGCTCGACCTGAAGGCGATGGCCTCGCTGGCGCCGCAGGCGCTGGTGCGGCCGCGCTGGCTCGCCTCCTACCTGCGCTCGGGCGAGCTCCCCGACCTGACCACCCCGAACCTCGAGGTCGAGGGGACCGAGGCACCGACCTTCTTCGGCGCCTACGGCGAGTGGATGATGACGCCGCCGCCGACCTGGGAGGACCTGGCCTGGTTGCGGGAGGCGTGGGGCGGCCCCTTCATGCTGAAGGGCGTGACCCATCCCGATGACGCGCGCCGCGCGGTCGAGATCGGTGCCACGGCGATCTCGGTCTCCAACCACGGCGGCAACAACCTCGACGGGACGCCGGCGACGATCCGCAACCTGCCGGGGGTCGTCGACGCGGTCGGCGACGAGGTGGAGGTGCTGATCGACGGCGGCCTGCGCCGCGGCTCCGACGTGGTCAAAGCGTTGGCGCTCGGCGCCCGCGCGGCGATGATCGGCCGCGCCTACCTGTGGGGGCTGGCGGCGAACGGCGAGGCGGGGGTCGCCAACGTGCTGGAGATCTTCCGCGCCGGGATCGAGGAGACGCTGAACGGCCTCGGCCGTGAGTCGATCGCCGACCTGGTCCCCGACGACGTCCTGATGCCGCCGGGGTTCACGCGGCGATGAAGGCGACGCGACTCGATCAGGCGACGTGGCCCGAGATCGACGAACGCGTGGTGACCGAACCGAGCACGTTGATCGTGCCGCTGGGGGCAACCGAGCAGCACGGTCCGCACCTGCCGATCGGCACCGACACGTCGATCGCGGTCGCGCTGACTGATCTCGCGGCCGGCGAGCTGCCCGGATCGGTGGTCGCCCCGGCCATCCCCTACGGGTCGAGCGGCGAGCACCAGGACTTCGCCGGGACGCTCTCGATCGGCACGGAGGTCACGGAGCTCCTCCTGGTCGAGTTGGGACGCTCGGCGACCGAGACCTTCGACCGCCTGCTGTTCGTCAACGCCCACGGCGGCAACGCGGAGCCCCTCGTCGCCGCGGTCGCCCGGCTCTGCCTGGAGGGTCGCGATGTCAGGTCGTGGTCGCCGAACTGGGGCGGCGACGCGCACGCCGGGCACACCGAGACCTCGTTGATGCTGGCGCTGACGCCGGAGTCGGTCCGCGGCGGGTGCGCGGCGGGGAACACCGCCCCGCTGGGCGCCTTGATCGGCGACCTGCGGATGGTGGGCGTCCGCGGCGTCGCTCCCAACGGCGTCCTGGGCGATCCCACCGACGCGTCGGCTGGCGAAGGCGACCTGTTGATCGCCGCGGCTGTCGAGGATCTGCGTACGATGCTCGCCGCCTGGTCGACGGGAGTGACGGCGTGAGCCGGGTCGCGATCGTCACCGGCGCCGCCCGCGGCATCGGCGCGGCGACCGTCGCGACGCTCGCCACCGAAGGCTGGCGGGTGGTCGCGGTCGACCTCGGGGCCGACGACCCGCGGTTGCCCTACGCCCTGGCGAGCGAGGCCGACCTCGAGGCGACCGTCGCCGCAGCCGGCAGGGCGGCGGGGGAGGAGCGGGTGCGCGCCGAGAGGGCCGATGCCGTCGATGCCGACGCGATGGGGGGCGTCGTCGCCCGGGCCGAGGAGTGGGGGGAGGTCGAGGCGATCGTCGCCAACGCGGGCGTGATCGCCGGCGGCGCTCCCGCCTGGGAGCTGTCCCAGGACGAGGAGGACGCGGTGGTCGAGGTCTGTCTGCGGGGCGTGATGGTCGCCGCCCGGGTCGGCATTCCGGCGCTGCTGCGTCGCCCCGAGCCCCGCTCGGGACGCTTCGTCGCCACCGCCTCCGCCGCCAGCCTCCGCGGCCTGCCCGGGCTTGCCGCCTACTGCGCCGCCAAGGCCGGTGTCTCCGGCTTCGTTCGCGCCCTCGCCACCGACCTCCGCGGCACCGGGGTCACCGCCAGCGCCGTCGCTCCCGGCTCGACCGACACGCCGATCCTCACCGAGAGCGCCCGCCTCTACGATCTCGGTGACGCGGCCGACTTCGCCGCCCAACAGCCGATCGAGCGCCTTCTTGACCCGGCCGAGGTCGCGGCGATGATCGCCTATCTGTGTGGCCCCGGCGGCGCCGCGGTCACCGGGACGATCGTCTCGGTCGACGGCGGCCTCTCGATCTAGGTCGTCGCGAGCGATGGCTTTTTTGCCGTCCGAGCGATACCAGTCGACCCTAGGGCCCTTGCAAGCGTCTACGTAACGTCGGCCTCGCAGCAGGCCCGCGCGCAGCGACTCTTCGGTGGGGGAAACCAAGGTGCGCAGTGTTATGTCAGGAGAGATGCGATATAGATGCAACATGGATGCGGAGCGCTTCCTCGCTGCTTTGCGGGACGCCGGCCTCGGCGACCGGGTGCTGAGGTCGGAGTCGCAGCTCGCCGCGTTCGGCTCCGACGCGCTCACCGCCTTCCATCAGCGGCCGCTGGCGGTGGTGATGATCGAGAGCGCCGACGAGGTGGCGACCGTGGTCCGGCTCTGCCACGAGCACGAGATGCCGTTCGTCGCCCGCGGCAGCGGCACCTCGCTCTCGGGCGGCTCGCTGCCGGTCGAGGGCGGCATCGTGATTGCGCTGAACCGGCTGAACCGGGTGCTCTCGGTCGACCCCGACGCCCGCCTCGCGGTGGTCGAGCCCGGCGCCATCAACCTCGCGGTCAGCGCCGCCGCCGCGCCGCACGGGCTCGCCTACGCCCCAGATCCGTCCTCGCAGTCGGTCTGCACGATCGGCGGCAACCTCGCCTTCAATTCCGGCGGCGCCCATTGCCTGAAGCACGGGATGACCGCCAACCACATCCTCGGCCTGCGGGTGGTGCTCCCGGACGGCGAGACGGTGGAGCTCGGCGGCGAGTCGACCGAGCACGTCGGCCCCGACTGGACCGGGCTCTTCTGCGGCTGCGAGGGGCTCTTCGGCATCGCCGTCGAGGCGACGCTGCGGCTGGTGCCGGTCCCCGAATCGGTGCGCACCGCGCTTGCCGTCTTCGACTCGCTGGAGCGAGCGGGCGACGCGGTCGCGGCGATCGTCGGGGCGGGCCTGGTGCCGGTGGCGATGGAGATCATGGACGCGCTCGCGATCGAGGCGGCGGAGGCGTCGGTGAAGCCCGGATATCCCAAAGGCGAGGCGCTCCTGATCGTCGAGCTGGAGGGCGAGGAGGAGGTGGTCGAGCACGAGCTCGCCGCGGTCGAGGCGCTGCTGCGCGAGGCCGGGTGCGGCGAGATGCGGACCACCGCCGATCCGGGGGAGCGGGCGCTGATCTGGAAGGGACGAAAGAGCGCCTTCTCGGCGGTCGGCTGGCTCTCGCCCGACTACATCGTCCAGGACGGCGTCGTCCCCCGCACCCGCCTCGGCGAGGCGCTGCGGGAAATCGACCGGCTGAGCGCCGAGCGCGGGATCCGCGTCGCCAACGTCTTCCACGCGGGCGACGGCAACCTCCACCCGCTGATCCTCTTCGACGGGCGCGAGGACGGCGCGGTCGAGCGGGCCGAGGAGCTCGCCGCCGACATCCTCGCCCTCTGCGTCGACCTCGGTGGCTCGATCACCGGCGAGCACGGCGTCGGGGTGGAGAAGCGTGACTACATGAAGCTGATGTTCTCGCCCGACGACCTCGGCCTGATGGAGGACGTGCGTGCCGCCGTCGACCCCGAGCGTCTCGCCAATCGGGGCAAGATGCTGATCCCGCCGGCGGTGACCGCGTGAGCGCCTTGGTCGCGACCACCGCCGCCGAGGTGCAGGAGGCGGTCCGCGAGGGGGACGGGCCGCTGATCCCGATGGCGGGCGGGACCCACACGGCAACGCTCCCCGATCAGGATGGCCCGGCGCGCGCGCTCGACGTCTCGGGCCTGGCCGGCGTCGTCGAGTACGACCCGGCCGAGCTGACCTTCACCGCTCGGCCGGGGACGCCGCTGGCGGAGATCGACGAGATCCTCTCCGACCACGGCCAGCACCTGCCGTTCGACCCGCCGCGGCTCGGCGCCCGCGGGACCCTCGGCGGCGCGGTCGCCGCCGGCGTGACCGGCCCCGGCGGTTTCGCCGCCGGGATCCGTGACTTCGTCGTCGGCGTCCGCTTCGTCGACGGCACCGGTCGCCTCGCCATGGGCGGCGGCAAGGTGGTGAAGAACGCGGCGGGCTTCGATCTGCCGAAGCTGATGGTCGGCAGCCTCGGTCGGCTGGGCGTGATCGTCGAGCTCTCAATGAAGGTGTTCCCACGCCCTGCCGCCACCGCGACCGTGCGCTTCCCGGCCGCCGGCCTGGCGACGGGCCTCGCGACTATCGCCACCCTCGCCCGCGGGCCGATCCCCGTGAGCGCCCTTGATCTCGACTCCGACGGCGCCATCACCGCGCGGATCGCCGGCGACGGCGCGCTGATCGACGGCCGCGCCATGCGTCTCGCGCACTCGGTCCAGCCGGGTGGCCAGCCCCTCGTCGGCGACGCCGAGGCCGCGCTCTGGGACGAGGCGCGTCGCTTCGCCTGGGTCCCGTCCGATGCTCGCCTGGTCGTCGTCCCGCTCGCCCCGCGGCGGGTCGTCGCGCTCGACCAGGAGCTCGGGCGGCTCGGCATCGAACGTCGCTACGGCCTCGCCGCCAACGTCGCCTGGATCGCCTGGCCGACCGCCGCGCCGGTCGCCGACCTCTCCGACCTCCTGGCCGCCCGGGCGCTCAGCGGCGTCGTCCTCACCGGCGGCCCCGTGGCCGAGCCGTTGCTCGGCGCCGCGAGCGGTGGCGCCTTCGCCCGCCGCATCGCCGGCGCACTCGACCCTGCCGGCGTCTTCGTCGGTGGCCGGCGATGAAGCACGAGATCCCGGTCGAGAGCCTCGGCGTCCGCGGGCCGCTGATGACCGACCCGATCGGCGCCTGCGTCCACTGCGGCTTCTGCCTGCCGACCTGCCCCACCTACGTGACGATGGGGGAGGAGATGGACTCGCCGCGTGGGCGCATCTTCCTGATGAAGGAGGTGCTCGAGGGCAAGCTGGAGGTCGAGCTGGCGCAGCCCTACCTCGACAACTGCCTCGGTTGCCAGGCCTGCGAGACCGCCTGCCCCTCGGGCGTCAAGTACGGCGATCTGATCACCGAGTTCCGTGGCCAGGCCGAGCCGGAGCGCAAGCGCCCGCCCGTCCAGCGACTGCGCCGCGAGCTCGCCCTGCGCACGCTTCCGCACGGCAAGCGGTTCCGCGCCGCGGCGAAGAGCGGCGCCCTCGCCCGCAAGGTGCGCGGGGCGGTGCCGAGGGCGCTGCGGCCGATGGTCGACCTGCTCCCGGAGAAGCTGCCCGCCGCGCGACCGCTGCCGGAGAGGTTCTCCGCCGAGGGCGAGCGCCGCGCCCGCGTCGCGCTGTTGGCCGGCTGCGTGCAGCAGCAGCTCGACCCCGACATCGGCTGGGCCGCCGGCCGGGTCCTCGCCCGCAACGGGGTCGAGGTGATCGTCCCCGGCGACCAGGGATGCTGCGGCTCGCTGGCGATGCACGCGGGCGACGCCGAAGGTGCCCGCAAGCTCGCGCGCCGCAACCTCGGGGCCTTCCCGGAGGACGTCGACGCGGTGATCACCGCCGCCGCCGGCTGCGGCTCGGGGATGCGCGAGTACGGCGCGCTCTTCCTCGGCGAGCCGGAGGAGGAGGCGGCCGAGCGCCTCGCCGGACGCACCCTCGACGTCGCCGAGTTCCTGGCCGGCCTCGGCCTGCGCGAGGCGCCGCCGCCGCTCGCCGACTCGCGCCGCGTCGCCTACCACGACGCCTGTCACCTCGCCCACGCGCAGAAGGTGACCGCTGAGCCCCGCGCGCTCCTCGCGACGATCGAGGGACTCGACCTTCTGCAGCCGGCCGAGGCCGAGCTCTGCTGCGGCTCGGCCGGCATCTACAACGTCGAAAAACCCGAGGTCGCCGCCGAGCTCGGCGAGCGCAAGGCGCGCAACCTGCTCGCCACCGGAGCCGAGATGATCGCCAGCGGCAACATCGGTTGCCTCACCCAGCTGCAGAACCACCTCGCCGCCCTCGGTAACCCGATCCCGGCGCTGCACACGATCCAGATCCTCGACCGCGCCTACTCAGGAACCCTGTAAAGGAGAACAAGCCCAGATGTCTCAGACGACGACCATCAGCGACATCCCGCTCGACGAGCGCTCCCGCACCGAGATCCTCTCGAGCGACGCCGTCGCCTTCCTCGCCGAGCTCCACGGTCGCTTCGACGCCCGCCGGCTGGAGCTGCTCGCCGCGCGCCGCGAGCGTCGGGACGCGATCGCCGCGGGCGGCAAGCTCGACTTCCTTCCCGAGACGCGCGAGATTCGCGAGGACCGCTCCTGGCGCACCGCCCCACCGCGCGATGACTACGCCGACCGCCGCGTCGAGATCACCGGTCCGACCGACCGCAAGATGGTCATCAACGCGCTGAACTCCGGCGCCAAGGGCTTCATGGCCGACTTCGAGGACGCCAACTCGCCGACCTGGGCCAACCAGGTCTCCGGCCACGCCAACCTGATCGACGCGATCGAGGGGACGATCACCTACGACGCCTCCGACGGTCGCCACTACGAGCTCGCCGCCGAGACGGCGACCCTCCTGGTCCGCCCGCGCGGCTGGCACCTGCCCGAGCGCCACATCTCCTTCGACGGCCGCGTCGCCTCCGGTTCCCTGGTCGACTTCGGCCTCTTCGCCTTCCACGGCGCCCCCCGGCTCGCGGCCCAGGGCCTCGGCTCCTACCTCTACCTGCCGAAGATGGAGCACCACCTGGAGGCCCGCCTCTGGGACGAGGTCCTCGCCTTCGCCGAGGACGCGCTGGGGCTCGAACGCGGCCAGTTCCGCGCCACGGTCCTGATCGAGGCACTGCCGACCGCATTCCAGATGGAGGAGGTCCTCTGGGAGCTTCGCGACCACTCCTACGGGCTGAACGCAGGCCGCTGGGACTACATCGCCTCGGCGATCAAGGTCCTGCGCGAGCGCCCCGACGCCGTCCTCCCCGACCGCGCCGAGGTGAAGATGACGGTGCCCTTCATGCGCGCCTACACCGAGCTCCTCGTCCGTACCTGCCACGGGCGCGGCATCTTCGCGATGGGCGGGATGGCGGCGCAGATCCCGAGCCGCACCGATCCCCAGGCCAACGAGCTGGCGCTGGCGGCGGCGCGGGCGGACAAGGAGCGCGAGGCGGCCGACGGCTTCGACGGCACCTGGGTTGCCCACCCCGACACGGTTGCCACCGCGACCGCGGCCTTCGACGCGGTGCTCGGCGAGCGGCCGAACCAGATCGAGCGCCTTCGCGACGACGTCGTCCCCGACGCCGACGCCCTCGTCGATCTCGCCGCCACTCCGGGCGCGGTGACCGAGGCGGGCCTGCGTGGCAACGTGAACGTCGGCTTCCAGTACATCTCCTTCTGGCTCGGCGGGCGCGGCGCGGTCGCCCTGAACAACCTGATGGAGGATGCGGCTACGGCCGAGATCTCGCGCAACCAGATCTGGCAGTGGGTCCATCACGGGACGAAGCTCGAGGACGGCACGGTGATCGACGCCGAGCTGGTGCGGCGGATCCTCGACGAGGAGATGGAGCGGATCCGCGCCGAGGTCGGCGAGGAGACCTGGGAGGCGGGGAGGCCGGAGGAGACGCGGCGGGTCTTCGAGGCGGTCGCGCTCGGCGACGACTTCCAGGATTTCCTGACCGAAATGGCCTACAAGCTGCTCGACTGAGGGGCGGGCGCGGAGGCGCCGCGGCGAACCGCTCGCCGAACCGAGATAGCGCCACTGGTGGCGATAGGCAGGTCCTCAGTTCATGGTCCCGACTTCACCGTTGTCGAGCCGTGCCCGCAGGTCGGCACGGTTCGAGACATCTAGCTTTCGGTAGACGCGTGAAAGGTGGGCTTCGACGGAGTGCGATAAGCGACGACAATCGCCTCATATCGCGGGTAATCGGGCGGTGGATAACGGTGCCGAACTAGGGCCGAAGCAACCGCAAAAGACCTGCAAAGCTCGAACTTCTGATGGAGCTGGCGTCTCCCTAAGACCGCGAATGGTAGGGAAGGGTCACGAGTTCGAGTCTCGTTCCGGGCCCTCTTGAAGTACCTGCAAAACGGCCTTTTCTCGGAGGCCGTTCTTGCATCTCACCGTCGCCGCATCCGGTGTATGCCCGCCGCTCCATCCAAGCTAAAGCTTGGGTTGTTCGCCGCCGATGGAGCATGACCTGATGCTTGACCGCGGGGAAACTCGAGTGCAGCCGAACGGCCGAGGGCGGCAGGGTCGCGCGCGTCACGCTTTGACGAGATGGCGCGCGGTCTCGCTTCTCGCCATCTTTGCTTTGCTCGTCTTCGCCGCTCCCACGGGCGCGGCGGGCGATCCGACTGCCTCCTCTGCCGACGACTGTGCGCAGGGGGCCACCTGCCAGACCGTGGACGGCTGCGTGATCCAACCCGGGGCGAGGTGTCCCGGTGCCGACCTCGCCCAGGCCGACTTCAATCACTCTGACCTGACCGGCGTCATTCTCCCCCGGGCCGACCTCCGTGGGGCGAAGCTCGTGGGGGCCAAGGTGGGTCAGGCCGTGCTGACGCGCGCCGATCTCGGCGGCGCCCGCATGGAAGAGGTCGTCCTCACCGAGACCGAACTCCCCGGTTCCAACCTCACCCTGACCGACCTCTCCCATGCGAACCTCAACCGCGCGAACCTGATCGGCGCCGAGCTGCGGGCCGCTTACCTCGGCGACGCGACGCTCGTCGGAGCCAACCTCACCCGCGCCACTCTCATCTTCGCCAACCTCACCCGCGCCGACCTGACCGGCGCCGACCTGACCAACGTCGATCTCACCGAATCGAATCTCACCAACGCGAAGCTCCGCGACGCGAAGCTCTCCGGGGCCATCTTCTGTCACACGAAGATGCCCGATCGTTCGATCAACAACAGCGGCTGCTGAGGCCCCGAGCGGACCGTCGTCGGCCTTCAGTCGAGCCGAGGAACCGCCGATACCAGTTCGACCATGGATGTCGTCGAGGGTCTCAGCGTGCTGGTCGGGTCGAGCTTGGTGCTGTGGTTGGCGCTGCTCGGGCTCGCCGTCCTTCGCAAACTCCGACGCGATCGGCGCGAATCGCGCTCGGTCGCGCGCCGGGCTCACTACGCAGCGGTGCTCGCCGGTGGCGACGCGGGCGTGATCGCGGACGTTTTCAGCGCCGCCGGTGACACCGAGGCGCGGACCGATCTCGCGGTCTCGATCGACCTCCTGCACGACGTGCTTCCCGCGGCGAAGTTCGAGGCGATCGGCAGGGGCATGGAAGCGTCCTCGGCGACTCGGAAGCTGATCGCCGACCTCGGTGCCCGCCGAGCGATCACCCGGGCCCGCGCCGCGTTTCTGCTATCGCGGCCCGGGACCGCGGGCGGGGTCGAGGAGATCGCGCCGTTGTTGGCAGATCCCGATCCCGACGTGCGGCTCGTCGCCTGTTCGGGGCTCGGCCGCGCGGCCACGCCGCGTGCCGCCGAGGCCCTGATCGACGGTCTCGCGGCGGGGATCCTGCCTCCCGAGCGCATCATCGAGCGGCTCGGAGCGCCGTGGGCGGTGGAGACGATCGTCTCCAGGCTGAACGAGAGCCCCGCCCTTGACGCGAGCCTCGCGCGGGCCCTGGGGCTCAGCCGCGATCCGCGCGCCGCCGTCCCCCTCACCGCGTTGCTGGAAAGTGACTCGATCGAGGTAGAGATCTCCGCGGCGCGCTCGCTCGGGCGCGTCGGCGGCCAGACGTGCGTTCCGGCCCTGCTCGCGGCGCTGTCGTCGGAGGTCTGGGCGGTCCGTGCCCAGGCGGCGAAATCGCTCGGCGGCCTCGGCGCGGTGGTAGCGGTCGACGCACTCGAGCGCTGTCTCTCCGATCAGGCGTGGTGGGTTCGCGCGAACGCCGCCCGGGCGCTGCGGGAGCTCGGCGAGCCGGGTATCGAGGCGCTGCAGCGGGCCGTCGAGCACGAGGATCGCTACGCCGCCGACCGGGCGCGCGAGCAGCTCGCGCTTCATGCCGTGATCGCGGAGGTGGCCGCATGATGGGCCCGTTCGAAGATTTCCTCCACGGCTTCAACGTCTTCATGCTCGCCTACGTCCTGCTCCTCCAGGGCATCTACACGGTCCTCGCGATCAGCGGCTGGCGGGCGATCGAGGACTACGTGCGACGCAGGCCGGTGCGCGACTACCGATCGGTCTCCGAGTCGGAGATGAGCATCCCGGTCTCGATCCTCGTACCTGCCTACAACGAGGAGCCCTCGATCGTCGCTTCGCTGCGCTCCCTGCTGGAGTCGCAGTTCATCGAGTTCGAGATCGTGGTCATCAACGATGGCTCCAAGGACGGGACGTTGGCGGCGCTGAAGGACGCGTTCCGGCTGGTGGAGGTGGGTCGGGTACCGCGCTCGAACCTGCCCACCCAGAGGGTCCGCGCCGTCTACGCGAGCCCGCTGGAGCCGCGGATCGTCGTCATCGACAAGCTCAACGGCGGCAAGGCGGACGCGCTGAACGCCGGCATCAACCACGCCAACTTCCCCCTCTTCTGCGCCATCGACGGCGACTCGATGCTGGACGCCGGCGCGCTCTCGCGCCTGGTCTGGGAGTTTCAGGCGGAGCCGGAAACGGTCGCCGTCGGCGGGATCGTCCGCGTTGTCAACGGGTCGGAGTTCGAGGGAGGACGCCTGACCAAGGTCCGCACCCCGGGAAACCTTCTCGCCAACCTGCAGATCATCGAGTACCTGCGGGCCTTCCTCGGCGGCCGCGTCGGTTGGTCGAAGAGCGGCATGCTGATGATCATCTCCGGTGCGTTCGGACTCTTCCGGCGGGACGTCTGTGTCGAGGTCGGCGGCTACGACCCGACCACGGTGGGGGAGGACGCCGAGCTCGTGCTGCGGCTCCATCGCCATCAGCGGGAACAGCGGAAGCCCTGCCGGATCACCTTCTTCCCCGACCCGATCTGTTGGACCGAGTGCCCGGAGGACCTGGGGACGCTGGTGCGCCAGCGCGACCGCTGGCAGCGCGGCCTGATCGAGATGATGGTCCGACACCGGGACATGCTCTTCCGCCGTCGATTCGGCCGGATCGGCTCCCTGGCGATGCCGTACTTCCTCGTCTTCGAGCTGCTCGGCCCGACGATCGAGTGCCTCGGGTACACGCTGTTCGTGATCGCGGTCGCGCTCGGCGTCATCCCGCTCCAGTTCGCGCTCGCGTTCCTGGCGATCGCCCTCACCTACGGTCTGGTCCTCAGCTTCCTCGTCATCCTGATGGAGGAGCGCGCCTTCCGCCGCTATCCGGGTTGGGCTGATCTGATGCGCCTCGCGATCTGCGCGGTGATCGAGAACATCGGCTACCGCCAGCTGCTGGCGCTGGTGCGGATGCGGGCCTGGTACACGTACGCCCGCGGCAATCAGCACTGGGGAGAGATGACGCGGAAAGGGTTCGGTCCGCTGCTTCCCGGTGGCACGGTCGATGCGGCCGGCCACCCCGTCCTCGACCCGACCGCGGACCCCGTCCTCGCCGGCGAGGCGCCGGTCGAGGCCCTCGGTGCGCCGGAGATCCTGGACGCCCCGAGAATCTGACCGCCCGCCGGCGCCGCTCAAGCGATGCCGGTGAGCGGCCGATGTCATTGGCGTGACCGAGAACCTTCAACCCGGCCTGCGGCACCCGGCGGCGCGCCTGGTCGCCCTGATCGCCCTGGTCACGATCCTTTTCGTCGCCGCCCTGATCGTCTCGATCACCCAGTTCGAAGCGTCGCGGAGCTC
>Ga0268266_10000337_pt1 | contig 73510 bp, 74 predicted proteins | sample KBSS13metaG_FD_190356 | JGI IMG/M metagenome (GOLD analysis project Ga0268266, IMG submission 190356) | Switchgrass rhizosphere microbial communities from Kellogg Biological Station, Michigan, USA - KBS S1-3 metaG (SPAdes) (version 2) | ecosystem: Host-associated > Plants > Roots > Rhizosphere...
TCGGCGTCGGCGTCGGCGTCGGAGTCGGCGTCGGCGTCGGTGTCGGCGTCGGCGTCGGCGTCGGAGTGGGCGTCGGAGTGGGCGTCGGCGTGGGCGTCGGTGTCGGTGTTGGCGTCGGAGTGGGCGTCGGCGTCGGTGTCGGCGTCGGGGTTGGCGTAGGTGTCGGGGTCGGCGTCGGGGTTGGCGTAGGTGTCGGGGTCGGGGTCTGCGCCCCTGTGTCGATGAACCGGACGATATAGCCGACCTGCCTGCTGTCCGTGCTGCTCATGGCGCCGCGGGCGGCGATGAACTGGCCGTCGCTGGAGATGCCGGTGGCCTGGGTCAGCGGCGCCGAGAAGGTGATGTTGGCCAGCGCCAGCAGCGCGTTCAGATCGCGCATGCCGGCGTGATCGCCGCTGCTCGCCCAGCGGAAGGCCAGGAAGCTGGAATCCCGCCCCGTCTGGCTTGTGCCTACGACAATCGTTCCGTCGCCGCTGACGCCGAGGGCGCGGCTCTGCACGTCGAACTGCGCGTCGGCTCCGGCAAGCGTGCCCAGATCGATGATCCCGGTCGCGCCGGTCCAGCGCCAGGCGTGGCGCGGAACGAGGCTGTCGGAGGTGCGGGCATTATCGTAGCCGACGATGACGGACCCGTCGCTATTGACCGCGGTCGCGCGGCCTTCCGCATCGGGATCATAGCCACGAATGACGCCCAGGCCGACCATCCCGGTGGCCTGCGCCCAGCGGAAGGCCTGCGCGCCGGTGAGGCTGCTGGCGTTGCCCACCACCACATTGCCGTCGGCGCTGATCGCGCGCGCAAAGCTGTACCCCGAGGTCGGGGTGGGGACGAGCTGGCCAAGCCCGACCATGCCGCCCTGTGCGGTCCACATGAAGGCCTGGCCGTTGCCCGTTTCGAATTCGGTCTGGCTCACATAACCGACGACGATGCCGCCGTCCGCCGAAACACCATAAGCGACGCTGTTGCCATAGCCCGGCAGGTAACCGAGGCCTTGCATGCCGCCGGCCTCGGTCCACCGGAACGCCTGAGTCTGAGCGCTGCCACCCGGGCGAAGGCTGTAGCCGACGATCACGCTGCCGTCGCGGCTGCCGGCCAGCGCCGCGCTCTGCTGCGCGTCGGCCGCCAGGAAACCGAGCGGCCGAAAGACGCCATTGGTCCAGCGGAAGGCCTCGATGCGGAACGCGCCATCGACCTGGTAAGCGACGCTGCCGAAGCCATGGCCGCCGTCGCCGCTGACCCCGGTCAGGTTCGTGCTCGACCAATTGCTGCCGTAGCTCCCGACAGTCTGTTGCGCGCCGAAAAGCGCGTCCGGAAAGCTGCTTCGCGGGGCGGGTGCCGACGGAAAGACGATCGGCGGGAAAGCCTGCGTCGCCAAGGGCGCCCCGCCGTCGATGTAGCGCGCGACATAGGCCGAGACCCGGTCCGCCCGAGTGAGGCTGCCGGTGATGAACTGGCCGTCGCCGGAGACCCCGCTGGCACGCAGCGCGAGCACGCCTGAAAGATCCACCCCGGCATTGGCGAGCAGCCGGCTGAGGCTCTGAATCCCGGAATTGGGCCCGCTGCTCGCCCAGCGAAACGCCTCGTAGCCGCCCGTCCCGTTCGAGCCGAACCCGACGATGACCGACCCATCGCTGTTGACCCCACGAACGGAGCTGTACGGATTGGGGCCGCCGCCTTCGATATAGCCGAGCCCGGTCATGCCGGACGCCCCAGTCCAGCGGAACGCCTGGAAGGAGCGGCCGACGATGCTCTGGCCGACAATCACCTGCCCGTCGCCGCTGATCGCCAGGGCGCTGCTGGAGGGGTTGGCGATCGTCGTGTCGAGGAAGCCGAGCCCCTGGGTGCCGCCGGCGGCCGTCCAGCGGAATGCCTGCAAGGTGGAGTCGGCACCGCTCTGGCTGCTTTGCCGCCGGTAGCTGCTGTCGCCGACGACGATCGTGCCATCGCCGCTGATGCCGCGCGCGTTTGTTGCGGTGAACGGATAAGGAAAGTTGCTGCCGGGAATGTTGCCCAGAAGGCTATCGATGAGGTCGAAGCCGCTGCCGACCGTGTAGCGATAAGCTTGTGACAGGTTGAAATTGCCGGCGATACGACTTCCATCGGCGTTGACCGCATTCGCGGTCATGAAGCTGTTGCCATTATTGTCGGGCGAGCCGATGTCGACCATGCCGCCCGCCGCCGTCCAGCGGAAGGCGCGCGTGCCTGAATTGCCGACGATCACGCTGCCGTCGGCATTGACCGCCAGCGCCTGGCTGAAGGATTTGCCGGGAAGGAGGCCCAGATCGGTGAAGCCGGTCGCCGCCGACCAGCGAAAGGCGCGCTGTAGGCTGGTAGAACCGAACGTGCTCGGCCGGCTCTGGCTGTTGCCGACCACGACCATGCTGTCGCCGCTGATTGCAAGAGCGATGCTGTCCGGCGCCTGGCCCGGCACCTGACCCAATTCCTGGAGCGACCCGGTCTGCGCCGAGACGGGATCGGGCGCGGCGGCGGCCCAGCATGAAGCGAGCATGACCCCGGTGGTGGCGAGGCGCCGGCGCCACGCGCGAAGGCGCGGCGAAGACAAGGGCCTGGCAGCACCTGCAGACATTTCGCCATCGATGACGGGCAAGGACGGCAGGCGAGATTTGGCCGAGGTGTCGGCTGAACCGGTCTTGCGAATGCCCATCGCCCATTACCCCATCGAAGTGATTCAGGAGACAAAGGCGCCAAAGCGGCACCGAACGGTTCACCGGCCGGAGATTTTTTTTCGTGATGGATCGTTTCGCGACGCCTAGACGGCCGTCTCCGGCGCCTGATCGCAGGACCCGTCTTCCTCCGTCTCGATCTGGATGGTGATGTGGTCGATGCCGAATTCCGCATCCAGAGTCGCCGCCGTCTGGTGCAGGAAGGCGTCGCCGGGCGTGCCGTCGGGCATGACCAGGTGGCAGGTCATTGCCACCTCCGTCGTGCTCATCCCCCAGATGTGGAGATCGTGGACGCGCGAGACGCCGGGAAGCAGGACGAGCATCTGCTCGACCTCCGCCGGGGCGATGCCCGCGGGCACGCGGTCGAGCGACAGTCCCACCGAATCCTTCAACAGCCCCCAAGTGCCGACAAAGATCACGGCGACGATGACCAGGCTGGTCAGGGGATCGAGCCAGAGCCATCCCGTCTTCGCGATCGCGAAGCCGGCGACGACGACGCCCGCCGACACGGCGGCGTCCGCCGCCATGTGCAGATAGGCGCCGCGTATGTTGAGGTCGCCCTTGCGTCCGCTTGCGAAGAGCATGGCGGTGACGGTGTTGATGACGATGCCGATTCCGGCGACGATCATGACCGTCCCGCTGGAGATCGGCTGGGGATCGGAGAAACGCTGGATCGCCTCGAACGCGATCGCCCCCATGGCGACGAGCAGGAACAGGGCGTTGAACAAGGCCGCCAGGATCGAGGACCGGCGGAATCCATAAGTGTAGTTGCGCGTCGGCCTACGCCTGGCGAGCGAAGCGGCTCCCCAGGCGATGAGCAGCCCCGCCACATCGGAGAGATTATGTCCCGCATCCGCGAGCAGCGCCATCGAGTTGGCGAGGATGCCGAACACCGCCTCGACGATGACGAAGCCCGTGTTCAGGATCGTGCCGATCAGGAAGGCGCGGCCGAAATCCTTCGGTGCGTGGGAATGCCCGGCGTGATCGTCCGACCCGTGCGCGTGCGTCGTCATCTTTGGTCCTCCCGGTTCCTCACTGAGCGGGGCGTGTCCGGCCGAACGCGTCCTCGTCCGAATAGTCCCCCGGCACATGCTGCTTGCGGATACGCAGCAGCAAATGGCTGATCGCGGGCAGGACGAAGAGCGTCAGCAGGGTGGCGACGATCAAGCCGGCGATGACCACGATGGCGAGCGGCTTCTGGACCTCCGCGCCGCGGCCGGTCGCGACCGCCATCGGAATGAAGCCGATCGCAGGGACGATGCCGGTGATCAGGACGGCGCGAACGCGCTCCATCATGCCCTCCGCAACGGCGGTGTCGATCGCCGCGCCATCGTCGATACGCTGCCGGATGCTGGACATGACCACCAGGCCGTTGAGCACGGTGACGCCGGACAGGACGATGAAGCCCACCGCCGCCGAGATCGAGAAGGACTGGCCGGTGAGCGCGAGCCCGAAGACGCCGCCGGCAAGGCCGAGTGGCACCGCCGAATAGACGGCAAGAGCGGACGAGACGCTGCGCAGCGCCATGAACAGGAGCCCGAAGATCAGGACGAACACGATCGGGATGACCAGCGACAGGCGGGCCGAGGCCGCCTGCAGATTCTCGAACTGGCCGCCCCATTGGACGAAGACGCCCGGAGGCAGCTGGACCTCGCGCGCGACCCGTGCCTGGGCCTCGGCCACGTAGGAGCCGAGGTCGCGGCCGCGGACATTGGCCTGGACGACGATCCGGCGCTGCCCATTCTCGCGGCTGACCTGGTTGACCCCTTCGGAGAAGTGGAACCGGGCGAGCGCGCGCAGCGGCACCGAATGGCGCGGCCCGCTGCCGCTTTCCGGCAGCATGACCGGCAGGGCGCCGACCGCGTCGAGATCGTTGCGGGTGGCATTGGCGAGGCGGACGACGATGTCGAAGCGCCGGTCCCCTTCGAAGACGAGCCCCGAGTCCCGGCCGCCCATCGCCGCCGCGACGGTGTCGCTGACATCGCCGACCGACAGGCCGTAGCGCGAAATGGCGTCGCGGTTGAACTGGACGTCGAGTGTCGGGAAGCCCGCAATCTGCTCGACGCGCAGGTCCGCGGTTCCGTCCACCCCGTTCAGAACCGCGGCGATTCTCCGCGCCACCCGTTCGAGCTGCTCGAGATCGTCGCCGAATATCCTGACCGCGAGATCGCCGCGGACGCCGGCAATGAGCTCGTTGAAGCGCATCTCGATCGGCTGGCTCATTTCGAACGCATTGCCGGCGAGCGTCGCCATGCGTTGCTCGATCCGCTCGACGACCTGCTCCTTTGAGGTGATTCCGGCCGGCCATTGGTCGCTGGGCCGAAGGATGACGAACGCGTCGGAGGCATTTTGCGGCATCGGGTCGGTCGCGACCTCGGCGGTACCGGTCTTCGAATAGACATAGGCGACCTCCGGCAGCGACGAGATGGCCCGCTCGACCCGCATCTGCATGTCGAGCGATTGTTCGAGCGAGGTCGAGGGGATGCGGATCGCCTGCATGGCGAGATCGCCTTCGTCGAGCTGCGGGATGAACTCGCGGCCGAGCATGGTGAACAGCAGGCCGGCCAGGACGAAGGTGGCGAGCCCGGCACCGATCCAGGGCCAGGGCCGGGCAATGACCCGCAAGAGGATCGGCTCGTATCTCTCCTTCGTCCAGGCGATCGCCCTGACCTCCTTTTCCGACACCCTGCCGCGGATCAGCAGCGCGATCATGGCGGGAACGAAGGTCAGCGACAGGATGAAGGCGCCGACCAAGGCGAGCATCACCGTGATCGCCATCGGCGTGAACATCTTGCCCTCGACCCCGCTGAAGGTGAGCAAGGGCGCGAAGACGAGGAGGATGATGGCCTGGCCGTAAATGGTGGGCCGCACCATCTCCCTGGAGGCGAGGAAGACCTCGTGCAGGCGTTCGGAGACGTTCAGCAGCCGGCCTTCACCATGCTGCCGTTCGGCCAGGCGCCGCAGGCAATTTTCGATGATGATGATCGAGCCGTCGACGATCAGGCCGAAATCGAGCGCGCCGAGGCTCATCAGATTCCCCGACACGCCAAAATGGTTCATCCCGATCGCCATCATCAGGAAGGACAGCGGGATGACGAAAGCTGCGATGAGCGCGGCGCGGATGTTGCCGAGCAGGCAGAACAGGGAGGCGATCACCAGCAGCGCGCCGATCGCGAGATTCTCCCGCACCGTCGAGATGGTCGCATCGACCAGAGCCGAGCGATCGTACAGGGTCGTCACCTTAATGCCCGGTGGAAGCGATCGCGAGACCGCCGCCAGGCGATCGGCCACCGCTTTCGCGACGATGCGGCTGTTGCCGCCAGCGAGCATGAGGGCAGTGCCGATCACGACCTCGCGCCCGTTCATCGAGGCGGCGCCGGTGCGCAGCGCGCCGCCGACGGTCACCGCCGCGACGTTGCCGACGGTGATCGGGATGCCGCCGCGATTGGCGACACTGGTGCGGGCGATCTCGTCGACATGGCGGATGCGCGCGTCGGCCCTGACCAGGAAGGCCTCGCCGCCGCGCTCGATGAAATTGGCGCCGACCGAGACGTTCGCGCGCTCGAGCGCGCTTGCCAGCTCCGAGAAGGAGATGCCGTAGGCGGCCAGCCGGTCGGGATCGGGCTGGACGACGAACTGCTTTTCGAAGCCGCCGATCGAATCCACGCCGGCGACATTCTCCACCGTCCGCAATTGCGGCCGCACCACCCAATCCTGGATCGTGCGCAGATAAGCGAGCCGCGAAACCTGGTCGGCGAGGCGCTCTCCCTCCGGCGTGAGATAGGACCCGTCCGGCTGGAAGCCCGGCCGTCCGGCCACGCGCGGCGCCCGCGGGTCGAAATCGACCGACCACATCAGGATTTCGCCGAGCCCGGTCGATACCGGGCCCATTTGCGGCTCGGCCCCTTCCGGCAGGCTTTCGCGCGCCTGGGTCAGCCGCTCCGCGACCTGCTGGCGCGCGAAATAGATGTCGACATTCTCGTCGAACACGGCGGTGACCTGGGCGAAGCCGTTGCGCGAGATCGAGCGCGTATGATCGAGACCGGGAATGCCGGCGAGCGTCGTTTCGATCGGGAAGGTGACGAGCCGCTCCATATCGAGCGGCCCGTAGGCCGGCGCCGAGACGTTCACCTGCACCTGCTTGTTGGTGATGTCGGGCACCGCGTCGATCTGCAGGCGGAAGAGCTGCCAGGCGCCGAACGCGGCGACGACGAGGGTGATGGCGATCACTGCCCAGCGGAAGCGGATGGCGGCGTCGAGGAGGCGGCTAATCATGGCGGGACGATCCTGTGGCCGCGGCAGGACGCGGCGCTGAAGGGGAAAAGGGCGTGCGCGGGATCAATGTTCGGCCTCGCTCGCGCCGAGCTGCGACTTCAGCACGAAGGCGCCCCGGGTCGCGACGACGAGGCCGGGGCGAAGCCCTTCGAGGATCTCGACCCTGGCGGCGCTGCGCCGGCCCACGGTCACGGGAACGGCCTGGAAGCCGCCCTGGCCCTGTACGAACACCATGTCGCGACCGCCGATCTGCTGCACGGCTTCCTCGGGGAGGATGATCAATTGCGGTCCGGCGGTGCGCGGCATGATGCGGGCGCGGACGGCCTGGCCTTGCGCGAGGCCCGCCGGAATGCCGATCGGCTGGAGCACGATCGTCGCCGCGCGGCTCTCCAGGTTGAGCGAAGGCGTGGAGGACCTGACGATCGCCTCGACCGTCCCGCCGTCGGGCAATTCGACCAGCGCGCGGTCGCCGGGCCTGATCCGCTGCGCGTCCGGGGCGGGAAGAGCCGCCTCGATCTGGATGCTGCGCGGATCGGCGACGCTGAACAGGGTCGCGCCCGCGGAGACGTAAGCGCCCAATTGGGTATGGACCTCGGTGATCCGGCCGCCGATCGGACTGGTCACCGCGAGATAGCGGCCATTGCCGGTGACGCCCGCCGTGCGCACCGCCGCTTCGGCGCGGCGAAGCTCGGCCTCGGCCTCTCCCCGCGCCGCGTCCGCCGCCTCGAGATCCTGCCGCGCGGTGATGCGCGCATCGAACAGGCGGCGTTCGCGCGCCGCGGCGGCCCTTGCGGCGCGCGCGCGCGCCGCGGCGGCGTCGCGCTGGGCGACGAAACCGGCGGCATCGCGGCTTTCCAGCAAGGCGACGATCTCGCCAGCCGCGACGGCGTCGCCGAGCCGCTTGTCGATGCGGACGATTGCGCCATCCGCCCGCGCGGCGAGCAATGCGCGGCCCTCGGGCGGCGCCGCGACGGTCGCCTGCGCGATGATCTCGGCGCCGAGCGCGCCGGCCTCGACGCGGGTGGTGCGGACTCCGCTCGCGCCGAGACGGGCGGGAGTCATCGGCAGGAAGCCTTCCCGCCCCCCTTCCGCATGCTCCCCGGCCGGCGCCGGCGCCAAGGCCGGCGGCGCATCGGACATAGAGCGGCCGACCAGGATGCCGCCGCCGGCCAGAGCGAGGGCGCCGACGGCGCCGAGCAGGAGATTGCGGCGGCCGCGAAGCCGTTGAGCGATGTGCATGTCCCAGATCCTCATCGTGCGGCGACCCGGCCGAGCTCGGCGGTCGCGAGGGCAAGAGCGAGGCGCGCATCGATCAGCGCCCCTTCGGCGGCGGTGTAGGCATTCTGGGCGTCGAGCAGCTCGAGCAGGCTCGCCCGGCCTTCGCGATAGGAGATCCGGCCAAGCTGGAGCGCCTCGAACGCCTCCGGAATTGCCGCGCCTTCGAGCGCCCGGACCCGCGCATGGGCGGCATCGACGGCGGCAATGGCGTTGCGCGCCCTCATCGTCACGCTGGCGAGCACGCTCGCGCGCCGCGCCTCGGCGCCAATCACATCGGCCCTGGCGGCGGCGATATTGCCCTGGTTCCGATCGAACACCGGCAGCGGCATCGAGATGCCGCCGACCAGAGCGACATCGCCCGAGCCACGGAATTGCCGCACGCCGATGCCGATCGCGGGGTCCAGATTGCGCGCGGCGAGCTGCTGCGCGACGTCCGCTTCGGCAGCGAGCCGCTCGGCATCGGCAAGCCGGACGTCGAGGCTATGCTCGGGATCGAGCGTCCCCGGCTGCAGGTCGAGCAGACCGCCGACGAGCCTCGCCGGCGGCGCGGTCACGCCGAACAGGGAGGCCAGGGTCCGGCGGGAGGCCTCCTCCTCGGCCTGGGCCGCAAGCAATTCCGCCGCCACCTGCGATGCCGCAGAACGGGCGCGAAGCCCGCGCAGCGGGGGATCGCGGCCGGCGTCGACCAGCTGCCCGGCGATGCGCGCCAGCTCGCGCGCGCGCAGATCATTGTCCCGGGCAAGCACCAGGCGATCGCGCGCCGTGATCGATCGGGCGAATTGCACGCGCACATCCCGGGCGAGATCCGCGCGCATGATCTGCAGGCGGAGCAAGGCGGCGGCAAGCTCGGCCCGGGCGACGCCGACGCGGCTGCGGCGACGGCCGCCAAGATCGAGGCGCTGGTTGAGCGCGACGGTCGTTTCGAGACCGCGCGTGCCGTTGAACTCGCCCGTTCCGGCGAAATTCTCGACCTCGACGCTGATCTCCGGATTGCTTCGCACGCCGGCCTGGCGGATGCGGGCTTCGGCAGCCGCGACGCCGGCGCGCGCGGCGACGATCGCCGGCGCGCGGGCCTCGGCCTCGTCGAGCGCCTGCTCGAGGGTGAGACTGGCCGGCAGCGGGCCGTCGCGCGGCGACGCAAGCGGCAAATCGGTCCGCGGGGATGGGGCCGGCGGCCCCATCGGCCTCCCGGCGATCGGGGTGCCGACGCGGGGCGTCGCCGGCGCTGCGACCTGCGCATGCGCCGCCGGCCCGAAGACCGTGACCATCGCCACGGCGGACGCCGCGGCAAGAAATGGATTCATGATGTGGGAACTCCTGACGAAACGACAGGCCCGCGCGGCTCAGGGCCGGCGGGCAGAGGCGTTCATCGTCAGGCGATCGGTGGTCTCAGTGTCGCGTCGGGCTCAGCCGAGGACAGGCCCCGCACAGGCGCCGCCCGGATCGGGTCCGCTTCAACAGGAACCGGAGACGCGCTGGCCAGGGCTGCCGGAATGCCCATTTGATGGGCGTCGCATGCGGCATGGTGATGCGGCGTCGACTTGTGCTGGTCCGCCGGCACCTCATCGCGATCGCCTTCGAAATGGATGCCGGCGTCCATCGTGGCCGGACCAGCGGCGTCCGCGGCATGCGCCACGGTGGCCGACCAGAAGGTCAGCACGATGACGCAGGAGGCGAAAAGATGCAGCAGCTGGCGCATTTGGCCTGCGGCCTAGCATCGAAACGCCAAGAGGAGGAGAGCCAATATGGTCGTGCGGATCTCGATTGTTCCGGTCATCACGGCGGCATGGCGACGAACTGGACCCTGAAACACGTTCAGGGTGACGGGGAGCGAGGTCGGCGGACGGCTCGATCTCGAACGCGATCCGGCCGGAATGTGGGCGCTGCGCCAACCGCCCGCGCTATCGGGCCTGCCCGCGCGCCAGTCGCCGCCGTCGCCGCCATTCGTTATAGCCGAGCCGGCTGGGGAACATGACGATGCCGGCGAGGGTCATGACCAACGCCAGGGCCGATGCGAGGATCAGCAGCGGCGTGTTGAAATCCTCGTGGTTGCGGAAATCCATGATGTGGAGCGACCAGAGGAAATCATAGGTCCGCCAGAGCGTGGAGCGGCGCGCGGTCACTGCGCCGGTGTCCGCCGCGACATAGAGCGAGACGGCGTTGCTTCCTTCGAAATCGACGCGCCACGCCGGAAGCGCGCCGCGATATTCCGGCGAGGCGGCGGTGACCAGCCAGGCGCCCGCCGCGCGGTCGTCGCCGACATGATCGCGCTCGGCGATGGCGACGGCAGGAGCCGCCGGGATCGGCGACACGATCCGGCCGGTGCCGAGATCGTAGAGGCGAGGACGGGGCGAGCCGCCGGTGACGAGAGCGACCGGCCGGCCCAGCATCGCGCGCAGCTCGATCCTCTCGCCGGCGCCGACGCCGGTCGCGGCAATGCGCTGCAGGCCCAATGCCGCCTCGTCGAGGCGGATCGGCGCCGGCGCCGCTTCGGCGATCAGATGCTCGCTGCGAACCCTCTCGATCGGGAAGATTGCGAAGAACAAGCCGCTGGCGAACCAGAACAGGATCTGGATCGCCATCAGCAAAGCGAGCCATTTGTGAATCGTTCCCGCCACGCGCGCCGCCGCCGACATGCCCTTGGTCCCCCCGTTCGCTTCGCGACTCCGTGCGCATCGCGCGCGTCGCGATCAATGGCGAAAAGCGAGCCTAAGCGCATCCTTCACCCTGGCAATGACAATCCCGGCGACTGGGGGCCAGGCAGGGCCGGCTAGGACGGCGGTGCGGCCGCCAGGCGAAGAAAGCGGCCATCGACATAGCGCTCGTAGCCGTTGCCGGAGTCGAGCTCGAACAGCTCGTGATAGCCATCCGTGCCGGCATGTTCGTAGGTGTAGCGCGCGCGCCATCCGGCGGGCACGTTCTCGAGATGCTCGGAAAGGAGGACGAGGCGGCCGTCGATGCTCGCCGCGCGATCCTGCACATAGGTCGAGACGAAGCCGAGGCTGTCAAACTGCCGCATGACCAGCAGGTTGCGCCGGCGATCGAAGCTCCACAGATCGGATGAGGTGTGGATCTCGCCCGATGGATTCCGATCCTGGCGCGGATAGACCGAACGCCCCTCGACCCTGATGAAATGAGCATTGTGGATCCGCTCGCCGTGGCGTGTGCTGGCGGATGTTCCGGGCTGCCCCTCGCCAACGCCCGCCCAGTCGCCGACGAGCCAGGAGATCGCGGCCAGCCTGTCTTCGGATGCGGCCGTGGGCTGGGCGGCGACGGGCGCAGCCGCAAGGAGGGTCGAAAACAGGAATGCCAGCCTCATGTCGCACCTCCAATCCGCTTCAGCATAAAGCGCGTGCCGGCGCGGTCTTGCAAAAAGCGGACAGGTCAGGCGCCGGGCCGCTCGCAAAAGACGATCGGCACCGCGCGCAGCCGCGCCGGTGTCGTGCCGACATAGTGGCGAAATGCATTGGTGAAGGCCGCCTGATCGCCGAAGCCCACCTCCAGGGCGATCTCGGCGATGGGCACATCCGGCCTGTCGCCGAGATGGGCGCAGGCGCGCAATATCCGTCCGGACATGGACAATTGTTTCGGCGAAAGGCCCGCATGCCTGGCGAAATGCCGCCGCAGCGTCCGGTTCGTAACGCCGACCGCATCGGCCAGCATCGACACGGATTCCTCGCCAGAGCGCCACAGCAACGTGCGTTGCAGCCGAAGATTGCGTTCATGCTCGGCGCTCCACATTTCCAGCCGCGAGACCAGCCAGGATTCCAGCACCGCCGTCTGCGCGCTTGCCGGAGCCTCGGCCACGCGTTCGAGCAGCCGATCCGCCTCCGGTCCGATCAGGTCCGCCAGGGCGACGGGCCGATCCCAGCATTCCGTCAGCGGCCTGCCGAGTATCGCCGAAGCCACGGCGGGCATCGTCCGGAACGCGACGATCATGTTCGCGCCGGTCGGCACCAGGGTCAAAGTGCCGTGCCTTTGCGCGTAGATCATGGCGGCGGGCGATGGCCGGGACGGCGCGGCGCCCGCGGGGAGGGTGAAGCAGGGCGAACCGGTCTGGAACACGAACTCGACATGGGCGTCCGGGGCGATCACGCCCGGCAGCGCCTGCGTCGCGCCATCATAGGACATGCGCCAGGGCGAGAGCACCAGCTCACGCACGGCAGGCGCCGCGAATGTGAGGTGATCGAACGACAGAGGATCTTCCACGCCCACGGCGCTCCCGGCCTAGCGCGCCGGCGCGGTCAACCGCATCGGCCGGCCGCCGCGCTCGATCTCATATTCCATATGGTCGGAATTGGCGATCTGCCAGGCGAGGTTCTGCACCTGCTCGGCGCCGAATTCGCTGCCGTTGACGCGCAGGATCAGGTCCCCCGGCTGCAGCCCGGCGCGCGCGAGCGCGGGCAGGCTGACGCCGGGGCGGATGGTGTAGCCGCTGACCCGGCCGGCGACCATGCGCGGCAGCAGGCCGAGCTGATAGCTCAACGTGTCGCCGCGCTGCGCGGCCTCGGCGGACGCAACCGGCGCCGGGGAGGCGGCGGCGGCGGCCTGCGGCTGGGCGACGCCGTCGAAGCCGAGCCGGACCTCGCCGCCGCCGGTGGCGAGAATGACGTGGTGGACCTCGACGCCGCGCAGGATCACGCCGGGCACGATCTCGCGGCCGATCGGCACGAAGCGCTGGGTGCCGTCGGCCATGCCGATCACCGCGCCGCGGGAAAGGATCCCGTAGAGGCGAAGCTGCGACATGTCGGCGGCCGGCGGCACCGGCACCGGCGGAGCGACCGCGACGACCGGCATCGATGCCGCCGTCGGCATCGGCGCCGGGACATCGGCCTGGACGGGCTCGGCTTGGGGCGCGGCGCCGGTACCGCCACGAAACAGCAGGTACAGGAGCAGGATTGCGATCGCCGCCCCGCCCCACAGCAACGCGCGTTTGTCGCGATCGCTAAGCTGCATCAGAGTCGAGTGCGTACCCCGCGGACCGCACGGTCCGAATCAGCTCGGGCTGGCCGTCTAGGTTGATCGCCTGGCGCACCCGGCGAATATGCACGTCGACGGTCCTGATCTCAATGTCGCGGTCGCGGCCCCAGACGGCGTCGAGCAATCGCTCGCGCGAAAAGACGCGACCGGGATGTTCGAGGAAGTGGCGCAGCAGCCGGAATTCGGTCGGCCCGAGCGGGATCGTCCGGCCGGCGCGCTTCACCTTGTGACCGACGATGTCCATTTCGAGATCGGAAAAGCGCAGCTGCTCGCCGGCCAGAGCGGGCCGCACCCGGCGCAGCACCGCCTTGACCCGGGCCACCAGCTCGCGCGGGCTGAACGGCTTGGTGACATAATCGTCGGCGCCGGTTTCCAGGCCGCGCACCCGGTCCGCCTCCTCGCCGCGGCCGGTGAGCATGATGATCGGCACGTTGGCGGTCTCCGGCGCGCGGCGCAGGCGGCGGCAGACCTCGAGGCCCGATATGCCTTCGATCATCCAGTCGAGCAGGATGATGTCCGGCGGGGATTCGGTGGCGAACAAGAGCGCCTCCTCGCCGTCGGGCGTGTGCTCGACGTTGAAATCCTCGCGCTCGAAATGCCATTTCAGCAGATCGGTCAGCGCTGGATCATCCTCGACCAGCAGGAGGCGGCCCTTCATCATGGTGCCGGTCTTGCCGTGAAGCGTGACATGTTCGTGACAGGGGGTCGGGAGTTTGGGGGTGCCTCACCCGGCCCAGCGCCGCGAGACCACGTGCGAGGGCTGCAGCCGCGCGTCGACCAGAGATGTCTGGTCGAATTCGGAATCGCCGACCTGGACGCGCAGATCGAGCGCGAACCAGCGGGTGCGCAATTGCGGCTGGAGCTGGACGTCGAGCGGGATGGCGAGGCCGCTCATCGCGTCGAGCCGCCAGAATTCGACCTGGCTTCCCCACCCGCCCGCCGGGCGCGCGGCAATCACGCCGCGCGCCTTGTCGAGGCTGATCTGGCCCGGCGCCAGCATCGCCAGCAACGGCGCCTGATCGGGGGTCAGGGTGTTGAGGTTGATCGGCGACAGATCGCTCATCGGCAAGGCGCAGAGCCATGGCGCAAGCCGCTGGAACAATTCAGGCGTCATACCGGCGACGGCGCGCAGCTCGGCGGGCTCGACGAACAGGCTGTTGGCGGTGCGATAGGGCTCGGGGCCGCCGCCATAGGCCTCGTCCTCGGCGCCGCCGGGGCCGGGGACCGAATCGCTGTCGGCCCAGTCGGCCGCGGCCTCGGCGACGCGGCGCGCGTCCGATTCGCCAGTGCCGAGCGCCATCATCAGGCCCATGAATTGCGACACGCCCGAGGGGCGGCGGACGAGCTCGCTCAGGATCTCGCCCTGAACGACGCTGTTGACGTTGAAGCAATTGCCGCCGTCGCGGACCCGCGCCTCGGCGAGAGCGCCGCCCGGCATCGGCATGCGCCGCACCGTCCCGTTCCAGCCGCCGTCGAGCGTCGTCTTGTCCGGGCTGCGCGCGATCTGGTCGTCCAGGGTCAGCAGAGCGAGCTGCTCGACGCCGTCGGCGAAGGCGCGGGCCTGATCGAGCGCGGTCGCGTTGGCGGCGACGGCGCGCGACAGGCGCAGGCCCTCCAGCGCCGCCGCGGCGATCGCGCCGGTGACGGCGACGAGGAGGAGGACGGCAAGCAGGGCCGCGCCGCGTTCGCGCTGCGGGATCGGGCGCTTCACCGGTCGTTCCCGACCATGAAGAGCTCGCGCACCGAGCCATGGGTCTGGCTGTCGCTGACCAGCTCGACGGCGCGCGGCAGCCGGGTCTGGTCGGTCACGGTCCAGACCGGCTGCCAGACGCCCTCGCGGTCGCGGTAGCGCAGGCGGACCTGGCGGACGCCGCTCAGCAGGGGGATCACGACCGGGCGCGATTCGCCATCGACCCGGGCGAAGGCGAGCCGCTCCACCCTGCCCGCGCGGAAATGATATTCGACCCGTTGCAGCGGATCCTCGTCGGTGCCGCCGCGCACGAATGCGAGCAGCAATTCGCGGTCGCCGGCGGCGCCGATGAAGGCGGGCCGCGGCCTGCCGTCGCGGTCGCGGCTCATACGCGGCGCCGCCTGGGCAAGATCGGCGGTGAGCAGGGCGCCGGCGCGGCGCAGCTCGCCGACCTCGCCAAGCAGCCGATCCGACGTCGCCTGCGTGCGCACCGTCAGCGTCAGCAAGGCCACCCCGGCGGCGGTGAGCATGCCGAAGATGGTGAGCGCGATCAGCATCTCGACCAGGGTGAACCCTTTGCTCGGGGCTGATTTCACAGCGGCGCCCGCCGGAAGACGATCAAGGCCGCGCGGCCGGGGCCGCCCGCTTCGGGCTCGACCGCGATCGCGATCTGCTGGATCCGCGCCTCGGGCGAGCGCGCGACGGTGCGGCTCCAGCGCCAGCGCCGGCCGCCGTCGATGGTGGAGCCGCCGGTGGTGCCGAAAGCGGGCGGCTCGGGGTCGGTCAGCGTCTCGACGGCGATGTTGCGCGCCACCAGTTGCGCCATCGCCTGGCTGTCGAGCCGGGCGCTGTTGGTCGCCGTGGCGCCGCCGAGGCGCAGGAGAGCGAGGGCGGCGAGGCTGAAGATGGCGAGTGCGACGAGCATTTCGATGAGGGTGAAGCCGGATTGGCCGCGGCAGCTGTCGGCGCGGCGCGGGCAGGATTCCCTCTGGCGGCTATCTCGACAGGGCTTAGCGCGCGATGCGGACATTGCCGTCTCCGCCGATGTCGATCGCGACCAGCCGGCCGCTTCGCCGCAGCACGATATGGGCCGGATCGGCGAGGCCGGTCGGGCCGAAGCGGAGGCGGCCGTCGCGGCCCCCGGTCAAGGCGGGCTGGGTTCCCGCCACCCAATCGTAATGCGAGGCCTCGCTGCGCCGGGTCACCTCATAGCCGCCGGGGCCGATTTCGATCGTGGCCGGGCGGGCATCGAGGATCGCATTGTCACGCGCCGCCTTGGCCCGCGCCGCGAACCGTTCCGCTTCGGCGAAGAGGCTGCCGCCGCGCTCGGGCATGGTCAGGATCACGGCGGCCGAGGCAAGGCCGAGGATGACGAGCACCACCATCAGCTCGACCAGGGTGAAGCCGCTCGCCTTGTCCCGCTGCTTGTTCGGCGCGCGCATCGCCCTCGTCTTCCACATTCCGCTGTTGTCAGCCCTTGGTGACATTCCCGTGAAGAAGGATAGAGCGGTTCGCGCGATATGGGGAGATGAAGATGCCGTCACGCAAGTCCGTCCGCGCGATCATGGCCATTGCAGGCGTGGCGCTGGCGGCGCTTCTGATCTTCCTGTTCATCAACCGACCCGATCGCACGCCCGATCCGCAGCCGGGCAACGATTTCGACCCGGCCGATTTCGTCAAGGGGCGGCCGCGCCTCGACGCGCCCTATATCGCCACCGACCTCCAGGTGGTCGACGCCATGCTCGGCCTTGCCCAGATCCGGCCCAACGACAATGTCATCGACCTCGGATCGGGCGACGGGCGCATCCTGATCTCGGCGGCGCGCAGCCTGGGCGCGCACGGCCTCGGCGTCGACATCGATCCGGTCCGAATCCGCGAATCCACCGCCAACGCCCAGGAAGCCGGCGTCTCCGGCCGGGTCACCTTCCGCCAGCAGGATCTGTTCGAAACGCCGCTGGGCGACGCCGACGTGCTCACCCTCTATCTCCTGCCCGAGATCAATCTGCGGCTCAGGCCCCGCATCCTGAGCCAGATGCGGCCCGGCACGCGCGTGGTCTCGCACGATTTCGACATGGGCGACTGGCATTTCGACCAGCGCCAGCGGGTCGGCAACGCCACCATCTATCTCTGGATCGTGCCCGCGCGGGTCGATGGCGCCTGGACGCTCAATGTCGGCGGCCGCACCTATCCGCTGGTGATCCAGCAGCATTACCAGCAGATGCAGGGCACGGCCGGCACGGCCCGCATCGAGCAGGGCCGCATCAACGGCGACCAGATCCGCTTCCTCGCCAATCTCGAGGGCCGCCGCACCTTCGAAGGACGGGTGGATGGCGACTCGATCGTCCCGGTCGACGGACGGGCCGGCTGGCGCGCCCGGCGTGCGCGCGCGCCGGCGGCGGCTCCGCCAGCTGGGGCCCGCACGCAATGACGCTGTCGATCTCGGAGCTCTAGGACGAGGGGACGAGCTGGACCTGGTTCGGAACCCTCAGAGTTCATGGGCCCCGGCCTTCGCCGGGGTGACACCCTTGCGCAGCACCACCGAGAGATTGTTGGCCGGCATCGGCACGATTCGATCCAGGACGAACCCGTTCGCTTCGGCCTCCGCCACCACGTCCTCGAGGTCGCGCAACCCCCATTCGGGATCGCGCGCCCTGAGGCTCTCGTCGAACGCCTCGTTGCTCGGCGCGGTCGCGACCCCCGCCTGCCGGTACGGGCCGTAAAGACAGAGCGGCGACCCCGGCGTGAGCAGGCGCGCCGCGCCGCGCATCAGCCCGGCGGTCGCCGCCCATGGGCTGATATGGATCATGTTGATGCACAGGATCGCATCCGCCGCGGCGATCGGCCACTGCGCCGCCCGCGCATCGAGTGCCAGAGGCGGCAGCAGGTTGGACAGGCCGGCTTCGGCCCGCCAGGCCTCGATCGAGCGCAGCGCCGCCGGCTCGGGATCGCTCGGCTGGAACAGCAGCCCGGGAAATTCCCGCGCGAAATGGAGCGCATGCTCGCCGCTGCCGCTGGCGATCTCGAGCACCAGGCCGCGCGCGGGCAAGGCGCCGCGCAGCACCGCCGCGATCGGCTCGGCATTGCGGGCGACGTGCGGCGCCGCGCGGCGATGATCGGTCATCGCGCGTCCGCGCCCTTGCCGTCCCAATCCCAGCGCCAGGTGAAAAGGCCGATGCTGAGCGGCAAGGTGAGATAAGCGAGCGGCGAAAACCCATCGGTCGCCTCGAACGACGCGAGCAGGATGGAGAGGATGCCGGTCCCGGTCAGGATCAGCCAGATGATCGTCTCGCCGCCGACCGCAGCGCGCCGCGTGGCATCCAGCGCATGGTTGCGCCGGGCCTCGAGGAACAACGCCGCCGTCACCGCGGTCATCGCCACGAAGCCGGCGCCATAAAGGAGAAAGAGGTCGCCGACATCGCCGGCGAACGGCGTGCCGGCGCCGCCGAGAAACGTGCTGAACGAACGCGCCATCGCCCGCAGCGGCTGGACATAGACCAGGACGAGAAAGACGAGCAGCACGCTGAGCAGGGCGGACAGCCAATCCCCCTCTCCGCGACAGGTCCGCCAGCGGACATGCGCGAACCAGAACATGGCGATGGTGGCGAAGCCGATCGCGAAGGCCGGCAGCTCGGCCACCGCGGCCGAGAGCATCGCGTAGGAGGTCGGGGCTTCGCTGCCGCCGATGACCAGCAGGGTGACCGCGAACGCGAAGGCGGCATCGGTGAAATTGTCCAGCCGGCTCGTCATCCGCCCCCTTCCCGCTTCTATTCGGCCGCCTGTGCCGGCTCGGGCTCCTTGTAGACCAGAATCGGCTTGCGCGCCGCCAGCGTCTCGTCGAGCCGGCGGCGCGGCGCGAATATCGGCGCGGCCTTCAGGCTCTCGTCGCCCGCTCTGGCCCGCTCGGCGACGCTGCGCAACGCGCCGATGAACTGGTCCAGCGCCGCCTTGCTCTCGGTCTCGGTCGGCTCGACCAGCATGGCGCCGTGGACGACGAGAGGGAAATACATGGTCATCGGGTGATAGCCCTCGTCGATCAGGCCCTTGGCGAGATCGAGCGTGGTGAGGCCGCCGCCGAAGCCCTTGTCGCTGAACAGGGCCTCGTGCATGCACGGCCCGCTCGCCCCGAACGGCGCCTCGAGCACATCCTCCAGGCTGCGCAGGACGTAATTGGCGTTGAGCACGGCATCCTCGGCGACCTGGCGCAGGCCATCGGCGCCGTGGCTCAATATGTAGCTCAACGCACGGGTGAACATGCCCATCTGGCCATGGAAGGCGGTCATCCGGCCGAAGCTGCGCCCGTGATGCTCGCCAATGGTTTCCTCCTCGATCAGGAGGAACTCCTCACCCTTCTTCTCGACGAAGGGGAGCGGCGCGAACGGGGTCAGCGCCGCGGAGAATACCACCGGGCCCGCCCCCGGGCCGCCGCCGCCATGCGGTGTCGAGAAGGTCTTGTGGAGGTTGATGTGCATCGCGTCGATGCCGAGATCGCCGGGGCGGACGCGGCCGACGATCGCGTTGAAATTGGCGCCGTCGCAATAGACCAGGCCGCCCGCCGCGTGCACCGCCTCGGAGATGGCGATCATCTCCGGCTCGAACAGGCCGCACGTATTGGGATTGGTGATCATGACGCCGGCCACGTCCGGGCCGAGCCGTGACGTCAAGGCGTCGAGGTCGACCCGGCCGGCCGCGGTCGCCGGGATGTTCTCGACCCGGTAGCCGGCGAAGGCCGCCGTGGCGGGATTGGTGCCGTGCGCGCTTTCCGGAACGAGGATCACCTGGCGGGCGTCGCCGCGCGCCTCCAGCGCCGATCGGATCGCAAGCAGTCCGCACAATTCGCCATGGGCGCCGGCCTTAGGGCTCATCGCCACCGAATGCATGCCGGTGAGCGCGATCAGCCATCCGGCCAGCTGGTGGATCAGTTCATAGGCGCCCTGCACCGTGTCGGACGGCTGCAGCGGGTGAATGTCGGCGAAGCCCGGCATCCGCGCCACCTTCTCGTTGAGCCGCGGATTGTGCTTCATCGTGCACGAGCCGAGCGGGAAGAGGCCGAGGTCGATCGCGTAATTGTGGCGGCTGAGGCGGGTATAATGGCGGACGGTCTCGGGCTCGGTGAGGCCGGCGAGGCCGATGGGGCGGTGACGCTCGAGGCCGGCCAGGCGGGTGGCCTGCTCCGACGCCCCGACCCCTCCACCGTCGCCTGCGGCGCCGGTCCCCCTCCCCGTTCCGGGGAGGATTTCGAAGTCTACGCCTGTGGTCTGGGTGTCGCCGATTTCGAAGAGGAGGGGTTCTTCGAGCATCAGGCCGCGATTGCCGGTCCAGGTTTCGCGGCTGGTTTCGGCGTCCTCGGGGCGGGTCGGGCGGCCTTCGCGGTTCATGCTCATGCCAGCACTCCTTCGAGCGCCTTGGCGAGCGCTGCGACATCATCGTCCGTCACGGTCTCGGTCACCGCCACCACCAGTCCGTTGGCGAGGCCCGGATGGTCGGGATAAAGCCGGCCGAGCGAGACGCCGCCGAGCACGCCATGATCGGCCATCGCGCGCACCGCCGGCCGCGCCTCCTTTGGCAGGCGCAGGGTGAATTCGTTGAAGAAGCTGTCATTGACCAGAGCGACACCGGGCACGCGCGACAGCCGCTCCGCGGCGGCGACCGCCTTGCGGTGGTTGACCTCGGCGAGGCCGCGCAATCCCTTTTCGCCGAGCAAGGTCATATGGATCGTAAAAGCCAAGGCGCAAAGCCCTGAATTCGTGCAGATATTGCTCGTGGCCTTTTCGCGGCGGATATGCTGCTCGCGGGTCGAGAGGGTGAGCACGAAGCCGCGCTTGCCTTCGGCGTCGACGGTCTCGCCGGCGAGCCGGCCGGGCATCTGGCGAACATACTTCTCACGGGTTGCGAAGAGACCGACATAAGGTCCTCCGAAATTGAGGCCGACGCCGATCGACTGGCCCTCGCCGACGACGATGTCCGCGCCCATTTCGCCGGGAGACCTGATCGCCCCGAGCGCCACCGGCTCGGTGACCACCGCGATCAGCAGCGCGCCGGCCGCCTGGCATCGGGCGGCGAGGCCGGAGAGATCGGCGATGCGGCCGAGGATGTCGGGATATTGGACGACGACGCAGCTGGTTTCGGTGTCGATCTCCAACGTATCGAAGTCGGTTTCGGGGTCGAGAATCGGCGCCTCGTAAGCCAGCACGTCGCCGGTGAAGCGGGCCATCGTCTTCGCGACGGAGACATAATGGGGGTGCAGCCCGCCCGAGAGGATCGCCTTGCCGCGCCGGGTGATCCGCCGCGCCATCACGATCGCCTCCCAGCAGGCGGTCGAGCCGTCATACATGGAGGCGTTGGCGACCTCGCAGCCGTAGAGCCGCGCCACCTGGGTCTGGAATTCGAACAGGGCCTGGAGCGTCCCCTGCGCGATTTCGGGCTGGTAGGGCGTGTAACTGGTGAGGAACTCGCCGCGCTGGATGAGGTGATCGACGCTGGCCGGGATGTGGTGGCGATAGGCGCCACAACCCAGGAAGAAGGGCACGTCGCCGGCGACCATGTTCGACCGCGCCAGCGCGCCGAGGTGGCGCTCGACCTCAAGCTCGCTGGCATGATCGGGCAGGCCATGGATCTTGCCGGTGAGCCGCGCGGCTTCGGGGACGTCGACGAACAGATCGTCGATCGCGCCGGCGCCGACGACGCGGAGCATCTCGCTTCGGTCGGCGGCAGAGAGGGGGAGGTAGCGCATTCGAATATTTCTCCTTCTATCCTCCCTGTCGCGTAGCGATGGGGAGGGGGACCGCCTGACAGGCGGTGGAGGGGCTTTCGGCGCCGTTGGCCCCTCCACCATGCTTCGCATGGTCCCCCTCCCCATCCGCTACGCGGAAAGGGAGGACTATTTCGTCCCTCAACCCGGCTTCCGCATCGAGAAGCGCAGGCGCACATAATCGGCGCAGAAGGTCCCGTCGGGCCGGCGCAGGGCCGGGGCGACGCGCGCTTCGACCGCCGCGGCGACATCCTCGCGCTCCCATTCGGGCACCATCGCCACGTCCATCATCCCGGCGCGGAAGGTCTTGACCCAGGCGGCGACGCCGCCCGGCAGCAGGGTCGGGCGCTCGATCAGCTCGGCGCGCACCTGGCAAAAGCCAGTGACGCAATAGAGGCGGGTGAAGCTGTCGATGCCGGCATACCAGGCCGGGTCCTGCTCCGGCATCTGGTAGCCGCGCTCGACGAGTATCTCGCGCAGCGCCCGGCGCAGGGTGGCGAGATTGCCCTCACCGCCCATCTCGCCGACGAAGCGGCCGCCGTCGCGCAGGGCCTTGAAGATGCCCGTCGCCACCGCGTCGGGATCGAGCATCCAGTGCAGGGCCGCATTGGAGAAGACCGCGTCGAACTGGCCGAACTTCTCCAGGTCCATCGCCTCGGCATCGGCGACGAAAGCATCGACGCCGCGCGCCCGCGCCGCCTCGACCATCTCCGGCGAGCTGTCGAGGCCGATCACGTGCGCGCCGGCCGCGGCGATCCGCTGGGTGAGCGTGCCGTCGCCGCAGCCGACGTCGAGGATCAGCTCGCCCGGCTGCGGCGCCAGCAATTGCAGCACCGCGTCGCCGAGCGCCGGGACGAAGGCGGCATTCTTCGCATAGTCGGTCGGCGACCAGCGGGAGGCTGTGTTCACCATCGGCCCCAATTCCTCACAGGTCGGCGCAATAGGCTTTGTACTGGTCGGCGTTCATCAGGCCGTTGAGCTCGTGCGTGTCGCTGAGCGTCAGCTTGAAGAACCAGCCTTCCCCTTCCGGATCGGTGTTCACCAGGCTCGGCTCGTCGACCACCGCCTGGTTGCCCTCGGTGACGGTGCCGCCGACCGGGGCGTAGACATCGCTCGCCGCCTTGACCGATTCGACCACCGCGGCCTCGCCGCCCTGGCTGAGCGTGCGGCCCGCTTCGGGGACTTCGACGAAGACGACGTCGCCCAACTGGCCCTGGGCGAAATCGGTGACGCCCACGGTCGCGGTATCGCCCTCGACGCTGACCCACTCATGATCCTTCGTGTAATAAATGCTCATAAAGCGGCTCCCTTGCGCTGATAGCGGTGCGGAACGAACGGCATCGCCGCAACGGTCCCGCTGAAAATCTTGCCGCGGGCGAGGAGCGAGACCTTCGTCCCCGGCGCGGCGCTGGCGAGCGGCACATAGGCCATGGCGATCGGCGCCTCGAGGCTGGGCGAGAAGCCGCCAGACGTGACCTTGCCGACCTCATTGCCCTCGCCGTCCACCACCATGGCGCCTTCGCGCACCGGCTGGCGACCCTCGATGGCGAGGCCGACGCGCTTGCGGATCGGCCCGTCGGCCAATTCCTGGACGATCCGGTGCCAGCCGGCGAAGCCGCCACCGGCGCGGCGCTGCTTGGATATTGCGAAGGCAAGGCCGGCCTCGATCGGGGTGGTCCCGTGATCGAGATCGTGGCCGTAGAGCGGCAGGCCGGCCTCGAGCCGGAGAGAATCACGCGCGCCGAGGCCGATCGGCCTGACCTCCGGCTGGTCGGCGAGCAGGTCGGCGACCGCGGTCGCGTCGCGCGCGGGGATCGAGATTTCGAAGCCGTCCTCGCCGGTATAACCCGAGCGACTGATCCAGGCCCTGGCGCCGCCGATCTCGAACGCGCCGCCGGACATGAAGCCGAGCGCCTCGACGCCGGGCACCAGCCGTGACAGCGCATCGACCGCCCTGGGGCCCTGCAGGGCAAGCAAAGCCTGCTCCTTCACATGGTCGACCACGATATTGCGGGGCAGCTTGTCCTCGAGATATTCGATGTCGCCATATTTGGTGGCGCCATTGACCACGACGTAGAAGTGGCTGCCGCGGCGCGTGACCATCAGATCGTCGACGATCCCGCCCTCGATGTTGAGCAGCAGCGAATAACGCAGCCGCCCTTCCTGCAGGCTGGCGAGGTCGGCGGGGAGCAGGGTCTCGAGACCCTTCTGTGCGTCCGGTCCCGCAATCAGGAGCTGGCCCATGTGGCTGACGTCGAACAGGCCGGCGGAAGTGCGGGTCCAGAGATGCTCGGCAATGATGCCTTCATATTGGACCGGCATCTGATAGCCCGCGAACGGCACCATGCGGCCGCCGCGGGCACGGTGCCAGCCGTCGAGCGGGAGGGTCTTTTCGGATTCGCTCATCACCAGCTCCCAGGACCAAGCACCGCCGCTTGCGCTCCACAGCGCAAACTTCCGGCACCCCCTCTGTCACTGGGACCTGAGAGCTTTCCCCACCGCCGCCCGTCAGGACGAAGGCGGGTTACCCCTTCGGTGGTCCGCCTTCGCCCTGTGGGCTTCGGCGGACGCTTTCCAGAGTGTCCTGAACGCGCGGTCCTTCTGCCTGAGAGATTCCGGGGTGGTTGCTCCTTCGGCGGCGACGGTCTCCCGCCACGCTCTCCCGCGCGTCCATGGCGGCAAGCCGCCGAGACCGGCATGCTCTGGAGCGATGGGTGGGCGGAGTCAACGGGGCGGCGGATCGATTTTCTCCTCTCCCGCTTGCGGGAGAGGAAGGGGCCCATCGAAGATGGGAAGGTGAGGGTCTTCTTCTTGTTTAGGGCTGCGGGAGCGAGAAAAGAAGAAAGAAGACCCTCATCCCAACCTTCTCCCGCAAGCGGGAGAAGGGGAGCGCCGACGCTACCGGGTCGCGTTGTAGCGGAGCTGGTCGGGCTCGAGCTGGAAGCCGAGCAGCACCTCGAAGCGGGCGCGATCGACGGCGGCGCGGACGGCGGGATCGGCCATCGGATCGACCGCGGCATTGGGGTCTCCGGCGCGGCGCTCGCGGGTGATCTGGCGACGGACGTCCTCGGGCAGGGTCGCGGCCGAGCGCAGCACCTGGCTGGAGGCGGTGGCGCTGGTGCTGGTGCGGATCGCGCCGGCGTCGAAATGCAGGCCGACCTGGCTGACCCGCTTCGCGACGACGTTGGTGTTCCCCTGCACGACGCTGATGAAATAGGGCAATATGACGTCGCGGGCGCTCTGGCCGTCGCGGCGGCGGGCCTGCACGTCGAAGGTGACCTGGGTGGTGATGAACTCACCGGTATCGTCGCAGGTGCTGCGCACGTTGGTGATCTGGGCGACGACGTCGATCGCGGTGGAATCGCGGCTCCCCGCCGGATTGAACAGGGTGACGTCCCCCGCCGGCGCGGCGATCGCCACCGGCGGACAGGCCGTGTAGCTGGTCAGGATGCCGGTCGCCGTAATGTCGCCTTCGTGACGGCAAGAGATGAGGCCAAGAGCAAGCAGGGCGGCAGCGGCCGCTTTGGACGGGAACAGGCGCAAGGCGAAATCCTTAAAATATCCGGTGACGGCTCCTAATGCCGTAAGGGTATCGTGCAGGCAAGCAATCCAGTAGAGCGCGCACCGAGTGAATATAGCATGAGCGACAAGCCCCCCCTCACCCTGCTGATCGCCTCGCCGCGCGGCTTTTGCGCCGGGGTCGACCGCGCGATCCGCATCGTCGAGCTCGCGCTCGAGCGCTACGGCGCGCCGGTCTATGTGCGCCACGAGATCGTCCACAACAAATATGTCGTCGACAGCCTCAAGGCCAAGGGCGCGATCTTCGTGCCGGAGCTCGACCATGTGCCGGACGGCGTTCCGGTGGTCTTCTCGGCGCACGGCGTGCCCAAGGCGGTGCCGGCCAAGGCGGCCGAGCGCGGGCTCAACTTTCTCGACGCCACCTGCCCCCTGGTCTCGAAGGTCCATCGCCAGGCCGAGCGGCTGATCGAGCGCGGCCGCCACATCCTCTTCGTCGGCCATGCCGGCCATCCCGAAGTGGTCGGGACGTTCGGCCAGGTGCCGGAGGGACGGATGACCCTGATCGAGACCGCCGCGGACGCGGAGCGCATCGAGGTCGCGGATCCGGAAAGCCTCGCCTTCCTTACCCAGACCACGCTTTCGGTCGACGACACATCCGAGATCGTCGCCGTCCTGCGCCGCCGCTTCCCCTCGATCCAGGGGCCGCGCAGCGAGGATATCTGCTATGCGACTTCGAACCGGCAGGCGGCAGTGAAGGCGATCGCGCCGCGCTGCGAGGCGATGCTGGTGATCGGCGCGCCGAACAGCTCCAATTCGCTGCGCCTGGTCGAGGTCGCCGAGCGCGAGGGGACCAAGGCGCGCCTGGTCGGCCGCGGCGCCGACATCGATTTCGACTGGCTCGACGGCGTGCGTACGCTCGGCATCACCGCCGGCGCATCGGCGCCGGAGCTGCTCGTCCGGGAAGTGGTCGACCGCCTCGCCGAACGGTTCGCGATCGAGGAAGAGCCGGTCGATGAGGTCGAGGAACGGATGATCTTCAAGCTCCCCGCCGGCCTCGAGGCGGCATGAGTCAGGACCCTTCTGATCTGACCAAGGTCGAGATTTACACGGACGGCGCCTGCAAGGGCAATCCGGGGCCCGGCGGCTGGGGCGTGATCATCCGCGCGAGCGGGCGCGAGAAGGAATTGTCCGGCGGCGAGAAGCTGACCACCAACAATCGGATGGAGCTGCTTGCGGCCATCAAGGGGCTGGAATCGCTGACCCGCGCCTGCCGGGTCGCGCTCTATACCGACAGTAATTACGTCCGCGACGGCATCACCAAATGGGTCCAGAACTGGCAGCGCAACGGCTGGCGGACGGCGGACAGGAAGCCGGTCAAGAATGCCGAGCTGTGGCAGGAGCTGATCGACGCAACCGCGCCGCACCGGATCGAATGGCATTGGGTGAAGGGCCATAGCGGCCATCCCGAGAACGACCGCGCCGACGCGCTCGCCTGCGCCGCAGCCAATCAATTCGCGAAGCGCAGGGCCGAATAAGGCGCGGGATCGAGCGCCGGCGCGCCGCCAAGCAGCAGGGCCGCGCCCAGAGCGGCCGCGGCGGGCGCGGTCTGGATGCCGAAGCCGCCCTGCCCCGCAAACCAGAAGAAGCCATTGCCGCCGGGGCCGAAGCCATAGACCGGCAGCCGGTCCGGCGCGAAGCTGCGCAGCCCCGCCCATTTGCGCTCGACCGCCGCCACCCGCCAATCGACGACCCGTTCCAGCCGATCGATGGCGATGGCGACGTCGATCTCCTCGGGCGCGCTGTCGCACGGCTCGGACAAGGTCTCATCGTGCGGACTGAGCCAGAGCCGACCGCCGGCCTCGGACTTGAAGTAGAAACGCTCGCTGGCATCGACGATGAGCGGCAGATCGAGCGGCGCCGGCGGATTTACGCGCAGCTGGGCGATGGTGCGGCGAAAGGGCCTGATGCTGAGCATAGGCTCGCCGCAGCGCCGGGCGACGTCGTCGGCCCAGGCGCCGGCCGCGTTGACCAGGACATCGGCCTCGCAGGCGCCCGTCTCCGTCTCGATCCGCCACCGGCCGCCGTCGCGCAAGGCGCTGAGGAGCCGCGCGTCGGTGACGAGGCGGGCGCCGCCGGCGCGCGCCTGCCTGAGATAGAGAGCGTGCAGCGCGGCAACGTCGATATCGGCGCAGGTCGGCTCGGCGAGACCGTGCGTCCAGGCAGGCCGCAATCCGGGGATTGCCGCCTCCAGCTCTGCGCGGTCCATCTCCTTTAGCAGGACGTCCGGGAAGGACGCTCGCATATGATCCAGCCTCGCGACCTCCTCGCCGCCGGCGACGTGGATCGCGCCCCGCGGGCGCAGCAGGCCATTTTCGGCGAGGAACGGACCTGACGCGCTGGTCAGCGGCTGAATCCGCGGGCCGCCATAGCTTTCCGACCAGAAGGCGGCGGACCGGCCGGTCGCATGATAGCCGGGCTCGCTCTCCGCCTCGAGGATCAGCACGTTCGCCGCGCCGGACAGAGCGGCAGCCAGGCTCGCGCCGGCCATGCCGGCGCCGACGATCGCGATATCGGTCATGGGGCGTGCGCGTCCAGGAAGGCGTCGATCCGCGCGAACGCGGCGAGCCGGACGGGATCGGCGTCGCGCAGGATCTCGTGCGCGGCATCGGGCAGGATTTCGAGCTCCGCGCCGGGCAGCTGCCCGGCCGCCCGCGCGATCTCCTTCGTGCTGACCAGGCGGTCGTGCCCGGCGGCGAGCAGCAGCACTGGCGTCGTCACGCGCGCCAACCGCTCGGGCGTGAACGAGGAAGCGGCGGAGCGGAAAGCGGCGCACATCCAGGCCCAGCTCGGTGGGCCCATCTTCCAGCCCGGCTCGCGGTCCCACCACCAGATTTCGTCCTCGTAGCGCTCGCGCGAGCCGGTGAGGTTGCGCTGGCGCCGGCCGCCGGGCCGCAGCATTGCCGGCGGGGTCTTCCACATCGGCGAGGGTCCCAGTCCGAGCCGGCACATGGTGTTGGCGATGGTCGGCGCGAGCCAGGCCGGGGTCGGCGCGCTGTTCACCCCGACCATCGGCGCCACCAGCACCGCCGCGTCGAGAGCGGGCTGCTGCTCCACCAGGGTGCGAAGCAGGAGATGCCCGCCCATCGAATGGCCGATCGCGACATGGGGCCCCGGATTTTGCCGATGCCAGTCGTCAAGCAAAGCGGCGAAATCGCCGATCATCGGGTCGAAGCTGTCATAGGCAAAGCCCGGCCCGAGCGATCCACCCTGACCGCGCCAGTCGAAGGCGGTCACGTTCCAGCCCAGGCCGTGCCAATGGGCATAAGCCTCGAGATATTTCTCGATGAAGTCGCCGCGCCCGTTCGCGAAGACCAGGCTTCCGCGCGCCTTCTTCCGCCCCTTCTGCGGCCAGTCCATCCGGCGCAGCGCCCAGCCGTCGGGCGCGACCCAGGTTCCGAACAGGGCGCCGGACGGGTGCGCCCGCCGGCCATTCGCAGCTTTTTCCATGTTCCCCGGTTACGGTTTGGAAAGGAGGCCCGTCTAGAGCCTCGACGCATGGGAAATGCGATCTCATGGATTTTGCTGATTGCGCTGGCGGCGATGCTGCTGGCGGCATGCTGGTGCGACATCCGCTCGCGGACCATCCCGAACCTGCTCAATGTTGCGATCGCGCTCCTCGCAATTCCCTTCTGGTGGTCGATGGGCCTCACGCTCTGGCCCGACATCGCATGGCAGATCGGCGTCGCGATGCTGGTCTTCGGCCTGTTCGCGATCGCCTTCGCGCTTGGCGCGATGGGCGGCGGCGACGTCAAGCTGGTCGCCGCGATTGCATTGTGGCTGCCCGCCCATTCGGTGCTTGCGCTGCTCTTCATCATGTCGGTCGCGGGGGGCGCGCTGACGCTGGCCATGCTGATCCGGCACAAGCTCGCCCGCAACGGCGGGCAACTCGAAATCCCCTATGGGGTGGCGATCGCGTTCGGCGGTTTGTGGCTGATTAGCGAACGGTTTCTTAACCAGTTTGGTTGATGGGTAGGGGCTGAAATTTACTCAGTCCCGTGAGGGGAGGCGATACGCGCCATGGACGTCAAGAAAATCGTGCTGCTGGTCGGCGCACTCCTAATCGCCGCCGTCACCGCCGTCATGGCGAAGAACATGTTTTCGGGCGCTTCCGCGCCCGAAGCGCAGGCGGGCCCCGTGGTTCCGGCCGGCCCGGAAGTGCTCGTCGCGACGCGCACCCTGCCCATCGGCACGATCATCGATGCCGAAGCATTCCGCTACCAGCCCTGGCCCGAAGGCCTCGTCCAGCCCGCTTACTTCGCGCGTGGCGAAGCCAATGCCGACCCCCAGACCCTGATCGGCACCGTGGTCCGCAACGAGATCTCGGCCGGGCAGCCGCTCACCCAGGGCGCGATCGTCCGCCCCGGCGAGCGCGGCTTCCTCGCCGCGGCATTGGGCCCCGGCATGCGCGCCGTCACGGTGGGCGTCTCCGCGACCAGCGGCGTCGCCGGCTTCGTCTTCCCGGGCGACCGGGTCGATCTCGTCCTGACCCAGGAAGTCGCCGGCGGCGACGACGAAGCGCCGCTGCGTGCGTCCGAGACGATCGTCCGCAACATCCGCGTCCTCGCCGTCGATCAGCGGCTCAATGCCCGCGACGAAGCGGGCAACCAGGTCGCCCAGACCGTCGCCACCATCACGTTCGAGGCGACCCCCAAGATCGCCGAGAAGATCGCGGTCGCCCAGACGATCGGACAGCTCTCGCTGTCGCTGCGGTCGCTGGCCGACAACAATGCCGAGCTGGAGCGCGCCATCGCGTCCGGCGAGGTCCAGGTGCCGGCCGGTGGCGATCCGCGCGCCGAGCGGCAGATGCTTCTCGCAGTGGCGGTGCAGCCCAACGACACCAACACGACCTATACGGTTGGAGCGGACGTTTCCCGCTTCCAGCGCGGATCGATCCCCAGGCGCCGAAGCAGCAGCGACAATGTTGCAAGCGCCGCCCCTCGTGCACCGACCGGCATTCCGGCTGACCGGCCGATCGGCCCGGTCGTCCGCGTCGCTCGCGGCAACAACGTCACGCTCGTTCCGGTGGGAGCCAGATAAGATGATCAAGAGCAACAAGCTGAAACGAGCCACGCTCGGCACCGCGATCGCGGCCGCGCTGGCGGCGGGGGCTGCGATGGCCATGACGGGCCAGGCAGCCGCCCAGCCCGCCGGGGCAGTCGCGCCGGCCAATGACGTGACCCTGTCCGTCGGCACCGGCCGCATGGTCCGGCTCAACGGAACGATGTCCGACCTGTTCGTCGCCAATCCGGAGATTGCCGACGTCCAAGTCCGCTCGCCGAGCCAAATCTACATCTTCGGCAAGACCGCCGGCACGACCACGGTCTATGCGACCGACAATGGCGGCCACGTGGTCTATTCCGCGACGGTCCGCGTCGGCCAGAACCTGGCCTCGGTCGGCCAGATGCTGTCGATCGCGATGCCCGACGCCAACGTCACCGCCACGCCGATGAACGGCATGGTCCTGCTCACCGGCACCGTCGGCCAGCCCGACGACGCCGCCGAAGCCGAGCGCCTCGTCCAGGCGTTCGTCGGCGAAGCCACCCAGGTGGTCAGCCGGCTGCGCACGGCGACGCCGCAGCAGGTCATGCTGCAGGTCCGCATCGCCGAGGTAAACCGCACCCTGGTCCGCGAAATCGGCACCAATCTGCTCAGCCGCGACAATACCGGCGGCCTGCTGACCGGCATCGGCCGCGGCAATGCCGGCTCGATCACCACCGTCACCACGCCTGATTCGACGACCGGCCTGCCGGTGGGCTCGACAAATTTCGCGATGAACCTGCCTTCGACCGCGACCACGCTCGGCCTCGCCGGGCGCCTGCTCGGCGTCGATATCCTCGGCACGCTGAATCTCGGCGAGCAGACCGGCCTCGTCCATACCCTGGCCGAGCCGACCCTGGTCGCCCTGTCCGGCGAAACCTCGACCTTCCTCGCCGGCGGCGAATTCCCGATCCCGATCTCCCAGTCGCTGGGCACGGTCTCGATCGAGTATAAGCAATATGGCGTCGGCCTCGCCTTCTCGCCGATCGTGCTCGAGGACGGCCGCATCCAGATGCGCGTCCGCCCGGAAGTCTCGGAGCTTTCCAACGAAGGCAGCATCCGGCTCAACGGCTTCAACGTGCCAGCGCTCACCGTGCGGCGCACCGAGACGACGGTCGAGCTCGGCTCCGGCCAGAGCTTCATGATCGCCGGCCTGATGCGCAACAACAACACCAATTCGATCGACCGCGCGCCATTCCTGGGCAACATCCCCGTGCTCGGCGCCCTGTTCCGCTCGACCCGCTTCCAGCGCGCCGAGACCGAATTGGTGATCATCGTCACGCCCTATCTGGTCCGGCCGGTTTCCAACCCGAACCAGATCGCGCTGCCGCTCGACGGCTATCGCAACCCCGACGAGGCGCAGCGCCTGCTGATCGGCCAGGACAATGCCGGAGTCACCGGCGAGCAGCGCCCCGGCGCCACCGTCGCCCCGGCCCGGGTCGTCCGGCCCGGCGTCGGCACCGTCGGCGATGCCTCGCCGGCCGTACCGGTTCCGTCGCCGGCGCGCCAGATCAGCGCCGCCGCGGCACCGCCGCCCCAGCAGCCGGCGCAGCCGTCTGCCCAGCCCGGATTCAATTTCTGATGAATGCCCGCGCCAGAAAGGACTCGTCCATGTATCGACCGATCACCCTCGCCGCGGTCTCCGCTCTCGCTCTGGCCGTCGCCGGCTGCGCCGCGCAGCCGCGCAGCCTGTCGCCGGCGAACAATCCCAGCATGTATTCCCTCCACCAGCCCGTCGTCGAGCACACCAATTTCGTGTTCGACGTCGTCAGCCAGGCGGACGGCATACCGGCGGCCGAGCAGGCCAGGCTCAGCGCCTGGTTCGACTCGATCGCGCTCGCTTATGGCGACCATGTCACCATCGACGAGCCGCAGGGCTATGAATCCGGCGCCGCCCGCGTCGACATCGCCAAGATCGCGGCCGAGCACGGCCTCCTGGTCGCGGTGGACGGCGCGCCGGTGACCGAAGGCGCGGTCGCGCCGGGCTATGTCCGCATCGTCGCCAGCCGCTCGACGGCCAGCGTCCCCGGCTGCCCCGAATGGAGCGACCCCGGCATCGAATCCCCGGTCCGCGTCGGCACCAATTACGGTTGCGCGATGAACGTCAACCTGGCCGCGATGATCGCCAATCCGGACGATCTCGTCCGCGGCCGCGAGCCTTCCGGCAACGGCACGTCGATCATCGCCGGCCGCGCGGTGCGCGTTTATCGCGAAAACCGGCCCACCGGCCAGCAGCCTCTTCCGGCCAACTCCACCACGGGTAGGTAATCGATATGAACGCGCCCTTCCACGCTTCGCGCGCCGCGTCGCTCCGCGACCCCTTCAGCGCCTTCGTCACCGACGAGGAGACCGCCGAGATGCTGCGGCCGATCGCGGTCGAGCATGGCTGGTCGCCGGAGAAGGTCAACAAGGGCGGCCTCAGGAACGCGGTGCAGACCCTCTCGGTCTCGGCGAGCCCGAGCATCCTCTTCGTCGATCTCTCGGAATCGGGCGATCCGCTCAACGACATCAACGCGCTCGCCGAAGTCTGCGAGCCGGGCACGGTGGTGATCGCCGCCGGCCAGGTCAACGACGTGCGCCTCTACCGCGACCTCGTCGCCTCGGGCATCCAGGATTACCTGCTGAAGCCGTTTTCCGCCGACCAGCTGCGCGACGCCTTCGCCAATGCGCAGATGACGATTTCCGGCCCGCGCATGGTCGAATCCGGCAACGAGAAGCCCAACGTCATGGCCGCCGTGATCGGCGTCCGCGGCGGCGTCGGCGCCTCGACGGTGGCGACCTCGCTCGCCTGGTTGATGGGCGACAAAGGCGGGCGTTCGACCGCCTTGCTCGACCTCGACGTCCATTTCGGCACCGGCGCCCTCGCGCTCGACCTCGAGCCGGGCCGGGGCCTGACCGACGCGATCGAGAATCCGAGCCGAATCGACGGCCTGTTCATCGAGCGCGCCATGGTCCGCGCCAACGACAAGCTCTGCGTCCTCTCCGCCGAGGCGCCGATCAACCAGTCGATGCTGACCGACGGCTCCGCTTTCTACCAGCTCCAGGAAGAGATCCGCCACGCCTTCGAAGGCACCGTGATCGACCTGCCGCGCAACATGATGGTGCAATATCCCCATCTGCTGAACGACGTCCACGTCGTCATCATCGTGGTCGAGTTCACCCTTTCCGGCACGCGCGACGCGATCCGCATCCTTTCCTGGCTCAAGGCGAATGCGCCGCAGGCCCGGGTGATCGTCGTCGCCAACCGGGTGCAGACCGCGATCCAGGAGGTCAGCCGCAAGGATTTCGAGCATTCGATCGAGCGCAAGGTCGACATCGCCCTGCCGTTCGACCCGAAGACCGCCGCCCAGGCCGCCAAGCTCGGCCAGCCGCTGGCCAAGGTGACCAAGTCCGCCAAGCTTTCGCAGCCGCTCCACCAGTTGCTCGCCTTGACCGTCGAGCAGGGCGCCGCCGCGGAGAGCGAGGACAAGCCCAGCGCGAAGTCCGGCGGCTCGCTGCTCGGCAAGCTCGGCAATTTCAAGTCGCTCGTCGGCAGGAAGCCCAAGGAGGCGTCCGCCACGGCATGACGGCATCGCCGCAGGCTGACGAGACCAGGGAGGCGAAATGCCGAGTTTGACGATGATCCTGATGCTGGCCGGAGTGCTCGGCACGGTCTTGCTGGTGATGGCGGCCTTTGCCGGTCCGTCCGCCGGCAAGCACGTGACGCGGCGCCTCGAGGAGCTGCGCGAGCGCCACAGCCGCTCGACGGACGTCGCCGCCCAGGCCCAGCTCAAGCGCATCTTCGCCCAGCGCCAGAATCGCGGCGACAGCTTCGCCAAGCGCTTCATCCCCAATCCGGCACTGCTCCAGCTCCGCCTCACCCAGACCGGCCAGAGCTGGACGCTGGCGCAATATCTGATGGTGTCGGCCGGCCTCGCCATCGGTCTCACCGCCCTGCTCATCTTCAAGGGCGTGCCCCCGCTTTATGCGGTGCCACCCGGGCTGCTGGTCGGCCTTGGCCTGCCGCACATGGTGGTCAGCAAGATGATCAAGCGGCGCGTCGCCAAGTTCACGCAGCGCTTCCCCGACGCGATCGAATTGATGGTGCGCGGCCTGCGCTCGGGCCTGCCGATCACCGAGACGATCGGCATCGTCGCCGACGAGCTGCCCGATCCGGTCGGCAGCGAGTTCCGCTCTGTCGCCGACAAGATGCGGATCGGCCGCACGATGGACGCGGCGCTGCAGGAGACCGCGACCCGGCTCGGCACGCCCGAATTCCAGTTCTATGTGATCAGCCTCGCCATCCAGCGCGAGACCGGCGGCAATCTCGCCGAGACATTGTCGAACCTGGCCGACGTGCTGCGCAAGCGCTCGCAGATGAAGCTCAAGATCCGCGCGATGTCGTCCGAATCCAAGGCCTCGGCCTGGATCGTCGGCGCCCTGCCCTTCATCGTGTTCGGGCTGATCTGGTTCATCAACGGTCAGTATATGCAGAATTTCTTCGTGGATCAGCGGCTTATCATTGCCGGCTGCATCGGCCTGGTGTGGATGTCGATCGGCGCATTCATCATGTCCAGGATGGTCAATTTCGAGATTTGAGGGATTAATTCAGTCATGGGACCTGGACACGGACCGACGATCATGGGGGTCGACGTCATCATGGTGGGGAGCATCCTCTCCGCCATTGCGACGTTCGCCGTCCTGGTCGCCATCTATGCCGCGACCACGGTCCGCGACCCCATGGCGAAAAGGGTCAAGGCGCTGAACGAGCGCCGCGAGCAATTGAAGGCCGGCATCGTCGCCTCGACCTCGAAGCGCCGCAAGAACATCACCAACCGCAACGAAATGGCCGACAAGGTCCGCGGCCTGCTCTCGTCCCTGAAGGTGCTTCAGGAGAGCCAGGTGGTGAAGGCGCAGACCAAGCTGATGCAGGCGGGCATCCGCTCCAAGGATCTCGCCTTCGTCGTCATCTTCGCGCGGCTGGTGCTGCCGATCGTGATCGGCGGCTTCGTCATCACCATGGTCTACATCGTCGATTATTTCCCGGACTGGGGGGCGTTCAAGAAATACGGGCTCGTCGCCGGCGCGCTGATCCTCGCCTACAAGGCGCCCGATCTTTGGCTGAAGAACAAGATCACCAAGCGGACCCACGCGATCCGCAAGGGCCTGCCGGACGCGCTCGACCTGCTGGTGATCTGCGCCGAGGCCGGCCTCACCGTCGACGCCGCCTTCGGCCGCGTCGCCCGCGAGCTGGGCCGGGCCTATCCCGAGCTTGGCGACGAGTTTGCCCTGACCTCGATCGAGCTCGGGTTCCTGACCGACCGCCGCTTCGCGTTCGAGAATCTCGCCAAGCGCATCGACCTGGATTCGATCCGCGGCGTGGTCACGACCATGATCCAGACCGAGAAATACGGCACGCCGCTGGCGAGCGCGCTGCGCGTGCTTTCCGCCGAGTTCCGCAACGAGCGGATGATGCGCGCGGAGGAGAAGGCCGCCAGGCTGCCGGCGATCATGACCATCCCGCTCATCCTGTTCATCCTGCCGGTGCTGTTCGTCGTCATTCTCGGCCCGGCGGCATGCTCGATCAACGACGCGCTGTTGAAGTAGAGGCGATAGCGGGTTGGGGATTTGCTGGCCTGGATAGGGGTTTCGACAGCGCGTAGCTTGGTTTGCCGCGCGCTTGACCGCGAAGTGGGTCTCCGAGGCCGATCGCGCGGAGTCCGTAGCCAGCCCAGCAATTGTGCCCAGGCAATCGAACCACCTCCGGAACAATCGCGGCGGGTCCAATGTTGACCTCCCGAACAATTCCGGAGTCCGAACATGCCCGTCTTCACGCCCGAACAGTGGCTGCTCATCCTGCTCACCTTCGTGCTGGGGATCATCCTCGGCATGGCCCTGATGGCCAACGGCAAGTGGAAGGGCCGCTACCGCGACGAGGTCCGGCGCCGCGAGGCGCTCGAGGCCGAGAACGAGCAGCTCCGCCGCGACGCCCGCGAGATGGACTCGCTTCGGCAGGCCGCCGTCAGGGACGAGGCGCGCCTCCGGGACACCACGCCGGGGCCGCTTTGAGGCTGGTACTTCGCTCTCCCAATTTGGGGAGAGAGTTTAGCGTCGGTCACGCCCCCGGCACGACCTGAATAGCACGGGGCGCCATTCACCCTAAACTGGGCCCAAAGCGCAGCTTTGGGAGGGTGAGCGAACGAAGTGCGAGACCCGCACCTCCATCACGCCCTCACCCTGCTGCTTCGCAGCTGTCCCTCTCCCCAAAAGGGGAGAGGGAAGAAGGATCAGCCTTTGCGCAATGCCGCCTGCGCAGCCGCGAGCCGGGCGATCGGCACCCGATAAGGCGACGCGCTGACATAATCCAAACCCACCGACTCGCAGAAGGCAATGCTGGCCGGGTCGCCGCCATGTTCGCCGCAAATGCCGAGCTTGAGGTCGGGCTTGACCGCCCTGCCCCGCTCGGCGGCCATCGCGATCAATTCGCCGACGCCCTCGATATCGATGCTGACGAAGGGATCGCGCGGGAAGATGCCCTTTTCGACATAGACGGGCAGGAACTTGCCGGCATCGTCGCGGCTGAGGCCCAGAGCGGTCTGGGTGAGATCGTTGGTGCCGAAGCTGAAGAATTCGGCCTCCTCGGCGATGTCGCCGGCGCGCAAGGCAGCGCGCGGCAGCTCGATCATCGTGCCGACCAGATAGGTCAGCGTCTGCCCCTTCTCCTCGAACACGGTCTGCGCGACGCGGTCGATCAGCGCGCGGATGATCCTGAGCTCGGCGCTGGTCGCGACCAGGGGCACCATCACCTCGGGGATCGGCGCTTCGCTGTCCGCCGCCACGGCAAGAGCGGCCTCGAAGATGGCGCGGGCCTGCATCTCGTAGATTTCCGGCCAGGTGATGCCGAGGCGGCAGCCGCGGTGGCCGAGCATCGGATTGGCCTCCGACAGCTCGGCGGCGCGGCGGCGCAGGGTCTCGATGCCGACGCCCGACGTCTCGGCGACCTCGGCGAACTCCTCCTCGCTGTGCGGCAGGAATTCGTGCAGCGGCGGATCGAGCAGGCGGATGGTGACCGGCAGGCCGGCCATGATCCGGAAGATCGCCTCGAAATCGCCGCGCTGCGCCGGCAGCAATTTGTCGAGCGCGCGGCGGCGTCCGGCCTCGTCCTCGGCGAGGATCATCTGGCGGACATTGGCGATCCGCTCGGCGTCGAAGAACATATGCTCGGTACGGCACAGGCCGATGCCCTCGGCGCCGAACTCTCGCGCGGTGCGGCAATCGAGCGGGGTTTCGGCATTGGCGCGGACGGCAAGGCGACGCTTCTTGTCGGCCCAGGCCATCAAGGTGCCGAAATCGCCGACCAGCTCCGGCTGGACGGTCGGCACCTCGCCCAGCATCACCTCGCCGGTCGAGCCGTCGAGGGTGATCACCGCGCCTTCGGCCACCTCCTGCCCGCCGACGCGCATCAGCCGCGCCTTGTAATCGATCGAGATCGTGCCCGCGCCCGAGACGCAGGGCCGGCCCATGCCGCGCGCGACCACCGCAGCGTGGCTGGTCATGCCGCCGCGCGCGGTGAGGATGCCCTCGGCGGCGTGCATGCCGTGAATATCCTCGGGGGACGTTTCGATGCGCACGAGGATGATCTTCTCGCCGGCGGCGGCCCATTTCTCGGCAGTGTCGGCGTCGAACACCGCCTTGCCGCAGGCGGCGCCCGGCGAGGCGGGCAGGCCCTTGGCGATCACGTTGCGCTCGGCGCCGGGATCGAGAGTCGGGTGAAGCAATTGATCGAGCGCCGCGGGATCGACGCGCAGCACCGCCTCCTCCTCGCCGATCGTGCCCTCGTTCGCCATGTCGACGGCGATGCGCAGGGCCGCCTTGGCGGTGCGCTTGCCGGTGCGGGTCTGCAGCATCCACAAGGTGCCGCGCTCGACGGTGAACTCGATGTCCTGCATCTCGCGATAGTGGCGCTCGAGCAGGTCGAAGACACGCGCCAGCTCGCCGAACACCTCCGGCATCGTCTCTTCCATCGACGGCGCCCTGGCGCCGGCCTTGTCGCGCGCGGCGCGAGTCAGATATTGCGGGGTGCGGATGCCGGCGACGACGTCCTCGCCCTGGGCGTTGATCAGATATTCGCCATAATAAGCGCGCTCACCGGTCGAGGGATCGCGGGTGAAGGCCACCCCGGTCGCCGAGGTCTCGCCCATATTGCCGAACACCATGGCCTGGACGTTGACCGCCGTGCCCCAATCGCCCGGGATCGCGTTCAGCCGGCGATAGGTCCTGGCGCGATCCGACTGCCACGAGCCGAACACGGCGCCGACCGCCCCCCAGAGCTGCTCGTACGGATCCTCGGGAAATGGGCGACCCAGCTCCTCCTCGACCAGATCCTTGTAGCGCGCCGTCAGCCTTTCCCAGTCTTCCGCCGCCAGCTCGGTGTCGAGATGGACGCCCTTGTCCTCCTTGGCGATTTCGAGCGCTTCCTCGAACAGGTCATGACGCAGGCCGAGCACGACATTGGCGTACATGTGGAGGAAGCGGCGATATGAATCCCAGGCGAAGCGGGCGTCGCCCGATGCCTCTGCCAGACCTCTTACCGTCGCGTCGTTGAGGCCGAGATTGAGGACCGTGTCCATCATCCCCGGCATCGACACCCGCGCGCCCGAGCGGACCGAAACGAGCAGAGGGTCGGCGGGGTCGCCGAAGCTCTTGCCGGTTACCTTCTCGATATGGGCGATGCCCTCGGCGACCTCGGCGCGGACATCGTCCGGGATGGTCTCGCCCTCGGTATAATAAAGACCGCACATCGCGGTCGAGATGGTGAAGCCGGGCGGCACCGGCAGGCCGATCGAAGCCATTTCGGCGAGGTTCGCGCCCTTGCCGCCGAGCAGATTCCTGTTCCCTGCCTCGCCATCCGTGACGCCGCCGCCGAAGCGATAGACGGTGCGCGAAGTCGCAACCATTGGTTCAGCCCTCGATCCTGGAGAAATCGGCGACACGCTGAACCGCGTTGCGCACGCGCACGAGCAGGTTGAGCCGGATCTCGCGCTTGGCGGGATCCGGATCGTTGACCGTCACCTTGTCGAAAAAGGCATCGACGGGGCCGCGCAGCGCGGCCAGCGCCGCCATCGCGCGCTCATATTCCTCGGCCTCCAGCGCCGCCCGCACCCTGGGCTCGGCCGCGTCGAGCGCCTTGTCGAGGTCGAATTCCTCGGCCTGGGGCGTGTAGGAGTGGACATTGTCCTCCCACGGCATGCTTGCCGAGGCCTGGGCGGCGGTCGGCTCCCACTCCTCCTTCTTGAGGATGTTGGCGGCGCGCTTGTAGCCTGAAAGCAGGTCCGCGCCCTGCGGCGATTCTACGAAGGACTGGAGCGCCTTCACGCGCGCGAGAAGGCGGACGAGATCGTCTTCCGTATCGCCCTCGGCGTTTCGGCAGGCGAAGACCGCATCGATCAGATCGTGGCGGACGCCGGCCTCGCGCTGCTGAACCTTGAGGCGGTCCTCCAGGAAATCGAGGACCTGGCCGGCAATGTCCCTGACCTCCTCGATGATCGCGCCGCGCTCGATATTGGGGGTGAGCTCGGCCCTCCAGCGCACGACGACATGATCGCCATGACGGTAGGTGAAGGAGCCGACCTCGGCCGTGATCTCATGCTCGTGGCCGTCCTTGTCGAGCAGATCGGGGAAGGTCACCGAGGAGAGCGCGCCGAGCCGGGAGACGACGACCAGCACGGCGGCCTGGGTGAGCACGTCGCTCAGGGGGAGACGGAGCCCGGATCTGGTCAGGATCTGCAGGAAGCCGAGCGCCGCGCGGCGCAGGCTGAACGGATCGCCGGACCCCGTCGGCTTCTCGCCGATCGAGAAGAAGGAAACGAGCGTGTCGAGCCGGTCGGCGATATTGACCGCGGCCGTCACCTTCGCGGTCGGCACCTCGTCGCCCTGTCGCGCGGGAAGATAATGGTCGCGGATCGCGTCGGCGACCTCGGCGGCCTGGCCCTGGGCGCGCGCATAATAGCTGCCGATCACGCCCTGCAATTCCGGGAATTCGCCGACCATCTCGGTGACGAGATCGGCCTTGGCGAGCCGGGCGGCGCGGCCGACCGCCTCGAAGTCGGCGCGGATCAGCCGCTCGCTCACCAGCCATTCGGCAAGCCGCGCCACCCGCTCCGCCTTGTCGGCGACAGTGCCGAGCTTCTCGTGGAAGACGATCTGGTCGAGCTTCCTGCCATGCTCGGCGAGCGGAAGCTTCAGATCCTGCTCCCAGAAGAAGCGCGCGTCCGAGAGGCGGGCGGCGAGCACCTTCTGGTTGCCGGCGATGATCGCGTCCGGATCGCTCGATTCGATGTTCGAGACGAACACGAAGCGACTGGAGAGCTTGCCGCTCTCCCGATCCCGGCAGGCGAAATATTTCTGGTTCACCCGCATGGTGAGCTGGATGACCTCGGGCGGCAGCTCGAGAAAGGCGGTATCGAAGCTGCCCTTCAGCGGCACCGGCCACTCGGTGAGCCCGGCATTTTCGCTGACCAAAGCTTCATCGGGGATCACGTCGGTATTGCGCGCGAGCTTCGCCGAGCCCTTGCGGATCAGCGCCTTGCGCTCCTCGGAATCGACGACGACGTGGCAGGCGCGCAATTTCTCCGCATAATCGCCGGCGCCGCCGATCGTGATCGCGCCGGGATGGTGGAAGCGGTGGCCCACCGTGGCCGCGCCCGACTTGATGCCGGCAATCTCCAATTCCACCACCTGATCGCCGAACAAGGCGACGATGCCCTGGAGCGGACGGACCCAGCGCAACGATTCGGTCGAAGAGGAGGCCTCTCCCCAGCGCATCGATTTGGGCCAGGGGAAGGCGCGGACAATGGCCGGGATCGCTTCAGCGAGGACGGATGCCGTGGCGCGGCCGGGCTTGTCGAGGGTGGCGAACCAGATACCGTCGCGTTCGACCAGATCGGCCTGGCTAAGCCCGGTCTTGCGCAGGAAACCTTCCAACGCCTGCGGCGGCGCGCTGGTGCGGGGGCCCTTGAGCTCCTCGCTGACCGCCTCGGTCTGCTCCGGCAGGCCGCGGGCGATCAGCGCCAGCCGGCGCGGCGTCGCAAAGGTCTCGACCGCTTCGGCCTTCAGCCCTGCCCCGGCGATATGCTCCGCGAACAGCCGCGCGAGATCGGCAGAGGCCTTGGCCTGCATCCGGGCGGGGATTTCCTCTGAGAGGAGCTCGAGGAGGAAGTCGGTCATTTATAGATCCTCCCCGGGACGGGGAGGGGGACCATGCGAAGCATGGTGGAGGGGGCTCGCCGCATAAGTCACGATAGATTGAGCCACGCTGTCCGGATCCTTCAGCACATCCTGTGCAGCAATCCTCACAACCTCATATCCACGTTCACTCAGATATGCGGTCTTTGTATCATCGCGCTTTGGCCGGTCGCCCATATCATGCGCCTTGCCGTCGACTTCGATGACCAGCTTGGAGGCCGCGCAATAGAAATCCGCCACATAGGGATCGATCGGGTGCTGCTTCCGAAAGGCGATGCCCTGCGGCGAGCCGCGCAGGCGCTGCCACAGAAGGATTTCCGGCAGGCTCATGGTTCGCCTCAGCTTGCGAGCAGCGTAGACCGTCGGCCGGCGCAAATTCTCATGCCCCCCTCCACCACCGGCCTGCGGCCGGCGGTCCCCCTCCCCGTCCCGGGGAGGATTTGTCCCTTCCCTCATGCCGCCCACCCGTTCTTCTCCATCCAGGCGGCGCAGGCGCCCTTGGCCAGTTCGCGGACGCGGCCGATATAGGCGGCGCGTTCGGCCACCGAGATCACGCCGCGGGCCTGCAGGGTGTTGAAGATGTGGCTGGCCTTGATCGCCTGGTCGTAGGCGGGGAGCGGCAGGTTCGCGTCGATGCAGCGGCGGCATTCCTCCGCCGCCTGGCGGAAGCGGTCGAACAGGCTGTCGGTGTCGGCCACCTCGAAATTATAGGCGCTGAACTCGCGCTCGTTCTCGAGGAAGACGTCACCGTAAGTGACGCCCTCGTCATTGAAGGCGAGATCGTAGACGCTGTCGACGCCCTGTATGTACATGGCCAGCCGCTCGAGCCCGTAGGTCAATTCGCCGGCGACCGGCTTGCAATCATAGCCGCCGACCTGCTGGAAATAAGTGAACTGGGTCACCTCCATGCCGTCGCACCAGACCTCCCAGCCAAGGCCCCAGGCGCCGAGCGTCGGCGATTCCCAATCGTCCTCGACGAAACGGATGTCGTGCCTGAGCGGATCGATGCCGATTGCCGCGAGGCTGCCCAGATAGAGCGATTGCAGATCAGGCGGGCTCGGCTTCAGGATGACCTGATATTGGTAATAATGCTGGAGCCGGTTCGGATTCTCGCCGTAGCGGCCGTCGGTCGGCCGGCGCGAGGGCTGGACATAGGCCGCCTTCCACGGCTCCGGCCCGAGCGCGCGCAGGGTCGTCGCCGGATGGAAGGTGCCGGCGCCCATCTCCAGATCGTAGGGCTGGAGGATCACGCAACCCTGCGCGCTCCAATATTGGTGGAGCGTCAGGATCAGCGCCTGGAACGAGAGCGGCTTGTCGGCCAAGATGTCCTCTTCGCAACTGCAACAAAAAGCCTTGCGGTCGCTTTGGCGCATGGCCGGGAGCGGGTCAAGAAAGCGCGCACCCCAGAGGCTCGTTTCGGCGGCGTGTCGTGACTTATTGTCATTTTGTCAGGTCTTCTTGACAGGTCCCGCCGACTCGGTTAGTCATGTTTCCCTGACATAAAGTCAGGCTTTGGTGACAAAGACGATGAAATGAAGAATCGGCTGAAGGTGCTTCGCGCCGAACGGAACTGGAGTCAGGCGGAGCTGGCCGAGCGGCTGGACGTCTCGCGCCAGGCAGTCAACGCGATCGAGACGGGGAAATACGACCCCTCGCTCCCGCTCGCCTTCCGTGCGGCGCGGCTGTTCGGCCTCGCGATCGAGGATATTTTCGATGATGGCCATGAAGGCACCGACAATGGATGATCAGGCACCGGCGATGGGCAGCCGGATCGGGCGCGTGGCGCTGATCGCCGCGGGCTCGCTGGGCGCCGTTTTCGGCATCGGCGTCATCACCGGGCTGCTCTCGGCGCACTTCGGACGCGGCGAATCGGTGGAGTTCCGGCTGGTCGCGCTGGTGGCGGGCGCGGCCCTGTTCGCGATCGGATCCGCGTGGATCGCGTATCGCGCGACCCGCGCGCTGACCAGGGCAGCCGGCGCGCCGACAGCGCGGGAGCGGCGCAACCGCATCGTCCTGATCGCGTGCGGCGCGCTTGGCGGGATCATCGCCATGCTGCTGACCCTGGCCGGCCCGTCGCCGCTCAGCGCATTGTCGAACGATCCCCTGCCCCCCGCCATCGCCGTGCCGCTGGCGCTGATCGTCGCGGTGCTGATGCCCGTCCTGTGCCTTTACTGGCACCGCCGCGCCGTCGACGAGCAGGAAGAGGCGGCCTACAAATTGGGCGCCTTGTTCGGCATCTACACCTATTTCATCGGCGCGCCGACCTGGTGGCTGCTCTGGCGCGGCGGTCTGGCGCCGGCACCGGACGGAATCGTCATCTATTTCACGATCATCACGGTCACCGGCGCGATCTGGCTCTGGGCCAAATATCGGTGAATCCGCAGCCCCACCCCATCTTTGTCCAAGGAGGATTTTTGTGACCTGCCGTCTGCTTTCGGCCCTTGCGGCCTGCGCACTCGCTTTCGCGCCGGGCGGGGCCCTCGCCCAGCAACCCGTCGCGGCGCCGCCCGCTGCCGCGGCGACCCCGCCCGCCGCACCGCTGCCCGACGCCAATCCCGCCTTGTGGGTGGTGCGCGACGACGACACGACCATCTATCTGTTCGGGACGTTCCACCTGCTCGACGGCCGGCCCTGGTTCAACGACGAGGTCCGTACCGCCTTCGACGCATCGGACGAGCTGGTGATGGAGGCGATCCTGCCGGAGAATCCGGCCTCGGTGGCGCCGATGATCATGCGCTATGCGGTCGACCCAGCGCACCGCAAGCTGTCCGACCGGCTGACCGCCGAGCAGAATGCGGCGCTGGGCCGCGCGCTGACCGCCGTCGGAGCGCCACCGACCGCTTTCGACAGCTTCGAGCCCTGGTTCGTCTCGATGACCCTGACCGTGCTCGGCGCGCAGCGGCTCGGCATCAGCTCCGACAATGGCCCCGAGACGATCCTCAGCAACGCCGCCCGCGCTCGGCATATCCCGATCCACGAGCTGGAAGGGCTCGAATGGCAGATCCGCCTGTTCGACGAGATGCCGGAGGCGCAACAGCTGGCCCAGCTCAGGGAAACGCTCGAGCAGAATGACGAGCTGCCGTCGAAGCTGGCGCCGATGCTCGAAGCCTGGTCGCGCGGCGATGTGGCCGCGCTCGCCAGGCTGCTGGACCAGGGCGAGGACGACAGCCCGGTGGACCGCGCGCTGCACTTTATGCTGTTCACCAACCGCAACACGGCCTGGGCAACATGGATAAACGAGCGGCTGGCGCGGCCGGGAACGGTGTTCCTCGCCGTCGGCGCCGGCCATCTCGCCGGCAATGACAGCGTCATCGCGGCCCTGCGCAGGCACGGCGTCCGGGCGAGGCGCGTGCCGCACGTGGCGCGTCCTTGAGGGTCGAACCTCTCCTGCCGCGGCAGGAGAGGCCCTGACTTGCTTCCCCCCGCCCCTTCGCCTATAGGCGCGCCTCCCCGTTCATGGTCATCCCTGGAGGCGTGAGCGGGAGTGTTTTGAGCAACCCGCAACTTGGAGACATGCAATGAGCGAACAGCTTACGCTGTCGGCCGAGACGCGCGAACGGGCTGGCAAGGGAGCCTCCCGTGTGCTGCGTCGCGAAGGCCGCGTCCCTGCCGTCGTTTACGGCAACAATGAAGAGCCCCTCTCGATCCACCTCGAGGAGAAGGCCCTGGTCAAGGCGCTGAGCACCGGCCACTTCATGAATTCGGTGGTGATGATCGATGCCGGCGGCACCCCCGCCCGCACCCTGCCGAAGGACGTCCAGTTCCATCCGGTCACGGACCGGCCGCTGCATGTCGATTTCCTGCGCATTTCCGAGCACAGCAAGGTCCAGGTCGCGGTTCCGATCCACTTTGTCGACGAGGAAGAATCGAAGGGCCTGAAGCGCGGCGGCGTGCTGAATACGGTCCGCCACGAGCTCGAGCTGATCTGCGACGCGGCCGAGATCCCGGAAGAGATCGAGATCAGCCTCGCCGGCCTCGATATCGGCGATTCGATCCACATCAGCCACCTCACCCTCCCCAAGGGCAGTGAATCCGCGATCACCGACCGCGACTTCACCATTGCCACCATCGTCGCCCCGACGGTCTACAAGGCCAGCGAAGGCGAGGAAGGCGCAGAAGCGCCCGAGGCCGGCGACGTGCCCCTGGTCGGTGAAGAGGGCGAAGGCGACGGCGAAGCCGAGGCCGGCGAGGCCTAGGTTTGCCGCCTTTCTCCTGGCTCGGCTCTCTGTTCGGCGCACGCCGGGCCGAGGTGCCGGGCCAGCCCGCCTCCGCGCCCGAGGCGGCGGATATGGGGGATTTCGCGCCCGTGCAGATCTGGGTCGGCCTCGGCAATCCCGGCGCGTCCTACGCGATGCAGCGGCACAATGTCGGCTTCATGGCGATCGACGCGATCGCCGGAACCCATGATTTCGAACCGCCGAAAAAGGCCTTTTCGGGCTGGACCCAGCAGGGCCGGATCGGCGCCCAGCGCATCCTGCTGCTCAAGCCCGCCACCTTCATGAACGACAGCGGCCGATCGGTCCGCGCCGCGATGGACTATTTCAAGAAGGACGTCGGCGACGTCACCATCTTCCACGACGAGCTCGATCTCGCCCCGTTCAAGGTCAAGGTGAAGATCGGCGGCGGCACCGCCGGCCACAATGGGCTGCGCTCGACCGAGGCTCATATCGGCAATGCATTCCGCCGCGTCCGCATCGGCATCGGCCACCCGGGTCACAAGGACAAGGTGACCAAGCATGTTCTCGGCAATTACGCCAAGGCGGAGCTTGACCCGCTCGCCGACACGCTCGGCGCCATCGCCGCCGAGGCCGAGTGGCTGGCCAAGGGCGACGACGCCCGTTTCATGAGCGACGTCGCGCTGCGGCTGCAGGACACGGAATGAAGCTCAACCAGGTCACCGTCGGCGTCTCCGATTATGGCGCGGCGGTGGATTTCTACACGCGGCTGGGGCTCAGGCAGATCGTCGATGCGCCGCCGCGTTATGCGCGGTTCGAGACGCCGTCGGGTGAGACCTTTTCGATCCACCTCGCGCAAGAGGTCAGGGCGACGACGACAGTCTATTTCGAGGTCGAGGATGTCGACGCCTTCGTCGCAGCGCTCGATCTGCCGCTCGCCGAGGCGCCTGCCGATCGCGACTGGCTGTGGCGCGAGGCGCGGCTGACCGATCCGTCTGGCAACATGATCTGCATCTATCACGCCGGCGAGAACAGACGCTTCCCGCCATGGAGAATTGGAGACTGATATGAACCTGCTCTTCATCGCTCTGCTCGCCGCCGCGCCCCAGAGCCAGGCCCAGACGCGTTGCGGCTGGCTGGTCAATCCGACTCCCGCCAATTGGTGGCTCAACGACCGCGACGGCGAATGGACGCTCGCCGTGCAGGGCGGCTACCAGGCGCCCGGCATGGACGAGATGCCCGACATGACGACGCGCGGCTGGGTCGAAACCAACGGCCATTACGGCCATGGCTGCGCCTGCATGCGGGTGACCACCAATGCCCGGACCCGCCAGGTGACGCGGATTCTCTCCGCCAGGCCGGTGCCGTTGCGCCAGTGCGCCGCCGACCGGCGCCTGCCGCGGCCCTAGCGGGCGAGCCGGGCCCCTTCCCTCCATCTCAATGCGATCTCGCAGACGACCAGCGGGACGATCCAGTTCACCCAGATCGCCGCCGTGGTGCCTTCGGCACCGAGCCACGGATAGAAATCGACCATGGTCGCAAGGCGGCAGCCGACGAACGTCCACGTGAGCACGTAGGAGCGGATCATCCATTCGCGGTGCGAATCGAAGCGCCGGTTGCGCGCCGCGCGCCAGGCCATGCCCGCCACGGCCAGCCAGACCGCGGCAAGCGTGCCGGTGGCGATATAGAGGCTGTAGGGCGCGTGCGGCGCCTGGAACGACACGATCAGCGCCGCGACGGCGCCGGTCCCGCCGAGGCCGAGATAGCCATATCCGAACCAGCGATGGCGGCGGAATGCCTTGCGCGTCCAGCCGATGTAGAGCGCGGCAGCGCCGAGGACCAGCATGCACAGTCCGCCGGCAACGTGCACGAGAAGGATCGGGAGATGGCTGACATGATGCGGCCAATTGGCGCCGTTCAACATCGGCCGGACGATCAGCCAGAGAATCGGCAAGGTGCTGAGAATCGCCAAGGCGAAGAGCGCGCCCGGTATGCGGCTCGAAATTGGTCGCGTCGCCATATCTGCCCCCCTTGCCGCCGAAAATTACAGTCCCGGCCAGTCTTCCCCTTCCGCCCCGATCGGCATGCCCGGTGGGATACGCGGCAGGCGGCGCTGGTCGGCGAGCGCGGCGGTCAGCGCCTCGCGGTCGCCGAGCAGGCGGCCGAGGCCACGGCTCCAGTCGTCCGGGTTGCGGGCAAGCGCGGCGGCGAGCCGGCTGATCTGCTCGGAGAGCACCAGCGCGATGGTCGGCGACAAGGCCGGGTCGCGCTGGAGGCGGGCAAGGGCAAGCGCGCTTGTGGTCGCGATCCTGCGCTGGACGATCGAGGCGGACGCATCGAGCCCGGTGAAATCGAAGACGCGCGCGATCAGCCTGTCGATCGCCTCCCGCGCCGACGGCGACGCGGGATCGGCCTGGTTCTGGATTTCGAGCCGGTTGAGGCGCTGCGGCGCGAGCAGGTCGGTCAAGGTCACCATCGCCCCGGTCTCCGACGCGGCGAGCGGATCGAAGACCGGGCCGCCCGCCACCGGCATGACTTCGATGCTGGTCTGGCGATCATTGTCGCCCGACCAGCCGGCGGAGAGATTGGCGAGCAATTGCGGCGGCACGGTCAACGCTGCCGGCGTTAGCGTGGCGAGCAGCGCGTCGAGGGCGCGTCGCTGCGCGGCCGGCGGCACATTGCGCGCCTCGCCATGGCCATCGCCGGCGACCGCATAAGTGAAATCGACGCCGCCGAGCAATTTGGCCGCGGCCTCGACCTGATAGCGGTGGATCAGCCAGATCGGCACGAAGGCGCGGCGGAGCTGCGATTGCGGATCGCCCGGGTGGATCGCCGAAGGGCCGAAGCGCGCCACCGCGGCGGCGCGCACCGCCATCATCCGGTTCAGCTCGGCGACCGGATCGGCGCTGTCGTCCCACAGGCTGCCGAGCGGGTGCGGAGAATCGGCGGCGCGGCTGTCGTCGTCGGCGACGTAGCGCAGACCCTCGGCGAGGCCGGCGGCCATGCGCGTATTGCCCTCCGCATCGGTGCGGGCGCCATAGAGCCAGTCGATCGCGAACCGGTCCCAGCGGCCGATGCCGGCGCCATAGGCGTCGGTCAGATCGGGCCGCCCGTCGACCAGCCGCACCCGCGGCGCCGGATAATCCATCACCGAATAACGGCCCTGGATCGACGCGGCGAAATTATGGGCGAGGCCGAGCGCATGGCCGACCTCGTGCGCGCCCAATTGGCGGATACGCGCAAGCGCGGCGGTGATCGGATCGTTGGGATCGCCGGTGCCGGTGAGGCCGGCGCCGACCAGCGCCTGATAGATGATCAGGTCCTGGCGGATGCGCAGCGACCCGAGCAGCACCTGACCCTTGATGATCTCGCCGGTGCGCGGATCGACAATCGGCTGACCGTAGGACCAGCCGCGGGTTGCGCGGTTGACCCAGTTGACGACGTTGTAGCGAATGTCGAGCGGATCGGCGCCCACGGGCATGATCTCGGCGCGGAAGGCCCCCGGCCAGCCCGCGGCGGCGAACGCGTCGCTCCACCACGAGACGCCCTCGCGCAGGGCAGTGCGGATCGGCTCGGGCGCGGCGCGATCGATGTAGAAGACGATGGGGTTGCGGACCGGGGAGCGCGGGTCGGCCGGATCGCCATGTTCGAGGCGGAAGCGATTGGCGAGCTCGTAGACCACGGGGCGGCCAAGCGGCGCGCCGAAATCGACGACCTGCATGCCGAAGCTTCCCGATCGCGGATCGAAGCGGCGCGGCTCGTAGCCCGGCTCCGGCAAGGCGACCAGCGAGTGGCGGACGATGAAGCTGACATTGCCCGCGATCGGCGCAATGTTGGCGACCTCGGGCCCGGGCCGGGCACTGACGAAGGTCAGCCGGCCCTCGAGCTCGATATTGCGCGGGAAGACGTGGACGAAATTGACGTCGGCGATGCTGAGCTCGGGCACCAGCCGGTAATCGCCATTTTCCTGCTCCCGCAGCGCTCTGGCGATGTTGAGGTCGTCCCGGGCGAGGAATGACGAAATGTCGACGATCAGGCGGCCGTCGGCGGTCTCGGCAGCGATATCGCCCATCCACAAGGTCGAATAAGCGAAGCTGTGGCGGACGCCCTCCAGCTCCTCGGCCGAAGCGCCGCTGGCGCGGAAGCGCGGGTTTTCGATCTCGGCGACGATCTTGCGCCCGACCCGGCGGAAGACGAGCAGGCGCGAGCCGCTGGAAAGCGCCCGGTCCAGCCCGATCGACGCCGATCCAAGGCCGGTCTCGAGCGCCGCGACATAGATGAAACGCCCGGAAATCCCCTCCGCGTCCGGCGCCGGCAGCGACAGCAGGATGCGCCCGCCGCGCCGATCGACATGGACCGGGAGCAGGCCATCCTGGGCCACCGTATTCTGGAGGACCTGGGCCGGCGGATCGATCGCCAGTGCCGGCGCGGAAGAGGCGGCGAGGAGCAGAGCCGGGAGGATAAGTCTCATCCTCGGGACACTAAGCTGGCAATCGGCGAGCGCAACGTCTAACGGCGGCGCCAACTATTCCTCCCTGTCGCGCAGCGATGGGGAGAGGGACCGCACCAAGTGCGGTGGAGGGGCTTACGGCGCCGATAGCCCCTCCACCAGCCTGCGGCTGGTCCCCCTCCCCACGAGCTTCGCTCGCAGGGAGGATTATGGAGATCTTATGGGCTTTCGTTGCGGAATCGTCGGGCTGCCGAATGTCGGCAAGTCCACCTTGTTCAACGCGCTGACCGAGACTGCGGCGGCGCAGGCGGCCAATTATCCGTTCTGCACGATCGAGCCCAATGTCGGTCGCGTCGCTGTGCCCGATCCGCGGCTGCAGGAGATCGCGCGCATCGCCGGCTCCAAGGCGATCATCGAGACCCAGCTCGAATTCGTCGACATCGCCGGCCTGGTGCGCGGCGCATCGACCGGCGAAGGGCTCGGCAACCAGTTCCTCGGCAATATCCGCGAGGTCGATGCGATCGTCCATGTCGTGCGCTGCTTCGAGGAAGGCGACGTCACCCATGTCGAAGGGCGGGTCGATCCGGTGTCGGACGCCGAGACGGTCGAAACCGAATTGATGCTCGCCGATCTCGAAAGCCTCGAGAAGCGCGTGCCGAACCTGATCAAGAAGGCGCAGCAGGGCGACAAGGAAGCCAAGGTCCAGGCGAGCGTGCTCGGCCAGGCGCTCGAGCTGCTGCGCGACTCGAAGCCGGCGCGGCTGACCGAGCCGAAGGACGAAGAGGAGAAAATGGCGCTGGACCGTGCGCAATTGCTCACCGCCAAGCCGGTCCTCTACGTATCCAATGTCGACGAAGGTGATGCCGCCTCTGGCAATGCGCACAGCGAGGCCGTGTTCGCCAAGGCGAGGGCGGAGGGCGCGAAGGCGGTGATCATCTCGGCGGCGATCGAGGCGGAGATCGCGACCATGCCGGCCGAGGACCGCGCCGAATTCCTGTCCGATCTCGGGCTCACCGAGACCGGCCTCAGCCAGATCATCCGCGCCGGCTACGACCTGCTGCACCTGATCACCTTCTTCACCGCCGGCCCCAAGGAGGCGCGCGCCTGGACGGTGGAGAAGGGCGCCAAGGCGCCCGAGGCGGCGGGCGTGATCCACACCGACTTCGAGCGCGGCTTCATCCGCGCCGAGACCATCGCCTATGCCGATTTCATCGCCTGCAACGGCGAGGCGGGCGCGCGGGACAAAGGCAAATTGCGGTCCGAGGGCAAGGATTATGCGGTGCAGGACGGCGACGTCCTGCTGTTCCGCTTCAACGTCTAACCCGCTTGGATCGACTCAGGCCGGGTGCGCCAGCCAGGCCAGCCAGAAAGACGAGAGATCCCGATGCCAGCGACCCCCGGCCTGCCCTTCGCCCTGCCCGGCAAGGGCGCGAAAGGCCTGCTCGGCTTCGGCCCGGCGGCCGGCGCGGACAGCCGCCACCGCCGCGGCAAAAGGCGCCGAGCCGGACGCGGCGTCCGACCCGTTCAGGAATGAAAGCGCCGGGCCGGTGCGGGAGGACGGCGCCGCGATGGCGCGGTCGATCTCCGCGCGGATCGCGGGCGTCGGCGGCTCGCTCCTGTTCACGATGCCCCGCGCCACGCCTTCGTCGAGCACCGCCTTTCCCTCCGCGGCGGATCCCGCGTGCAGGAGGAGCTGGGCCAGGCGCTGATATTCGGCCGGCCGGGCCAGCGCGCCCGCGGTCCGCATCAATTGGAGCAGGTCGATCTCGGCGCGCCCCTGCGGCGCCGCGAGCTGCCGATAGATGACGAGCGAATCGCGCCAATTGGCCGGCGTCGGATAGGCGGCGACAAGCGCCAGCCCCGCGGCCGTGCCCTGATCGACCAGCCGCCCATTGCCCGCGATCGCCAGCCACTGCCGGTACCAGATTTCCGGCGGAGGCCCGCCGCGATGCGCGGCGATGGCGCGGCGGAGGAGATCGACCGCGCCCTGGGCGTCGTTCTGCGCGGCGCGCACCTGGGCCAGGTTGTTGAGCAGCTGGGGATCATCGGGCTGCAGGGCCATCTGGCGCGTCCACAAGGTCGAAGCGGTCGCAAGATCGCCGGCGCGGAAGGCGATATTTCCCCTGACGGCGAGGTAGGAGGGCAGCCGGTCCTGCGGCGTCTGGCGGCTGGCGAGCAGCACGTCCAGGGCCTGGGCACGAAGCGTATCGTCCTGCCTTTGTCGTCCGATTTCAAGCTGATAGAGCGCCAGCACGTAGCGGGAATCATTGCTGTTGGCGACGCTTCGCGCCGCCTCCAGGGCGCTGTCCTGGGCGCCCCGGTTGCTCGTGTGCACATAGCGCCCGAGGGCGGTGAGGCGGTCGAGCTCGATCGGGGTGAGCGCGAAGGTCGTGCCGTTCAAGGTCAGGCTGTTCTGGGTGATCTGTGCAAAGGTCGGCGCGGCCGCCATCGCGCCGGCGCAAATGCCCGCCAGCACCAGCAATGCGCGCCGGGCACATCCACGCCTCGGTCTCACGATCATTGCCTTCCTACTTCCCGCCGGCCGGCTCAGGCACGGGCGGCTCGGGCGGCTTGGGCGGATGGAGCGGCACGGCCGCGACCGGGGGCGCTGGCGCGGGCGCCGCGGATGGCTTGGCCGCCGCCGCCGGGGCGGGCGCAGGCGCGGGCGCAGCCGGGCCGATCAAGGCCGGCGAATTGACGTGGTAGCCGACCAGCTGCGCATTGGCGCCGCCGGTCCGGAAGACGAAATCCTCGGTGCCGGCACCCGATGCGAATTGGGTGTTGTAGGTCAGGGTGACCGTCGATCCACCCGGCGTGTAATTGACCCGCCAGCCGGTGGACGATGTCGAGCGGACGGCGCCGAGCCGGTCGTGAATCATCCGAAGGAAGTTTATGCCCTCCTCCTCGGACGCGGACCGCCTGAATTCGTCGGCCGCGCCGACGTAGATTTCGCGGTAGCGTTCGGCCGCGACCATCTCGTGAAATTGCTGGACGGCGGCTTCGGCCTTGGCCCTGTCCGCGCCGGCCGAGCAACCCCCGGCCGCGAGCGCGGCGGCCATGATCGGCACGATCTTTCGCATCCTGCTCTCCTTTTTCCTCCTTCAGCCGGCGCTCATCGCGGCGCCACCCTCGTCACCCGATTGGCCGCGGGCGGGACCAGAGTGCCGGCGGCAGCGACATATCGTTCGAGCGCATCCAGATCCTGCGGCCCGACGAGCGGATCGACGCCCTCGCGAAAGATCGTGAAATTGTCGCCGCCAGTGGCAAGGAAGCTGTTCATGGTGACACGATAGACGCTCTCGTCCGCAATCGGCGCACCATCCAGCCGAAGGTCGAGGATTCGCCGCCCCGGCGGCAGGCTCAGATCGTAGCTGTAGGTCAGGCCGCGCGAGGGGAGCAGCATGATCGGCTGGGCCACGCTGTTGGTCCCGCTGGCGAATTGCTGCTCGAGCAGCGCCCGGATCTGCCGGCCGGTCATGCTCTTGACGACGAGATCGTTGGCGAAGGGCTGGACCGCGAACAACTGTCCGAAATTGACGCTCCCGTCGGCGCCCGGCACGAGATCGGCACGGACGCTGGTCTGGTTTGTGAAGGCAATGCGGGCGCCGCCCGCCTCGGGCGCGCGCGTCGCGGCGAGGAAGGCGTCCGCGATCAGGTCGCCAAGCACCGATTCGCCGGACTCGACCTCCTCCTTCAGCGCGGCCCCGCGCATATGGCCGACCGGACGGGCGATGATCGGGGCCGCGGCGGCCGCGTAGCGCGAAACCAGGGCGGCGATCGCCGGATCGGGCTGATAAAGCGGGAAGAGGCTGGTGAGCGGGACCGGTCCGGACCCGTCCCGATAGGCCACGCTCTGGACGATGATATTGTCGGCGCGCCGGTCCACCACCCGGCCACGCGCCGGATCGATCGAAAGGCTGATGTCGGTGACCATCCTGCCGCTTCGGCCGGCACTGGTCACCAGGAACGGCCGGGATGGATCGATCCGGCCGTAATCGCAGATATAGGCATTATGGGTGTGGCCGGAGACGACCAGGTCGACGGCGGGATCCAGCCGCGCGAGGATGGGCATCAGCCCGCCGTCCATGCCGCGGCAGCTGTGATCATTATAGCCGACCTGGGTGGAAACACCCTGGTGGATGAGCACGACGATCGCGTCGGCACCGGCAGCGCGCAGGCGCGGGATCAGCGCGTTGATGCTGTCGGCCTCGTCGGCGAAGGTGAGTCCGGCGACACCGGCGGGGGTGACGAGGGTGGCGGTCTGGCGCAGGGTCAGGCCGATGAAAGCGACGCGCACCCGGTCGCGGCCGCGCCCGAAGGTGCGGATGCCGTAGGCCGGGAACAGGGTGGCGCCATTTTCGGTGCGGACATTGGCGGCGAGATAGCGGAAACGCGCGCCGGGGAAGCGATCGAGCCGGCACGGCTGGCGGACCGTGTTGCGCGCGCAGCCGCCATTTTGCAGGCGCAGCAACTCGGCCCGGCCGCGGTCGAATTCGTGATTGCCGACGGCGTTGAAGTCGAGACCGATGCGGTTCATCGCGAGGATCGTCGGCTCGTCGAGAAACTCCGCGGAGACCAGAGGCGAGGCGCTGGTCAGATCGCCGGCCGAGACGACCACATTGTTCGGATTGGCGGCGCGCAGCCGGCCGACGGCCGTGGCGAGCCAGGCCGCGCCGCCGGCGGGAACCCGGATTGCGGTCCCGTCCGGCGCGGTCGCCGGCACCGCATATTGCGGCGGCTCGAGCGCGCCATGGAAATCGTTGAAGCCGATGATCGTGACGCGGACCGTCCGGGCGCCGCGCGCCGCGATGGCCTGCGCCGACATGCAAGCGAGCCCCAGCAGCAGGGCGATCGCCAACCTGATGTTCCGCATTCACACGCCCCATTAGCCCGAGTCGGCCCGGCAAGGTTTGGCATGCGCCGCCCAGCCTGTCACCAGCGGCCCCGCGAACATCATCCCGCGAGGGCTGGAATCTCGCCTCGCCAGGTTGCAAAGAGCGAAGCGTCCGGCTTGCCCGGAAGCAGGGAAACGGAGCATCGCGTGATCTATTTCGAGGACCTCGAGGTCGACAAGGAGCGCTATTTCGGCAGCTATGAGGTGACGCGCGAGGAGGTGGTCGAATTCGCCCGCAAATATGATCCGCAGCCCTTTCACCTCTCCGACGAAGCCGCGGCCAGGACCCATTTCGGCCGGCTCGCGGCGAGCGGCTGGCATACCTGCGCGATGGTGATGGCGACGACGGTGCGCTATTTCATGACCGACGAGCCGCAGGCCGGCCTGGGATCTCCGGGGATCGACGAATTGCGCTGGCTGAAGCCGGTCTATCCCGGCGACACGCTCCACGTGCGCGGCACGATCCTGGAGAAGACGCCTTCGCGCTCCAAGCCCGAGATCGGCTCCTTCCGGACGAAGACGGTCGTGACCAACCAGGACGACGTGCCGGTGCTCACTTTCACCTCGATCGTGCTGATCCGGCGGCGGCCGGCGGCCTAGACTTTTCAGGTCCACCCGCTTGAGGGATTGGGAGGGGTGCCGGGCGCTCGGGATAATTTCTCGGAGGCCGAACCCCCTCCCCCAACCCCTCCCCGCTGGGGAGGGGAGTGCCGCCTAATCCCCTTCGAAAGACATCAGCGCGTGGACCGGGAAGCCCTCCCCGGCCAGCTTCGCGGCGCCGCCCAGATCGGGCAGGTCGATGAGGAAGCTGGCGCCGGTGACCACGGCACCGGCCCTGCGGATCAAACGGGTTGCAGCAAGCGCGCTGCCGCCGGTAGCGATCAGATCGTCCGCGACGTGGACGCGGGCGCCGGGCGCGCAAGCGTCGATGTGCATGGCAAGGCGGTCGCTGCCATATTCCAGCGCATAATCCTCGGCGATGGTCTCGCCGGGGAGTTTGCCGTGCTTGCGAATGAGCAGGAGGCCGGCGCCGAGCCGCTGCGCCAGCGCCGCCGCGACCACGAAGCCGCGCGCCTCGATCCCGGCGACCAGGTCGGGCTTGTCCTCGATGCGGAAGGCGAGCCGCTCGATCGCCGCGGCGAAGCCCTGGGCATCGAGCAGCAGGGTGGTGACGTCGCGGAACTGGATGCCCGGCTTTGGAAAATCCGGGATTGTCCGGACCAGCGCTTTCAGATCGTCATGCTCGCCGATCATCACACGCCCGTCCCGGGCAGGATCACCCGGCGACGCCCGCGTCGCGCTTCGCTTCTGCCGTCCTGGCCATATTCTCCGGGTCGAGCGCGCCCGTCGGGCGGACGCGGCGGCTGCCGGGGCCGTGCCAGACATTCTGATAGGCCAGATAGCCGAGGATGGTGGCGAAGATCAGGAAGATGAGGACAACCATGCCCGCACGGTGCCGGCTCTGCAGATTGGGCTCGGCAGCCCACATCAGGAAGGCGGAAACGTCATGCGCCATCTGCGCCCGCGTCGGCGCCGGATTTCCGGGCGCATAAGTCACCTGCCCGTCGGCGACGAGCGGCGGCGGCATGGCGAGGTTGAGGTTCGGGAAATAGGGATTGTAGTGGAGGTTCGCCGGCACCTGAAATCCCGCCGGCGGGTTGTGGTAGCCGGTCAGCAGCGATTCGATATAGGCCGGGCCGCCCTCGCGCGCCTTGGCCATCAGCGAAAGGTCCGGCGGCAACGCGTTGTTGTTGGCCGCGCGCGCCATCACTTCGTTGGCATAGGGGCTCGGGAAACGATCGGCCGGGATCGCCTTGCGGGTCGTGGCCTCGCCGGTGTCAGGATTGATCGAGGGCACCTGGATCTGCCACTGATCGGCGATCGCGCGCACCTCCGCCTCGCTATAGCCGATCTGGCGCAGATCGCGGAACGCGACCTGGCTCATGCTGTGGCAAGCCGAGCAGACCTCCTTGAAGACCTGGAAGCCGCGCTGGAGCTGCTGCTCGTCGAACCTGCCGAACGGGCCGTCGAACGAATAGGCGATGTGGCGCGGATGCTCGTGCAGGCGCGCCTCGGCGGTCTGCTCGGGCGGGTTGCCGACATAGGCGACCAGGCCCCAGAGCAGCGACCAGGCGACCGCGGCGACGAAGCCCAGACCGACAAAAATGCCCAAGACGCGAACCATGACCTTCTCGTCCCCTTATACTTGCGCCGGCGACGCGCCGGTCAGATCGGCCGGCGCCGCTTCGGCCGCCTCGCCATGGAGCACGCTCTCCGAGATCGAATAAGGCAGCGGCTTGGTCCGCTCGACCATCGACAGGATCGGCAGGATGATCAGGAAATGCGCGAAATAATAAGCGGTCGCGACCTGGCTGAGCATCACATAGGGCTCCTCCGCCGGCAGGCCGCCGAGCCAGCCGAGCACCAGCACGTCGATGATCAGAACCACGAAGAAGATCCGGAACATCGGCCGGTAGGCGCCGGAGCGAACCGGGGACTTGTCCAGCCAGGGCAGGAAGAAGAGCAGCAGGATCGACGAGAACATCGCCAGCACGCCCCACAATTTGGCGGGCAGGATGAAGTCCGACGTGAAGGCGCGCAGGATCGCGTAGAAGGGCCAGAAATACCATTCGGGCACGATGTGCGACGGCGTCGAAAGCGGATTGGCCGGCACGTAATTGACCGGGTGCCCCAGATAATTGGGCAGATAGAAGACCAGGATGGCAAGCAGGATCATCCACAGCCCGGCGAACCAGCCATCCTTGGCGGTATAATAAGGATGGAAGGGCACGGTGTCCTGCGGGGTCTTCACGTCGACGCCGGTGGGATTGCCCGAACCGGGAATGTGGATTGCCCAGATGTGGAGGATGATCACGCCCGCGATGACGAAGGGCAGCAAATAGTGAAGCGAGAAGAAGCGGGTCAGGGTCGGCTGATCGGGCGCGAAGCCGCCGAGCAGCCAATGCTGGATCGGCTCCCCGACCACGGGGATCGCGCCGAACAGCCCGGTGATCACCTTGGCCGCCCAGAAGCTCATCTGCCCCCACGGCAGGACGTAGCCCATGAAGGCGGTCGCCATCATCAGCAGGAAGATGACGAGGCCCAGCATCCACACCATCTCGCGCGGCGCCTTGTAGGAGCCATAGTAGAGACCGCGGAAGATATGGAGATAGGTGACGATGAAGAAAAAGCTCGCGCCGTTGGCGTGGGCGTAGCGCAGGAACCAGCCCTGGTTCACGTCGCGCATGATATGCTCGACCGAGTTGAAGGCGGTATCGGCGTTGGAATTGTAGTGCATCGCCAGCACGATGCCGGTGGCGAGCTGAAGCACCAGAGCGAGACCGGCAAGGACGCCGAAATTCCACATGTAATTGAGGTTGCGCGGCACCGGATAGCCGCCGCCGAGAGCGCCGTAGGCAAGACGCGGCAAAGGCAGCCGATCGTCGAGCCAGCGCATCAACGGGTGCTTGGGTTTATATTCCTCAGCCCAGGGGAAGCTCATATTCGAAAACCTCAGCCGATGCGGACGGTGGTGGCGGTGGTGAATTCATATTCAGGCACTTCCAGGTTCCGCGGCGCCGGCCCTTTGCGAATGCGCGCCGCGGTATCGTAGGAGGAGCCGTGGCACGGGCAGAAATAGCCGCCATATTCGCCGCGAGCCTCACCTTCGGCCGCACCGAGCGGGACGCAGCCCAGGTGCGTGCAGACGCCGAGCGTGATCAGCCAGTTGCGGTGACCGTCCTTGGTCCGCTCGGCCAGGGTCTGCGGATCGCGCAAGGTCGTGACGTCGACCGCATTGGCCGCGGCCTGCTCGGCCGGGGTGAGGTTGCGGATGAAGATCGGCTGCTTGCGCCAGATCGTCTTGATCGCCTGGCCCGCATGGATCGCGGAGATGTCGACGTCGATCTGGGCGAGCGCGAGCACGTCCGCCGACGCATTCATCTGGTTGATCAGCGGATAGAGCAGAGCGGCGCCGCCGACTCCCGCGGCGCTCACCGCGGCGATGTTGAGGAAGTCCCGGCGGCGGACCCCGCCTTCTTCGGCCACGTGGACCGCGCCCTCATTCGTTTCAACCGCAGCCATAACGTCCTTCAGCGTTTCGGGACAAAGCGACACATCCGCACCATGGCTGGGCGGCTTGGCGGGCCTGATAGACGCGGGATGCGGCCTTTGCCAACTGCCATTTTGCCGATGCCGAGTGTGGAGCAGTCCACACTTGTGACACGGAACGCCGGTTCGGCTAATCGGGTGCCATGCGGCTCGCGCTCCATCAGCCGGACCAGGCGGGAAATGTCGGCACCATTCTCCGGCTCGCCGCCTGCCTGGGCGTGCCCGTCGACATCATCGAGCCCTGCGGATTTCCCTGGGGCGACAAGGCGCTCAAGCGCGCCGGGATGGACTATGCCGAGATCGCCAACGTGACGCGGCATGCGGGCTGGCAGGACTTCGAGGCGAAGCTCGGCGGGCGGCTGGTGTTGCTCACCACGGCCGGCGACGTGCGCATCGACCGGGCCGAATTCGGCGGCGGCGACGTGCTGCTGCTCGGTTCCGAGAGCCGCGGGGTTCCGGCCGGGATCCATCAGCAAGCGGCGCTACGGGTCCGCATCCCGCAAATTGCCGGAACCCGGTCCTTGAATATCGCCGTCGCCGCGGGCATCGCGCTGGCCGAAGCGTTGCGGCAAACCAGGAACTGGCCATGATCGACCTCGACGACCAGCAGCAAGCGGCCCGCGACTGGTTCGAATCGCTGCGCGACCGGATCTGCGCCGAATTCGAAGCCATCGAATCGGAGGCGGGCAGCGATGCGCGCTTCGTGTACATGCCGTGGGACCGCGAGGATCCGGACGGCGCGCCGGGGGGCGGCGGCGTGCGCGGCGTGATGAAGGGCGCGATATTCGAGAAGGTCGGAGTCAACGTCTCGACGGTCGGCGGCCGTTTCAGCCCGGAATTCGCCGCGACCATCAATGGCGCCGAACAGGATCCGCGCTTCTTCGCCACCGGAATCAGCCTGGTCGCGCACATGGCCAATCCGCACGTGCCCGCCGTCCACATGAACACGCGCTTCCTCGCGACGACGAAGCGCTGGTTCGGCGGCGGCGCCGACCTGAACCCGCCGATTCCCTATGAAGAGGACACGGCGGATTTCCACGCACGGCTGCGCGCCGCCTGCGCGGCCCACGACCCGACTTATTATCCGCGATTCAGCAAATGGGCGGAGGATTATTTCTTCATCCCCCACCGCGACGTCCATCGCGGCGTCGGCGGCATCTTCTACGATCACCTGGAGTGCGCCGCGCCCGGCCAGGGCGCGACGTTCGAGCAGCATTTCGGCTTCGCCAGAGACGTCGGCGAAGCATTTCTGGACGTCTTCCCAAGGCTGGTGCGGCGGCGGATGACCATGGATTTCACCGACGCGGACCGCGCCACCCAGCTTGCCTGGCGCGGTCGCTATGCGGAGTTCAACCTCATCTACGACCGCGGCACTCTGTTCGGCCTCAAGACGGGCGGCAATGTCGACGCGATCCTGATGAGCCTGCCGCCACTCGCGACCTGGGCGTGAGTGGTGGCGCGATGAGCGGCGGGCTGATCGATATTCCCAACGGCCATGTCGCGGCGGTGGTGACGTTCCTGGAGATGGATGCGCGGCCGGCCTTTGCCCCCGTCCCCGGATCGCCGCTGAGGATGGAGCGCTGGGATGCCGTCGACCCCGAGCGCTATCGCACCCTGTTTCGCCGCGTCGGCGGCCGCTGGCTCTGGTTCTCGCGGCTGGCGATGAGCGACGAGGCCCTGCTCGCCCGCGCCGGCGTGGTTCACGAGGTGCGCGATTCCGAGGGCCGCTCGCTGGGCATGGTCGAGCTCGACTTCAAAATCCCGGGCATCTGCCGGATCCTCTTCCTCGGCCTCATCCCGGAACTCGCCGGAAAGGGTCATGGCCGCTGGTTGTTCGCGGAGACGATGGACCGGGCCTGGGCGCCGGGGATCGAGCAGGTGAAGGTCCACACCTGCTCGCTCGACCATCCGGCCGCCCTGCCCTCCTACCTGCGCGCCGGCTTCATCGCACGCGGGCGGGCATTCGAAAGCTTCCCGGATCCGCGCATCAGCGGACTGCTGCCGCGCGACGTGGCGCCCCAGCTGCCGGTGATCGACTAGGCGAAGACTTCCGCCGCGAGCGACGATCGGGTCAGCTCCCGATAGATCCCGGCGGGCAGGAGCACGGCAAGGAGGACCAGTGGTATGCCCAGGGCCAGCCCAAGGATGGCGGTCGCGATTCGCCCGCCGGGCATGGCGGCCGGAGTGCCCTGGAAATATGCGGCGGCGCCGATCCCGGCGACGAGGGATGCGGCGATGACGAGGAGCGCGAGCCCGAACGCGACCAGCGCGAGATAGCGCAGGATCACCCACTGGTCCTCGAGGGTGAGGCGCCAGGATTCGCGCATCGCGGCGATCAGGTTGCAGGATTTCCACTCGGCCATCAGCGCGGTCGTGCAACTGAGACGGGTCGCCAGCCACATCAGGGCGGCGCTCATCACCAGGAACAGCACCACGACGGCGCCGCTGCCGCCGCCGATCAGGGTCGCGGCCATGCCGACATTGCCCGTGACGGTCCCGAAGATCATCGCGAAGACCAGCACGATCGAAGCGATCGTCGCCACCAAGGCCGAGGGCAAGGTGTAGAACAGAGCGCAGACCATCACCAAGGGGATCAGGGCGACCAGCAGCCCGATGAACGGGATGCCCGAGGACCGGGCCGCCTGCGCCACCCACAAGGCCGGCCCGCCGACCAGGGCGAAAACCGCCGCCGCGACCAATGCCGCGAGCAGGCCGAACAGGATTGCACCGCCAAGCGGCCGTCCGGCGCCGAAGCCGATTTGCCAGGACATGAACCAGCTCGCGAGCTGCAGGAAATAGCCGAGGATCAGGGCCGCCGCGGCCAACGCACTGGACGTCGAGCTTCGATCCGCGATCGACCCGGCTCCTTGCCCGGTCATGCCGGATTCGTGTGGACGGAGCAGCGATTCGGCCACTCCATATTGAAGCAGGGCCGGCAGCAGAAGGCCGATGCCGATCAGGACCAACAAATGGGCGGCCGGCCGATGCGCGAAGAATCGCATCCCGAACGACCAGGCCCCTCTCATGCTGAAGCTATCCATCCCCACTCCCCCCATGCGGCGACGAATGGAGAGTGGACGCAAGCCCGGAGCCTGTCCAGCGGTCAGGCGGCTGGTCCGTCTCCGGCCAATTGAGCGTAGAGACGGGCGATGAAGGCGGTGAACAGGCCGCTGATCGCCCCCTGCAGCAATGCCGAGACCAGCAGAACCAGGACCGTCACCAACGTGCTTGGCTGGGGCTGGCCGGCGGCGAGTCCGACCGCGATGCCGCCCACCGCGCCGGCAGCCATCAAGGCCAGTATCGACAGGACCGCCACGGCCAGCAGCACTGCGAAGAGCCGCCAGAAATTGCCCGCGCTGAGCCTCCAGCTCCGCGCCAGGAGCTGAGCCGGGCCGATCGGCTCGAGCGCCGCCGCCGGAGTCAGCAGCATGAGCCGGATCCAGACGAAGAGCAGCAGGATGAGCAGGACCAGCTGAGCCAGCATCGAGAAGACGGGGTTAGCGGCGACGGAGGTGAGCAGGACGGCCGCCATCGCCAGCATGGCCCCAGGCAGCCCCACCAGGAGCAACGCGCCGAGCAAGGGCACAAATCGTCGAAGCGCATGGGCGAATGCCGCGCCGGCGCCTTCGCCGGCGCACAGAGCGAGCCGGCTGATCGCCAGCGCGCCGATCAGGCCGGCGATCAGCACCACCGGCACGAACGACAGCCAGAGACCGCCCTCTGGAAGCCGTCCGGGCGCGGTCACCGGCGCGATCAGCTGAAGGAGGGCCGCCGGCAGCGACAGCAGGAGGAAGGCGATCGGGAAGAGACGCCGGGCCTCGCGCTTCGCAATGGCGGCCGTCTCAGTCCAGGCTGTGCCGATCGAAAGGCTCATTCAAACGCGGCGGCAACCGAAGCCTTACCGGCGAGGGCGCGATAGATGGCGGCGTACAGCATCGTCAGCAGCGTCGCGAGCGCGGCGTTCAGCGCCGAGGCCACCACAGCCGCCAGCAGCTTGCCGAGCGCCTGCCCGGCGGCGAGGACGAAGACCAGCCCGAACAATGTGTTGGCGACGCCGACGGCGATGGCGGCAACGATCCCGACCACGAAGATGAGTCCGAAGATCGCCCAGCCATTCCCCTTGGTGAGCGCGAAGGTTCGCCCGATGGCGTCGAACGGGTTGCGGCGATTTTCGGCGGCCAGCACCGCTGAAATCGGCGCCAGCCGGCCAAGCAGATAAAGGCCGGGAACGAGCAGCAGGAGGAAGGCGAAGAAGAGCAAGAAGCCGCAAATGAGCGACAGCAGGAAGTAGAAGGGCAACAGGACGAGACCCTGGACGAGTGCGCCGCCGACCGTGTCACGCGCGAAGACCAGGCGAAGCATGGCGAGGGTGCCGACCATCGTGAACAGCGCCTGGACCAGGAACCAGGGGGCTGCCGCACGATAGAAATCGAACACCATCTGGAGTGCGCGCTCGGGATTGCCGCCCTGGGGCGGCACCGGCGGAGGCATGAAGACGGCGAAAAGCAGGGCCGGCATGAACAGGAAAACGCCGGCGATTGCCGCGAGCAAGGGCGCGTGCTGGCGCAGCAGCCTGAGCGTGTCTTCCCAGACCGCATTGTAGGAGAAACTCATCCCTGGACCCCTTTTTCTCCCCTCGACATAGCCTCGCGGCGTCGCGCCTTACAAGGGAGGCTTGCGCCGCCGCGTCCACCCGGCAAGGAGAGCGCGATGGATGCTATGGACGCGATCGAATGGCGGGTATCGCCGGGCCTGACCCCTTATCCGCAGGCGCTGGCCGAAATGGAGGCCCGGGCGGAAGCGATTCGCGCCGGCGCGGCGCGCGAGCTGATCTGGCTGCTCGAGCACCCGCCGCTCTACAGCGCGGGCACGAGCGCCGATCCCGCCGAATTGTTCAATCCCCAGGGCTTTCCGGTCTACGCCGCCGGTCGCGGCGGACGCTACACCTATCACGGCCCCGGCCAGCGCGTCGGCTATGTGCTGCTCGACCTCGACAAACGCGGCCGCGACGTACGGCGATTCGTCGCCGCGCTGGAGGAATGGCTGATCGCGACACTCGCCCAATTGGGGGTCGCCGCGCGGCGCGCGCCGGGACGGATCGGCATCTGGGTCGACCATGACGGCAGGGAAGCCAAGGTCGGGGCGCTCGGCCTGCGCATCCGCCGCTGGGTCACGATGCACGGCTTTTCGGTTAATCTGTGTCCTGAACTTTCGCACTTCTCAGGCATCGTACCGTGCGGTATTGCCGACTTTCCAGTGACCAGCCTCGGCGAGATGGGTTTGGCGGATGTCCAGCCCCGTTTCGATCTGGCGCTTCGGGGAGGGCTCGAAGACTTTCTGTTCTCACTCGAGGGGGGAATAGGCGAAGACGGAAAAGCGGAGGCTTGAGGGCCCCTGCCATTCCGTATATTGTGCCAACTGATTTGGGCAAAAAGGGGGCTACCCAACCAAATCGATACTCTAGGGAGACCTTTTCATGCGTAAGATCCTCACTCTTTCTATGGTTGCCGGCGCGGCTCTGGCGGTTGCGGCCTGTGGTGGCGGCAACAAGGCGGCCAACAACACGACCGTCGACAACAGCGCGCTGGACACGACCTATTCCAGCAACGACATGAGCATGGACACCAACATGACCATGGACAGCAACATGTCGGGCGGCATGTCGGGCGGCAACGCCACGTCGTCGAACACCACGACGACCACGACGACGACCAACAGCTCGACCAGCAACAGCCACTAAGGCTATTTGCAGCTTCGATCGGAGAAAGCCGCCGGGCGACCGGCGGCTTTCTTTTTGTGCGCCGGCGCAGCGATTCGGAAAATCACTCCGGGCTTGAACGCGCGCGGGTTCGGAGGGATATGGGGCCGGCATATGTGCACGGAGGATTTCAATATGCGTACACTCATCATTCGCTCGGCCCTCGTCGCCGGCGCCGCCCTTTCGGTTTCGGCCTGCAACCGCCACCCGACCGTCAACAACATCACGACAAACGATCTGGGCGCGAACATGACGATCGGCGCACCGGCCAACGACGCGAGCGCGATGGAAAGCGTGACCAATGCAGCCCCGCCGATCGTTCCCGTCGAGAGCAACAGCGCCAACAGCTCCACCGTCGCCGATCCTGGCCGCGGCAGCAGCACCAACAACGTCGAGAGCAATACCGTCGGCATGTGAAGGCCTGCACGCGGGCGCGGCGGACGAGCCGTGCCGGGCGTGCGACGGAAAATCATGCGGCGCATAGGGTCTGGCCCATCCGCTTGATACGGATGGGTCAGAACCGGCCGGCGGAAGGGACAAGATGAGACTGATGTTTAGGAGCGCCCTGGCGGGGCTGGCCGCGCTGCTGCTGGCCCTGCCCGCCGCCGCGCCGGCCCAGCTCTTCGTTACCGATCCGGTCTTCGCGACCGGCCCGATCGACGGCAGCGACCCGCTCGTCGGCCTGCCCCTGCCCGGCGCGACGCCCGTCGAGCTGCGCGCCCACCTGCTGTGGAACCTGCGGTCGGGGCTGAACGTCGCGGCGCTGCAATGCCAGTTCTCGCCATTCCTGCGCACCGTCGACAGCTACAACACGATCATCAACCAGCATGCCCGTGAGCTGGCCGCGGCCTATACCGTGCTGCAGGGCTATTTCCGCCGCGCCGGCGCGCGCGCGCCCGGCGGCAATTTCGACCGTTATTCAACGATGACCTACAACAACTTTTCGACGCTGCACGCGCAATATGCCTTCTGCCAGACCGCCGCGCGGATCGGCAAGGAGGCGCTCTACGCGCGCCGCGGCGATCTCGGCGCGCTGGCGGCAGTGCGGATGCGCGAGCTGCGCAACAGCCTCGTGCCGGTGCGGGACTTCTATGCGTTCGACCGCCAGCCGGTCCGGCTCTCGCCGATCGTGCTGGGCCCGCCCGCGCGCCCCGATTGCTCACAATTACGCGGCCGCGACCGGCGGGACTGCGAACGCCAGCGTTAGGATTGGCGGCTGAGTCCTCCCTTGGATTTCAGGGGAGGATTTCGCTGTCAGGGCAGGCCCAGCAGCTTGTGGGTCTGGAGGCTGAGGCTCCAGCGCGGATCCTTCATCACGAAGTCGATCGACGCGGCCAGCGCGGCGTCGCCGTCCACGCAATCCATCGGCTGGATCAGCAGGTGGCGGAAATCCCATCCGGCAAGCGCATCGGGATCGATCCCCGCCTGCGGCCAGACCAGCTTCAGCTCGTCGCCGGCGCGCTGGACCACTTCGGTGCCGGCCTTGGGGCTGACGCAGATCCAGTCGAGGCCGGCGGGCGCGGGCAAGGTGCCGTTGGTCTCGACAGCGACCTCGAAGCCGCGCGCACGAAGCGCGTCGATCAGGGCCGCGTCGAGCTGCAGCAGCGGCTCGCCGCCGGTGACGACGACCAGCGGACGCGGCCCTTGGCCCCAGAGCGCAGCGACAGTGTCGGCCAGCGCCCCGGCCTCGTAGCGGCCGCCATTTTCGCCGTCCATGCCGACGAAATCGGTGTCGCAGAAGGTGCACTGCGCCGACGCGCGATCCTGCTCGCGGCCGGTCCACAAATTGCAGCCTGCAAGGCGCAGGAAGACGGCGCGGCGCCCCGCCTGCATGCCCTCGCCCTGAAGGGTGAGGAAGATTTCCTTGACCGCATAGCTCATGGCGTCGCGGCGTAGCGGGTGGGATCGGGGAGATCCGCCTCGGCGAAGCCGCGCGCCCGCAATCGGCAGCTGTCGCACAGGCCGCAATGCAGGCCGCCAGCCGCCGGGTCGTAGCACGACCAGCTCATGCCCGCGTCCAGCCCGAGCCGCGCCGCCTCGCGGGCAATGTCGGCCTTGGTCATCGCCATCAGCGGGGTGTGGATCTGGAAGCGCCCGCCTTCGACCCCGGCCCTGGTGGCGAGGTTCGCCACGCCCTCGAAGGCGCGGACGAATTCGGGCCTGCAATCGGGATAGCCGGAATAATCGAGCGCGTTGACGCCGATGAACAGATCGCGCGCGCCGGCCGCCTCGGCCCAGCCCAGGCAAAGCGACAGGAAGATGGTGTTGCGCGCGGGCACGTAGGTGACCGGGATCAGGCCCTCTTCCACGCCGTTCTTGGGGACGGCGATGTCGGCGGTGAGCGCCGAGCCGCCGAAGCCGGTGAGATCGAGGGACAGGACGATATGGCGTTCCACGCCCAGCCCGGCGGCGATCCGCGCCGCGGCCTCGAGCTCGATCCGGTGGCGCTGATTATAATCGACGGTGAGCGCGAGCAGGCGATAACCCGCCTCCCGCGCCAGTCCGGCGGCGACCATCGAATCCATTCCTCCGGAGAGGAGCACAACTGCAGCCTTGGCCATGCGCGCGCATATAGCGGCAGGTGCCGGAAAAAGAATGGGCCGCCCCCGGAGGGGCGGCCCAGTTCAGGCTCTCGAAGCCTGCTAGGGAGGAAAGCGTGCCCAATGGAAAGGCACGAACCGTCTCTAGCAGCGGATGGTAAATGGATGGTTAACTACGACGATTACCGTCGCCGACTGTCATTCAGCCCGGGCACGGCCCGGTGCGCCGCGCCTGAGCGCGCAGCGCGAACGGGGCGCCATCGCTGATCCCCTGCGTGTCGATCTGGACCAGCCGCGGCGTCTCGACCCGAAGCAGCGTGCGGCCGCGCCCCATGCCGGGGCAGACGAAGCCCACCGTCACCACGTGGCCGTCGGTGGATTGTACCTCCCTGGTGCAGGGCTGGGGCGTATGAAGCGGCTGGGCAAGCAACAAAGGGTCGCCGAGGCAGATCGTCCCGATCGCCACGCCACCCGCGCCGCGCACTTCCCATTGGCCTCGTTCGAGGGGAGCCAGCGGCCCCGGCTGCTGGGTCTCCCCCGGCCAGGCCGCGACCAAAAGGGTCGCCGACAGGGCGATCTTCATACGCATAAGCCACAACTCCCAGGCATATTCGTCGACAACATCATAGCACGATTCCGGCGCCGTAACGAGAGCGCCCCTGCATCAGGTTTCGAGTTCCTCCGGCCTGATCGGGAAGACGCGCGAGCAGAATTCGCAATCGACTTTGATGAAGCCCTCATCGTCGACCATATCCGCCTGCTCTTCCGCGGTGAACCGGCCGATCACGCCACGGACATAGTCCGCGCTGCACCGGCAGCCTCTGGCGAGCGGGACGGTCGAGAGCAGGCGCACCTCGTCCTCCTCGTGGAACAGGTGCCAGAGCAGTGTCTCTAGCGGGAGAGTGGGGTCGGCGAGCTCGGCGGGACGGATGGTCTGGCCGATGACGCGGACATGCTCCCATTCCGGGTGATCGAGCCGCGTATGCAGACGCTCGCGTCCCTCCTCTCCCTCCGGCAGGTGCTGGAGGAGGATGCCGCCCGCGACCTTCAGGCTGTCGTCGACCGCGACCCGCACCAGGCTCGGTATCTGCTCGGACTGGACGAAGAAATGCTCGACCGCTTCGGCGAGGCTGCCGCCTTCCAGCGGCACGATGCCCTGATAGCGCTCGTTCGACAGCGCCTGATCGAAGGTGATCGCCAGATAGCCCTTGCCGAACAGGGAAAAGAGCGAAGGCTGCGCCGGTTGTTCGGCGAGCCGTTCGGGATCGAAGCGGACATAGCCCCTGAGCTCGCCGGCGCGAAAATCGCAGACCAGGAGATCGATGATCCCGGCCTCGGTCTGCGCCTGCATGGTCAGCTGTCCGCCGGCATCCTTCAGGGTTGCGCCGAGCAAGGCGGTGAGGACCAGGGCCTCGGCCAGCAGCCGGGCGACCGGCGCCGGATAATCGTGGGCGGAGAGGATGTCCCCGAGCGCCGGGCCGAGCCGCACCAGCCGCCCGCGCGCATGCCGCTGGGGCAGCGCGAACCCGATCGCCGCATCAAGGACGGCTGCACTTTCGATCTTCTCGGAGGCCATGGCGCCGATGTGGCGATCAAATGGCGGCGGTCAATCCCCGAGACGCGTCAAATAGGCGGGCGCGACATGGTCGCTGAGCCAGACGCCGTTTCCGGACAGCGATTTGGAGGTCTTCCGGTCGTCGGTCATGCGCTCCCACCCGGGACGGTTGCAGTCCGATTCAGTCACTCCGAATTTCCCAGCCGTTCGGGCTGAGCTTGTCGAAGCCCTGTCCTTCTCTTCATCTGCGGAAGGAAACCCGCGAACGGTGAGGGTTCAGCCTGATTCATCAAGCTCTAGGCGGCTTGCGGGACCTCATAGACGCGGGCCGCCTCGGACAGACGCTCGACGAATTCGGTGATGTGCGCCTCGTCGATGATCAGCGGCGGCAGCACGCGCATCACATTGTCGCCGGCGGCGACGGTGAGCAGGCCGTGCTCGCGCAGATAATTGACGAAGGCGCGGCTGTCGGACTTCATCTTCACGCCGAGCATCAGGCCGATGCCGCGCACGCCTTCGAAGAGATGGTCGTGATTCGGGATCATCTGCTCGAGCGCGCCGCGCAGCCGCTCGCCCATCCGGGTGACGCGGTCGAGGAATTCGTCATTGGCGACGACGTCGAGCACGGCCTGGCCGGCGGCGCAGGCAAGCGGGTTGCCGCCATAGGTCGAGCCGTGGGTGCCGACCACCATGCCCGCCGCCGCCTTTTCGGTGGCGAGGCAGGCGCCCAACGGGAAGCCGCCGCCGATCGCCTTGGCGACCGCCATGATGTCGGGGGTGATGCCGTAATGCTCATAAGCGAACATCTTGCCGGTGCGCGCGTAGCCGCACTGGACCTCGTCGAGAACGAGCATCAGATCATGCTCGTCGGCGAGCGCGCGCAGGCCCTTCATGAACGCCTGGCCGGCCGGGCGGATGCCGCCCTCGCCCTGGATCGGCTCGACCAGCAAGCCGGCGGTGTGCGGGCCGATCGCCGCCCTGGCCGCTTCGATATCGTCGAACGGGACGACGTGGAAGCCCGGCAGCAAGGGCGCGAAGCCGTCGCGCAATTTCTCCTGGTTGGTCGCGCTGATCGTGCCCAGGGTCCGGCCGTGAAAGGCGCTGGCGAAGGTGATCAGCTCATGCTTCTCGGGCCGCCCGTGATGATGATGGTAGCGGCGCGCGGTCTTGATCGCACACTCGACCGCTTCGACCCCTGAATTGGTCAGAAAGGCGGTGTCGGCAAAGCTGATGTCGACCAGGCGCTGCGCGAACGCCTCGCCCTGCGGGCTGCCGTAGAGATTGGAGACGTGGATCAGAGTCGCCGCCTGCTCCTGAATCGCCCTGGTCAGCACCGGGTGGTTGTGGCCGAGCGCATTGACCGCGATGCCGCTGGCGAAATCGAGATATTTCTCGCCGCCCTCGCCATAGAGCCAGACCCCCTCCCCTCGCACCGGCCGCACCGGCGAGCGCGGATAGACGGGCATGAGCGGCGTGATGGCCATGGAAAGGCTCCTGAAAGCGCAAAAGGGATCGTGAAAAAGGCGACCCTTTCAGGCCGCCTCTCACTCCCTGCTATAGGGAAAGGTGAGGCGCCGCGTCAATTCGCGGCGCCCCTGTCCGGTTGGAGCGGGCTGCGCATCGCGCAACCCGCTCCAAGTTTTCGTGGTCGCATCGTTGTCGCGGAAAACCGGTACCCACTTTTCCGCACGATGCTCTAGTGGCGGCGATTGTCGCGGTCGTGGCGCTCGAAACGCACGCGCTGCTCGAGGCGATTGACGCGCAACCGGAGCTCAGCGAACTCGCGGTTATTGATGCCGCCCCGGAAGGCCTGGTTCAGGCGGAGGCGGATCTGCTGGGCCTCGCGGCGCAGGCCGGCGGCCTCGCGGGGCGAAATGCCGTCGCGGCCGCGGCGCTGGGCGACGTCGATCTGGCGTTCGGCGCGGTTGAGGTCCTGAAGCAGATTGTTGACCTGGCCCCGGTCGGGCCCGCCACGATTCCAGCCCTGGGCAGTGCCGGGACGGCCCTGATACTGGGCCATTGCGGGAGCCGCGGTCAAAACGGTCGAAACCAAAGCGGCGGAAATGAGGAACTTACGCATGTCAGATACTCCTTTGCTGCACATTGCAAGGAGCCTTCTAGGACTGGCGCGGTGAGATGGGCCTGAACGCACTCGACAGATTGCGTTCATAATTGTCGCAACTTGTATGAACGAAAATGGCTGTCGTCAAAAGATCGTGAGGGCGGCTGGCGGCGCGCAGCCTGCCATGCCGGCTACGATGCTGCGCTCCCGGTCTATCCGACCGATAGGAACGCGGCGGCCCGAACCCGCGCCTCGCTTCCGATTTTAGCGTAATTTGGCGTTAATACGCGGCATATGGGCGTCTTCTCCCCCAGCACACCTGCCCATGTCGCGCGCGCGCTAGTTCGATCACCGATTTCGTCGGATTTATCCTTCGCAATCCGACATGTCAAGCGTAACTTTAAGGGGTCGTATGCGGTGGCCTACTTTCAATTCTCTGCGCAGTAATGAACGAGCGATTGCATGCCCGGATGTCGATGCTCTCATCAGGATCGCCAACAGTAACCGAGGCTATGATTGATGATCTGTTTAAACTATCGATTTCAGGCTGAAGATTCAGGTCATAGTAAAAAGCAATGCACCTATTCCAATGTTCTTGGGACCCGCTTCGCCTGGATCGCTCAAAATCCTCTCTAGAATCCCACAGTTCCCGAGTATTTTCATCGATTACCACGTACCCCGCCGCCCTAATTCCCTGCCCGACAAAACGCCGCCCACCTCCAACAATCTCCGAAGGTCTGTAGGCGGTTTCCGGGTCCGATATGTGATTGATCGAACACGACGAAAGCAGCAGCAGCATCAAACAAAGAGGTTCGCGCATTGATGACGCCTCTCGGCGGGTTAAGTAAACTGTCACCGTTATCCACCGCAGATCAGCCCAGTTGGCAGACGGGCAGTCGGCCGGGCAAGCGAGCGAGTTGAGGGGTTAGCGCACGTGTATACGTAACCTCCGTCACTTCCAGCGGATCTTAGGCGGGAATAAAGGGCTTATCGCCCGTGCCTTCGCAATCCCTCACTCCGTCTGTATCTACCAATTAAATATGTCACGCCATAAGCAGCAATGAGTTTCGCAATCTGAGCCGGTCGTCACGAAGATGCTTCAGCAGGTGGCCACCGCCTTCAAGCCTTGAGCTTCCACCCTGTACGCAGCATCGCATAGCAGCTCCCGCCCAGCAGAGCGTTGATCGCCAGCAGGAGCAGTGCGCCGAACAAGACCGGCGAATCGGCCGTGCCAAGGAATCCGTAGCGAAAGCCCGAGATCACGTAGAAGAAGGGATTGGCGTGGCTGATCGCGCGGAACACCGGCGACAGCGTCTCGATCGAGTAGAAGGTGCCGGACAGCAAAGAGAGCGGCGCCACCACGAAATTGCCGACCGCGGCGGCATGGTCGAACTTCTCGGCCCAGATCGAGGTGATCAGCCCGAGGAAGGACAGCATCAGGCTCCCCATCAGGCCGAACCAGATCACCGCCCAGAGATGGCTGGGCATGACGTGCACGCCCGGCCAGAACAGCATCGCCAACCACACGGCCAGCCCGACCAGGGCGGCGCGCGTCACCGAGGCGCCGGCCATGCCGAGCAGCAGCTCGCCGGTCGAGAGCGGCGGCATCAGATAATCGACGATCGTCCCCTGCACCTTGCCGACGAGCAGCGAGAAGGAGGAATTGGCGAAGGCATTCTGGAGCATGCCCATCACGATCAGGCCTGGCGCCAGGAAATCGGCAAAGGGGAATCCCATCACCGTCCGCCCCGAACGGCCGAGGGCAACGGTGAATATCACCAGAAAAAGCAGGGTGGTGACGGCGGGGGCCCAGATCGTCTGCAGCTGGACCTTGAAGAAACGGCGAACCTCCTTCACATAGAGGGTCGCAAGGCCGCCCCAATTGACGTTCCGGATGACGGGTACGCCGGGGGCGGTTTGAACCCACTTCGAAGGCTGGTCGTTCACAGCGCTGTCGCTAGTCGCAGACGCCGGGACCCGCAAGCCATCAGAGCGTAAGGACAAGAGCATGTCGTGGACCGACGAACGAATCGAACGCCTGAAGTCGCTGTGGACCAAGGGAATGACCGCGAGCCATATCGCCGACGAGCTGGGCGGCGTCTCGCGCAATGCGGTGATCGGCAAGGCTCACCGCCTCGGCCTGCAATCGCGGCCCTCGCCGGTCAAGCCCAACGAGCCGGAGCCAAAGGCCAAGGCGAAAGCCAGGGAAAAGGCCGAGCCGGCGCCCGTCGAGGCGAAGGCCCCCGCGGCCGAAGCCCCGGCCCGCCCTGCCCCGCCCAAGCCCGAGCGAAAGCCCGAGCCCGAGCCCGCGCCGTTCGTGGATGAAGAGGACGAAGAGGAAGACGAGGACGAGGACGAGGACGGGACCGAAGCACCGGCGGCACCCGCGGCGAAGAAGGCCGCCGAGCCTCTGGTCCGCTCGATCGGCCCGGGCGGTTTCGTCCGTCAGGGCCCGAGCGATCAGCAGGCGCCGAT
>Ga0268266_10000338_pt1 | contig 73458 bp, 60 predicted proteins | sample KBSS13metaG_FD_190356 | JGI IMG/M metagenome (GOLD analysis project Ga0268266, IMG submission 190356) | Switchgrass rhizosphere microbial communities from Kellogg Biological Station, Michigan, USA - KBS S1-3 metaG (SPAdes) (version 2) | ecosystem: Host-associated > Plants > Roots > Rhizosphere...
TGTCGGGCGCGACGACCGAGAAGCCGAGGAACATCGGCACGATGAAGATCGAAGTGTAGCGCATGAGGTGCAGGTAGGCATCCTCGACGCTGCGCCCCTCGTGCCGGGCGCGGGGCAGCGAGCTGAGCGAGACGTTGGCGATCGGCCGCACGACGATGTCGTTGAGCAAGTCGAGCATGCGCCAGGCAATGCGCAAGTAGCCAAGCTTCACCGGTCCCAGGAAGAAGCCGACGACAAGGTCGACGATCCGCTGGTTGCCGGCGCCCAGGAGGGAGGAGAGCGCGATCGCCGAGCCCTGCTTGAGCTGGCTGGCGATTTCGCGGTTATCGAAGTCCAGGCTTGGCCGCCAACGCGTCGCCACCGCCATCGCCGCCAGCGACCAGACCGTCGCCACGAGCCGCTGCGCAACCAGCGCGTAGACGCCCATGCCGCCCAGCGCCATGCCCAGCGCTATGAGGCCGCTCACAATCGTGGCGGTGGTGTTGCGGAGAGCCAGTTGCTTGAACTGGAAGGCGTGGCGCAGGATGCCTTCGTAGACCGCACCTGCCGCGTAGAGCACGCAGATCGGCGAGAGCGCGATCATCACCGGCGTCAGCTCGGGCGTGGCGAAGGCGCGCGCGAACACCGGCGCCATCGCGGCCAGGCCTAATGTCAGCACCGAACCGGAGATGACGCTCGCCACGAAGCCGGCGTTCATCGTTCGCGGATCGAGCTCCCGGCGTTGCACCAGCACTTCGGTGATGCCGCCACGCCCGATGTAGTTGAGCAGGTCGATCACCGCGGTCGCGATGGCGACCACACCAAATGCGCCGGGGCTGAGCGCGCGGGCAAGCACGATGAACACCAGCATCTGGAACACCGCCTGTCCGGCGGCGCCTCCCATGCCCCAGACGACTCCGCCGACCAGCCGGCGGCCCGACGCCTCGCTCATCGCAGTCTCTTGCGTGCGGATAGGAAGCCACGCCTGTACTCAGGCGAAGGGCGAAGCGGAAAGCGGTGTCGCATGTCGGCAGCGGTAAGCCATGCCGGCCCCGGCGCGCCTAGGCCGGACTGCTCGGGACCGGAGCAATCTGCGCCTTGATGCCGTCAGGCAGACGCGGCGACCACCACCGGCTCGAGGATGCGCAAGGTTCCCGCACCCGCATCGATCTCGGCCATCACCCCCTCGGGCATGCTGGCTTGCGTGGCGATATGGCCGAACGGCAGACCCTGGAACGCGGGCACGCCAAGCCCCGCGAACGCGCAGTCGAGCACTTCGTAGATCGTGAAGTTGCCGTAGCCCGGCGCCTGCTCCTCACAGTCGGTGCACTGGCCGAAGGCAATGCCCGCGACTTTACCGAGCACGCCGGCGAGAGCGAGCTGGGTCAACATGCGATCGATGCGATACTCGGCCTCGTTGGTGTCCTCCAGGAACAGGATCGCCCCGGTGAAGTCGGGCAGGTAGGGTGTGCCGACCAGCGCCGAGAGCACGGTGAGGTTACCGCCGAGCAGCCGCCCGCTCGCGGTGCCGGCACGGAACGTGCGCACCCGTCCGGCGGTGCGTCCCAGGCCGCCGCCCGCGCCATTGGGTACCGCGATCGTCGGCGTAGCGCCTTCGAAGGCCAACGCGTGGAAGGCATCCCACGAGGCTTGCGGCCAACTCGCCGAGGCATTGGGCGCATGCAACGTGGGAAAGCCGCAGCGCGCAGCGAAAGCGAGGTGCAGCGCGGTGTTGTCGCTGAAGCCGACGAACAGCTTGGGATGGCGGGCGATGCGCGCGAAGTCGAGATAGGGCAGGATCCGGGCACAGCCCCAGCCGCCGCGCACCGCCATGATCGCGGCAACGCTCTCGTCCTCGAACATCGCCTGCAAGTCGGCGGCGCGGGTGCGGTCGTCGCCCGCCAGGTAGCCCTCGCGCGTGGTCAGGTGCGGTGCGGGCTTGGGCACCAGTCCCATGGCGCGCACGGCGTCGGCAATCTCGTCCACGCCGAAGCGATCGCCGACAAAGCCCGCCGGAGCGACGAGTCCGAGCGTGTCGCCAGGCTTCAGCGCCTTCGCCTTGCGCGTCGCACGGGGCGAAGACCGCGACAGAGACGGCACGGCCGAGAGCGCGGCAGCGCCGGTGAGACCGGTCAAAAAGGTGCGACGCTCGACCACGATCGCGCGAGCCTAGCGGCCCCCACGCACGATGCAATCGGTGGCGGACGTGCGCGATGGCCCCTCGACGGATCGGCAGCGAGAGGCCATTTGGCGCGGATGACTGAACCCGAAGACAAGAAACTCACCCGTCGCCGCTTCTACAAGGCCGAGCAGGAGGCCAATTTCGCCCAGGCCCAGGGCGGCACGGTGCAGACCCAGCATCCGGCCTATCGCCTGGCCTTCCTCGACTCCGAGTTCATGCTGCGCGACGAGCTGCGGCCCGTGCGATTCCAGCTCGAGCTGCTCAAACCCGAGATGCTGCTCGAAGAGGCCAACATCGGCTCGACCCTGGTGATGTACGGCTCCGCCCGCATCCCCTCACCCGAGCACTGCGAAGCGGTGATGGCGACCGCGACCACACCCGAGCGCAAGGCCGTCGCCGAACGGCTCGTGGCGAAGTCGAAATACTACGAGGAGGCACGCAAGCTGGCGCAGACCGCCAGTTCCTGCGCGATCGTCGAGAAGGGCATGCGCCAGTTCGTGGTGTGCTCGGGCGGCGGCCCCTCGATCATGGAGGCCGCGAACCGCGGTGCTTCGGACGTCGGTGCCGAATCCCTCGGGCTCAACATCGTCCTGCCGCACGAGCAGGCGCCCAACCCCTACGTCACGCCGCGCCTCTCGTTCCAGTTCCACTACTTCGCGCTGCGCAAGATGCACTTCCTGTTGCGCGCCCGCGCGGTGGCGGTGTTCCCTGGCGGGTTCGGCACGCTCGACGAGTTCATGGAGCTGCTGACCCTGGTCCAGACCGGCAAGATGAAGCCGATCCCGATCCTGCTATACGGAAAGGACTACTGGAACCGGGTCATCAACTTCGACGCCATGGCCGAGGAAGGGGTGATCAATCCCAACGACACCGACCTGTTCCACTGGTGCGAGACCGCCGAGGACGGGTGGGGCCACATCGTCGACTTCTACGGACTCGATTGCGGCTGAGCGGCTCCACCCGGAGTCAGTGGCCGTCCTGCCCCCACTGCACGGTATGGGGATCGGCGCCGGTGACGAGCCGGCGTAACGAGGCACGGGCAAGCCGTTCGGTCTCCACTTTGCGTCGCGCTGGCGCGAGCTTGCGGGTCGGCGCCGGACGCAGGATCTCGGCGTCGTAGCCATCGGCGACGATCACCCCGCAACAGTCCGGAAGGAATGCCTCGGTCTCGAGGCAGGCGCGGTCAAGGCCGGGCGCCAGGCCCCAGTAGAAGCGGTCGCAGTATTCGAGGTAGTCGGTCCACTTCGCGTCGCCGAGCAGATCGGCCCGGCTGACCTTCACCTCGACAATGACGATGGCGCCGCGCGCATCGATCCCCATCAGATCCGCGCGCCGGCCACTGCGCAGCGGCATCTCGGACAAGCACCAGATGTCGTTGCGCGCGAACAGCCGGCAGATGCCGCGCACGACGTCGCTGGCGAGAGGGTGGAGAGGCGCCTTGAGGGCAGTCGAATCGCAAGCGGCCATTCGCTGCATCATAAGAACATAGCGCGAACTCGCAAGCTCCAGAATCCAGGCTCAGCAGCACCTTTCACCGGACGTCCGGCTCCCGATTTGGCGGCCGGTGCTCGCATCGCATCGCGAGACCTGACGGAATTCACGGTAAGGCAAGCGCTAGGCGACGGAGATGCTGAGGAATCCGAGCGGTCGGGCGCGAGACAGAATTGCCGCTGGAAACCCCTGCTTCGCTCTGCTAGCGGTCCGGCCACTGCACCGGTAGCTCAGCTGGATAGAGCGCTGCCCTCCGAAGGCAGAGGCCAGGGGTTCGAATCCCTTCCGGTGCACCATAGTTCCTCTTAAGATCAACCTATTGAGAGGGCGTTGGCCTCTCCTGATCAGACCCTTCTGATCCTAAACTCACCAGCTTTGGCTGCAGAGACCGCGAAATCGCCTGATTTCAGCGAAAAGTGCAGCGAATGAAACTCTCCAGCTGCAGGTGAGTGATGTGGTGGTGTGGATAGAGGGGAGCGGTCTGTCGGATATGACTGACGCCGATCTTGCCGCCGCGCTGACGGGAGATCCAGACGCGCCTGACGTTCATCTCGCGCTGATCCAGCGGGACGTCCGGATCGATGGTCATGCGGTCAAGTTTCACTGACACTGTCTGGCCGTTGACGGCAATGGCCGCGTCCGGCCGCAACGGCTTGCCGAGTTCATGCGCAACGCAGTCGCCGACTTTGCCATTCCGATGGCTCAACTCGCGAAAGCGAAGGCACGCGATCAGAAATACAAGAGCACCGAGCCTGTTACCGCCCTGGCGGGACAGGCGAAGCGCTCGTTTACAGACCTCGCTAAGATGGGTGAACAACCTATCAGGTTACGGTATTTACAAAGACGTCTTCAAGCTCACAGTGTTACTTGAAGCATTCGCAATGACAGATAATGCCGGACGAGCCAGAGATCGACCACGATCCGACCTGTTGAACAGAGCCATTCCCTGCCAGCAGCCATCGACATAGTCCGGCGCCCACGAACGTGACATTCGAGATTCGTCAAAGAAGAAGCACGCACCCGTACGATTGCAGCCAGACTGCAGCTAGAACGGTGGACGGTTGTCGTCGGGCGCGCTCCCTGCCGACGTCGAACAATCCTCTCGGCAACGCCGTGGATCGCGCGGCCTTGGTCGCGCAGATCGTCGATGCCAGCCTGATAGCGGCGCCCAGCTGGTGAACGTTCAGGACACTTAGCGTTGTACACGGCCTTTCAGCCGGGGGCGCCGTGGTGGAGCAGGCCATCTGCGACCCAGCCACCCAGCCATTGGCCCGCAGTCTGGACACCGGCTCCTTCGCCACGGGCAAGGACAAGCCGGCCGCAGATTTCGGCGAACGTGATGCCGTCGATCAGGAGCGCTACGATCTCGGCCTCCTCCGGAGCGAGCGAGCGAAAGCAGGCGACGTGCTCCTGCCGCCAGATCAGGATGTTTGCGGACTGAGCCGTGGGCTCAGGCGTGGGATCATCCGCGTCCGAGGCAAGGGCGGACCAGATGGCCGGGACATTGGTCTGCAGGGTGAACAGGCGTGTCGTCGGAACGGCTGTGAGCACGGCCCGGTCCCAGTCGATCTGCCTCAGGGCATTGGCGTCCATTGGTACGGCATCCGGGCCCACGAAGGCCTCCGAAAGGGCCAGTTCGAGCGTGGCCAGGTCGCCCGCGACCGCGTCGTCAGGCCACTGCCCGGCGAGGCTTTGCGGGAATGTCGCGGCGTAATGGTCCAGCGACCAGCTGTCGGGCGGAGCGGCATCGATAGCGCGTGCGGCGCTGGCGTGGAAATCGGCTGCTCCGAGCCACTTGGCCGTGCGCGGGAAGCTCTCCTCGAGGCAGGCCATCAAGGCTGCCCGGTAGTTGCTCTGGTACACTACCAGCCCAGCCTGCGCATCGGGCGCAAAGCGGGCGGCTGCATCGTTGGACCCGCAGGTGAGCCAATCGCGAAAATCGGTCTGGAGAGCGCCCAGTATCATGCCGCCAACCTCCGGGACGTCACAGTCCGGGCAACGTCCAGTTCTTCGAGCAGATCGCCGAGCGGCGGGATGTCATCGTCGCGCTCGATCATCACCGCGACCGGACCGACCCGGTCCATCACGTGCGCGAACAGCGCCCAGACCGGGGGTGGGACAGGCTTGTCGTGAGTGTCGATCAACAGCGTCTCGCCGCGGCTGTGGCCGGCGAGATGGATCTGCCTGACGCGATCGAGCGGCAGCCCCGCGACGTAGGCGACCGGATCGAAGCCGTGATTGACCGCGGAGACGTGGATGTTGTTGACGTCGAGCAGCAGGCCGCAGCCGGTCCGGTCGGAGACTGCCTTGAGGAATTCCCACTCGGTCATTTCGGACTGGGCGAAGGCAAGGTAGCTGGACGGGTTTTCGATCAGCATCGTCCGACCCAGCACGTCCTGCGCACGGCCAAGGTTGGCGCAGACCACCTCGAGCGCTTCGGCGGTGTAGGGCAGCGGCAGGAGGTCGTGCGAATTGAAGCCGGGCACGCGCGACCAGCTGAGGTGATCGGAGACGAACAGCGGCTCGACCTCGTCGACCAGCGCATGCAGCCGCACCAGGTAATCCGCGTCGATCCCATGGGCGGATCCGACGGACAGGGACACTCCGTGCAGTGCCACTGGGTGGCGCTCTCTGACTTTTCGCAGAATGTGGCGCGGCCGCCCTCCCGCGACCATGAAATTTTCGGAAATGACCTCGACGAAGTCCACGGGCACGTCGGTCTCAAGAAAGTCCGCGTAGTGCGGCTTTCGCAGGCCGAGGCCGAAGCCGGAAAACGTCGGTATGGGCATGGTCACTCTCCTGGCGCCCTGGCCCCGCCACCCCGATCCGGGTGGCGGAGCACATAGCGGCGTCCTGCCGGTTACTTGGGCGCGGTCAGGCTGCCGCCGGCGGCCTTGCAGGCCTTGACCGACAGGGCCTTGAAGCCCTGGCCCTTGCACTCGTTCTGGCCCTTGCAATCGTGGTTGCCGGACTTGCAATCCGAAGTGCCCTTGCAGCTGTTGACGCCATAGCAGTGGACGACGGTGGAATTCTTGGCGGCCATGGCTGGGGTGGCGACGGCGGCTGCCGCTACGGCAACGATGGCGGCCGAGGCGGCAAGGCTGAGGCTCGAGTTCAGGCTGTTCATCATAGCGCTCCTGGAAAGTGCATGTGCCGGGTGTGGCAAAGACAATTCGCGTGGGTGTCCCGTCCGGTTACAGCGAAGTTCGATTTACCAGCGCAGCAAGCGGGGGCCGACGACAGCACCGACCAGAGCGGCTAGGCCGATCCCGAGCGTGTACCAGGTCAGCACGAAGATGGCCGAGACTTCCGGGCAGTGCAGACAATACAGCGTCGCCCCCCACGCTCCGGCTGCGAGGCCCGCGGTAGCCCCCGCTGCACGCAGCCGACTGGGAGCTAGGCGCCGGAACGACCACAGAAGGCCGCCGAAAATCGGAATGGACAGCAGGAACACGAGCGAGGAGCAAACGCGCCAGCTCTGGCCCAGCCACATTGCCAGCCATTGCGCCGGCGGGACCCGGCTCATCTCGAACACGCCGATCGCAACCAGCGACATCACAGGGATCGCCATGACCCACAGCCAGCCGAGTTTGCCACTGTCGGGCCGGGCGAGGCGTGCCGTCGCCACGATAGCGCAGACCCCAAGCGAGGCGGTGTATCCCCACTTCATCCAGAACGAGTAATGCCGGACTGCCAGGTGAAGCTGCGGGTTGAAGCCAAGCAGCCAGACGATCAGCACGAGCGTCCCGACTCCTCCCGCGACGATTCCGCCAGCGAGACGGCGGCCGACGGCGTGGCGGGACACGGGTGTCACGTCTCGGGCCAGAGCCTCGATCAGTTCGTCGATATTCATCCTAGGTCTCGCCCTTGATACGGGCCGCAAGCGCTTTCAGGCCGCGGTGCACCGATACTTTTACGTCCGATTCCCCCATTTTTGCGCGTGCCGCGGCCTCGGAAGTGCTGAGCCCATCCAGTCGGGTCGCCCGGATCGCCGCCGCCTGCTTGGCCGGCAGTCCGCCCAGCAGACGATCGACGTCGATCTGAGCGCTGCAGGCATCCTCGAACCCCTCGGCGACTAAGATGTCGTCCAGCCCCTCGATCGGGCATGTCCGTCCACCCCGCCGAAAATGGTCGATCATCTTGTAGCGGGCGATGGCAAACAGCCAGCCGCTGAACAGCCGCTCCCGATCGTATGTTGCGCGCCGGGTGTGCACGGCGATCAGCGTCTCCTGCACCAGATCGTCGATATCGTCGGGGCGGTCCTGCATGCGGCGGCGGTAGAAGGCTTGGAGCACCGGGACGAGGGCGCGCAGCAACAGGGTGTGGCAGGCCGGATCGCCATCCAGCCCGCCGATCATCCATGTCTTCAGTTGGACTTCGCTGGCTCGCATGTGTGCCCCCGCTCCATACTTCGCTCGGGTGCCGCAGATGGTTACGCGTCGCTCCGCGCAACTTCAAAAAATACCCTGTAACCGGCGCGTGGCCGCGGTCGAATTGCTCCTTGCCGAAGGGGTCCGGATCACCCCGCGACACCGAGACCAAATTTCGATCCTTGAGGAGCCACACCATGAACATCACTCAAGCCGCTGCCGCCGTCGCCCTGTCCGTTGCGTTTGCCGGGACCAGCGCCCATGCAGCGGACACCCCCAAGACCGAGAAGTGCTACGGCATCGCCTTGGCCGGCAAGAACGACTGCAAGGCGGGTGCCGGCACCAGCTGCGCGGGCACCTCGGTCAAGGATTACCAGGGCAACGCCTGGAAAGCGGTCAAGATCGGCACTTGTACATCGATCAAGACGCCAAAAGGCAACGGTTCGCTTACTCCGCGCGCCTGAATCCGGCATGGCCCGGACGCCGATGCGCCCAAGCGCTCCGGGCCGCGCTCCGCGCACGCTGCACTCTGCCCCATCGCTGGAGGGACTCCCATGACAGCGTTCAACTCGCTTTACTGCGTCGCAACCGATCTAGCCCGGCGTCTGTTGCCGGACGCGCTTCTGCTGCTGATCGCTCGCCTCGCCGCAGCGTCGATTTTCTTCCTGTCCGGGCGGACCAAGGTTGAAGGCTGGTTCACCATCACCGACGGTACCTTCGACTTGTTCGCGACCGAGTATGTCCTGCCGTTGATCCCGCCGCACGTGGCAGCCTACGCCGCGACAATTTCAGAACACCTTTTTTCGGTGCTGCTGGCCCTAGGCCTGTTCACCAGGATCGGGGCGCTCGGGCTGCTCGGCATGACATTGGTCATCGAGGTCTTCGTTTATCCAGACGCATGGCCAACGCATCTGAGCTGGGCGGCCCTTCTTCTTCCCTTGCTCGCCAGGGGCGGGGGACCGTTCTCGATCGACCACTTGCTGATCCGCAAATTCGGCCTCGGCGCCAGCGGGAGGTGTCTCGCCAAGCGACGAGGAGCCGTGCTTACTGGCGGGCACTGAGATCACCGTCATAATCGACCCGGCTGGGAAAGACGTAGTCGTCCAGTATACCGCCCCGCCTATCAAGCCAAGTCAGCAGGCTGGGGCGAGTGTCTGGGAGACATTCGAACGGAACAGGGCGTCCTGTTTTTCTGGTGCATCGCGAGTGCCCGTGTTCGGACCTGCCCGCCGTTGACCAGATCGCCAACCTTCAACCGCGCCAAGTCGCAACCCCGGAGCTTGCCGTCGACCGCGAGGTCGAAGAGCGGCCGATCTCGCAAGCGGGCGCCAGGGCTTCTGCATGTGACGGAGGAAGGGCGCGAAAAATCCGCCAGTCGCCGTTTCCGCTGCACATGCGCTTCAGCCAAAGCTATGCCGGGTTGGAAACATGGAAATAGGCGTTCATCCTCGCCGGTCTGGAGCAGCTGGATACGCTCCTCACGCAGGAAGTGGGTACACCTCCGCCGCTGGATGCCATCTGAGCGACGAGATGACGGGCCATCCGTCTCCGAGTTTAATAAAGGGTCGAGGAAAGAAATGGGCAATCGGTCTAATTCTGAACTTCATACATCGCTCCATCTCGCCGGTTTTCGTGCATTGGCTACGGCGGCAGGCTTGTTGCAGTTGTGTCGCGAGCTGCAGGCATCGGGTGTTTTGGCACAGGATGGAGTCGAGCGCATCAAAGCGGCGGTTCATGGCGAGCTGATGGAGCAGGTCCCGCGTTCGCGGATCGGCGATGCGGATTTCTCCCGCAGATTGCGCGAGCGCCTGGACCGCTTGTTTACCGGAACCGACAATCTGAAAGATGACCCTGTCTTGCCGACGGACGACGATCATTCTTAAAGCGCAGGTCTATCGGTCTGCGCGTTCAGACCGCTTCGGGCGAGCGTGATTTCGGCGCGCTGGAGGGTCGACGTTTAGGCAAGCAAGATCGTACCTGGCGATGATCCGGTGCGTCGCCGACGCGAAAGGGGTTCACCGGAGGAAGAAGCCTCACCTTTTGTAAGCGACCTTTCCATGCACTGTCGCGAAGCGTGCCGAACCTGGGCGGATCGATCATCACCGCCGGGGGGCTGGCGTTCATAGGCGCCACCACCGACCAGTACCTGCGCGCCTTCGATCTGAAGACCGGCAAGGTCGTGTGAAAAGCGCGGCTGCCCGCTGGCGCTCAGGCGACGCCGATGACCTATTGTGGTCGCGATGGGCGGCAGTATGCCGTGATCACCGCCGGCGGCCACGGTGCATTGGGTACGCGCTACGGAGATTACACGCTGGCTTTCGCTCTCCCGCGTTCGTGACGTGTGAGGTCAATCATGCGACGGTCGATGCCCCTCGTGCGATGGGGAGGGAACATCGGTGGCTTCCGTGGTCGCGTGGCCGTCGGATGTGCCTGGTGGCAGGAACGACTGCGACAGGGCGTGATACAGCTTTTCCTTGGACACGGCCTGCGCGACGAAGTCGGCGATCAGCGCCGAGGCGAGCAGCGGCATCATCAGGCCCCGGCTCGCGGTCGTTTCCGAGATGATGATGACGGCCGTGAGCGGCGCGCGGACGACCCCGGTGAAGTAGGCCACCATGCCCAGAAGCACGATGCCGCCGCTGGGGTATGTCGGGAACAGCCAGTGGATCATGTCGCCAACGCCGGCCCCCACCGCCAGCGATGGCGCGAAGATGCCCCCTGGCATACCCGATACAGCAGTCGCGAGCGTGGTCACGAGCTTGGCAAGGCCGAACCAGTGCGGTGCGTCAGCGCCCGTGATGATGGCGCGGGCCGCGCCATACCCGGTGCCCCAGGTCAGCCCCGTCGAGACACCGACGATGGCGACGATCAACCCGAGACCGCCGGCGAACAGCATCGGCCTTGCGCGAAGCCTGGCGAGCGGCGCCCAACGCGTTCTGCCGGTGGCGATGATCGCGCGGGAGAACAGGGCGCCCAGCAGCCCTCCCAGAATGCCCGCGATCGGCGCGGCCATGATCGTCTGGTGTACCGACAAGGTCTGTCGCATGACGCCGAAGTACACGTAGTCGCCCGAAAGACCCAGGCTGGTCATGCCGGCGATCAGCACGGCGGTCATGACCAGCAGCGTCATGCGCTGCTCGTATGCGGCGGCAAGCTCTTCGATGGCGAAGGCGACACCGGCGAGAGGCGTGTTGAATGCGCCCGCTACACCCGCCGCGCCGCCGGCGATGAACACCGATGCGCGCAGCGGAACGGCCATGATCCGGTGCGCGTAGCCCATGATCGACGCCGCGACCTGCACGGTCGGCCCCTCTCGCCCGGTCGACGCGCCGACCAGCAAGGTGCCGATCGTCAGGACAAGTTTCATGATGACGATACGAGCCGAAAGCAGCGCCGACATCGCATGCTCGGGATCTCGCGTCGCCGCCATGACTTGGGGGATCCCCGATCCTTTCGCGGCCGGAGCAAATCGGTGAGTGAAACCGGCAATCGCCGCGTATCCCAGCGGCGTGACGATCAGCGGGGCCCACCACCAGCGGGCTGCGAGCGTCGCGAACCGCTCGCCGGCCCAGTCCGCCAGGTAGGCGAAGAGCAGCGCGACGAGGCCGATGATCACGGCGCCCCCAAGGATGGCTGCGCGCTGCCGCCACACCGGCGCGGTAGGGCCATGTTCGCGCAGCAGATCGCGCGCTTGTTCGGGAAAGCTCACCATTATCCTTCTGCCGGAGCACCGACGGCCACCGCGACCAGGCACACCAGCCCGATGAGGACAAAGCCAAGCCGCTGCGCCGTGCTGCCCTTACCGTCCTTTAGCGACACGATCAAAGCCAGCACGCATTGCAGCGCGTAGAACAACGCGAACGCGCGCGAGGAGAACGCCACCACCTCGAACGGATCGGCGAGCCAGACGATGACGATCGCCAGCGCTCCGGCGGAAGCGAAGGCGACGGGGACGCTGATCTTGCGCTGCGAAACCTCGTTCAACAGGCCTCCCGAACCGACGGAGTCGGCCCCCGCGCGGTCGAGGAACGGCGTCAGCAGCGCGATGAGTACGGTGACGATGATGTTCGCCGCAACAGGTTGAGCCGCGTGCGTGCAACGATCTCGGCCGTGGTTGTCCTCGCCGGCGGTGGTGATTGGCGCAATGCTGATCTCGCCGCTGATGAACCCCATCCCTTGGGAGCTTCGGGTGCGCCACCTGTGGTTCTCGTCTCCATCCGGTGCCACCGGAACATGGTCGGTGGTTCGTGAGCTTGCTGCCCCATGGGGCACCGCCTCGCGGATGGCGTGACGTCTTGACGGTGCTGCGGTTTTGGCGCTTTCTCGCGACGATAACTCAGACCGGAAGACCATGGATCGCTTATCTTTCCGGCGGCTCGTACGATCGCACTTCGGCAAGGCATCGGCGGCTATCGCCAAGATATCGCGCTTCGCGCCCTTCCTCCTGGCTTTTGTCGCGTCGGTTCTGTGCATCGTTTTTGATCTGTTCGAACGCCTGTTCGGCCTGCTCGAACCTTACGAGGCATTTCAGGCCGACGAGCTGTTCATATCGGCCGTATTCTTCTCCCTTGCCGCGCTCTACTATCAAGTTCGGCGTAACCAGCTGCTGAACGCGGCGATTTCCGAAAGCCGTGCGCTCGAGCGGCGGTCCTACGAACTGGCTCGCATCGACGATCTTACTGGCTTGCCCAACCGGCGGGCATTCCTTGAAGCGCTCGGCGCCGCCCAGCAAGGCTCCAACCTGCTGCTCATCGACCTCGACCGCTTCAAGGTGATCAACGACTGGTCGGGCCATCAGCTGGGCGACAAAGTGCTGATCGAGATCGGCAATCGCCTGCGCAAACTCCGGGACGAAGGCCTCGTCACCATCGCCGCCCGGATCGGCGGCGACGAATTCGCCTGCCTTGCCGACGGTGACGCCAGCCTAGCAGCCGAGCGGCTGATCGCAACTATCGGAACGCCGATGTACCGCCTGCCCGACACTCCGCGCGTGCAGTCCTCGATCGGCATCGTCGCATTGGGCCAGGACGCGCGGATGTTCTGCGACCCCCTGCGCGATGCCGATCGCGCGATGTACGCGGCCAAGCGTGATGGTGGCGCCATGTTCCGTCGCTACGAGGCGCTACGCGAAGCCGCCTGGGCCTGAACCCGAGCGCCTCGCGCGAACCGTGGCGGGCTATCACGCAGCCGTCACTGGCAGGCCAGGCACTCGTCGTAATCGGTTGTCTCGCCGATCTCGAACTTGGGCGCCTGCGGCGTGTTGTCCGCCTCGACGCCGCCGGCGAACCCAGCGCGCTGCACCGACTTGGAGCGCAAGTAGTAGAGCGACTTGATGCCCTTCTCCCAAGCCTGGAAGTGCAGCATCATAAGATCCCACTTGTCGACATCTGCCGGGATGTAGAGGTTCAGCGACTGCGCCTGGTCGATGTAGGGCGTGCGGTCGGCCGCGAACTCGAGCAGCCAGCGCTGGTCGATCTCGAAGCTGGTCTTGTAGACCGCCTTCTCCTCCGGCGAGAGGAAGTCGAGGTGCTGGACCGAGCCGCCATGCTCGAGGATCGAGTTCCACACGTTGGTGGAATCCTTGCTCTTCGAAGCGAGCAGCTTTTCCAGGTACGGGTTCTTGACCACGAAGCTGCCCGACAGCGTCTTGTGGGTGTAGATGTTCGCTGGGATCGGCTCGATGCAGGCCGAGGTGCCGCCGCAGATGATGCTGATCGAGGCGGTCGGCGCGATCGCCATCTTGCAGCTGAAGCGCTCCATCACGCCGACGTCGGCGGCATCGGGGCAGGGGCCGCGCTCGTTGGCCAGCAGCATCGAGGCCTCGTTGGCCTTCTGGTTGATGTACTGGAACATCTGCAGGTTGAGCGCCTTGGCCATTGCGCTTTCGAAGGCGATGCTCTTCTTCTGCAGGTAGGAGTGAAAGCCCATCACCCCCATGCCGACCGAGCGCTCGCGCATGGCCGAGTACTTGGCGCGCGCCATCTCTTCGGGGGCGCGGTCGATGTAGTCCTGCAGCACGTTGTCGAGGAAGCGCAGCACGTCCTCGATGAAGCGCTTGTCGCCCTTCCACTCCTCCCAGGTCTCCAGGTTGAGCGAGGACAGGCAGCACACCGCGGTGCGATCGTTGCCAAGGTGATCCCGGCCAGTGGGCAGCGTGATCTCCGAGCACAAGTTCGAGGTCGAAACCTTGAGCCCCAGCTCGCGATGATGGCGCGGCATCATCCGGTTCACGGTGTCGTTGAAGACGATGTAGGGCTCGCCGGTGGCAAGGCGCGTCTCGACCAGCTTCTGGAACAGCGAGCGCGCATCGACCTTGCCGCGCACCGAGCCGTCCTTGGGACTGCGCAGCGCGAACTCGGCGCCGTCGCGCACGGCGGCCATGAACTCGTCGGTCAGCAGTACGCCGTGGTGCAGGTTCAGCGCCTTGCGGTTGAAGTCGCCCGAGGGTTTGCGGATCTCGAGGAACTCCTCGATCTCGGGATGCGAGACATCGAGGTAGCAGGCGGCCGAGCCGCGGCGCAGCGAGCCCTGGCTGATTGCCAGAGTCAGCGAGTCCATCACTCGCACGAATGGGATGATGCCGCTGGTCTTGCCGTTGAGGCCGACCGGCTCGCCGATGCCGCGCACCGCGCCCCAGTACGTGCCGATGCCGCCACCCCGGCTCGCCAGCCAGACGTTCTCGTTCCAGGTGGCGACGATGCCTTCGAGGCTGTCGTCAACCGAGTTCAGGTAGCACGAGATCGGCAGGCCGCGTCCGGTGCCGCCGTTCGACAACACCGGCGTCGCCGGCATGAACCACAACTTCGAGATGTAGTCGTAGATGCGCTGGGCGTGGTCCTGATCGTCGGTATAGGCGTCGGCCACCCGGGCGAAGAGGTCCTGGTAGGTCTCACCCGGCAGGAGATAGCGGTCATCCAGCGTCTCCTTGCCGAAATCGGTCAGCAGCGCGTCGCGCGCCGCATCGGTGACGATCGTGAAGCGACGATCGCGGATCGACTTGGAGTCATCCTTGCGGGCGGGCGCCGCAGCGACCGGGGCCGCGGACACGTCCGCAAGCAGTTCGGCAGTGGCGAGATCCGTCTTGTCCATCGCGATAGCCGGGCCCACGCCCGCCTCCTTTGTCGTATTGGCGGCTGCTGTCGACACAATGGCGAAGGTCAGCTCTGCCTGGGCGTCGTCGGTGCTGGTCTGGTCTGCAAAGGAAGTCACGTCTGCACTCTCGACCTGTCCGTCATCGCCGGTTCTGAAATCCATGTCGTGCCCCCTGTTCGGCTGCCTTCGAACCCGAATCGGCAGGCATGGCACCATGCCTATCAAGCTCGGCACAGAACGGGAACACTGCCCCGCCCGCACTTCGGTCCTTTCGCGACGAAGCCTCGGATAACCAGATCTGGCCTTGCCAAGAGCCGCCCGTGCCCTTGTGGAATCTAGGTCTTGAGGCTCCGTGTTCAACGGCCCACAACCCATAGTGCCCGTTTGGATTTTTGGCGCAAGTGGGGCGGGTTCGCTGGCGGATCGAAGCTCGATGAGGCGCGACGCGTGGTAAGTCCTTGGCCGGTGAGGCACGCAAGGGGCAAATAGGGTCGGAACCGTATTTAATTTTCCACATTCTTGGGCGACGAGCGGAATCGGGCATGCGGCGAGTTGAGTCGCCCGGCCCGCCGACAGCCGAGCTCGAGCCGTCTTGGCGACACCCTACCGCCAGATGAGCGATGCCTAACGGATTTGTAATGCGCCTCGGCAAGCGTGCGCGACTAAGAAGATCACCGCAGGACGGCGGCCGCCGCCGCTGCGAGGCGCAGACTTGCTGGTGATCCCATGGCTGATACACGAAAGTCCAAGCACATCCTGTGCGCCGTCGGCCTGCATCGGCCGACCCGGGGCGCGGTCTCCTGGAACGGAAGAAGCTTCGTCGGCCACTGTCGCAACTGCGAGACCACGATCGTGCGCCGCGCGCCGAAGATCTGGACGAGCTACATCTGAGCGCCCCAGGCGCTCACGACGTCGTCGTGCGTTCTGGCTTGGATGATCGAGGTGGTGGTGCCGCTTAGGTGACTCGAACACCTGACCCCATCATTACGAATGATGTGCTCTACCGGCTGAGCTAAAGCGGCCTGACCCTGGCGTGGGCAGGCGCCGCGTTTAGCCACGCGGAACGCCTTGCGCAAGAGCTTTGCGGTGGGGTCAGGCCCGGCTTTGCCCGATCAGCTGCTAGCCGCGCGGGCGGTGGCGCATCAGTCCTTCCTGGGCCATGCTGGCGATCAGCCGCCCCGACCGGTCGTAGACACTTCCCCGGCTAAATCCGCGCGCGTGCCCCGACCAAGGGCTGTCCATCGCATAGAGCAGCCACGCGCCGAGCGGCGGGTCCTCATGGAACCAGATCGTGTGGTCCAGGCTCGCGCCCTGGATCTCGGGCGTGAACCAGGCGATGCCGTGCGGCAGGATCGCGGTCGAGACCAGGCCGAAGTCGCTGGCATAGGCAAGCGCCGTCCGCGCCTGTTCCGGATCGAGGGTCGCGCTCAGCCGGAACCACGCGTGCTGCGCCGGAAGCGAATCCGGGCTGCCGGCATGGCGCTGCCCGGCGCAAACCTCGAAGGCGGCCAGGCGAGCGGCGATGGGGCCGGGAACGTTCTGGCCGGGCCGGGCCAGAAGCTGGTCCATCGGCACGGCCTCTTCCGGGCTGGGAACGTCGGGCATCGGCGCGGCGTAGGACAGGCCCTCCTCGCGCCGCTGGAACGAGGCGGCAAGGTTCAGGATCGGCTTGCCGTCCTGCAGCGCCACCACGCGGCGGTTGGCGAAGCTGCCCCCGTCGAAATCGCGCAGGACCCGGTAGATGATGGGACGGGCATTGTCGCCTGCGCGAAGGAAATAGGCGTGCAGCGAATGCGCGACCTTCTCCCCGCCGATCCCCAGCGTCGCGGCCGCAAGCGCCTGGGCGACCACTTGCCCGCCAAAGACCCGGCCGGGCAATTCGGGCGACGCCTCACTGCGATAAAGGTCCGTGTCGAGCTCCTCCACCGCGAGAAGACGCCGCACGTCACCGGGCGTTGCTCCGGCCCCGGTCATGCGCGCTTCTCCGCCTTGCCTTCGGCGCCGGCCTCGTGAGCTTGCAGCCACACGCGCGCCTGCTCCTGGATGGAGCCGAGTTCCGTCAGCGTCTGCTCGATCGCTTGCCGCTGGCGCTTGAGATCCTTCATCCGCTCGGTCACTTTGGTGAGCAGCGTGCGCACTTGCACGTGATGTTCGGGGTCGACATCGTAAAGATCGAGAAACTCCTTGATCTCGCGGATCGAAAAGCCGAGCCGCTTGCCCCTGAGGATAAGCTGCATGCGGCCGATCTCGCGGCGCGAATAGATGCGCGTGGTGCCCACACGCTGCGGGGCGATCAGCCCCTTGTCCTCGTAGAAACGCAAAGTGCGCATGGTGACACCCAGAAGCGTCGCCGCCTCCTGGATGCCCAGCAGGTCCTGCACTCCTGGCGCGGCGCCGTCTGCCACCCCTTCCGTCACGAGGCCCGCGCGGCTGCCTCGCGGCGTGCGGCCTCCTCGGCGACGAGTTCCTTCTTGGAAAGCTTGCCGACCATCGTCTTGGGCAGCGCGGCGCGAAACTCGATCTGCGAGGGCATCTCGATCTTGCTGATGCGGGTCTTGAGGAACTCCATGAGCTCTTCTTCGCCCACGATGCGCTCTGGATGCAAGGCGACGAAGGCCTTGGGGGACTGTCCGCGATAGGGATCGGGCACGCCGATCACCACCGCTTCCGCCACGGCGGGATGCTCGTAGAGTGCGTCCTCGATCACGCGGGGATAGACGTTGTAGCCGCTGCACAGGATCAGGTCCTTGATCCGGTCGACCAGGAACAAGTAGCCGTCCTTGTCGAGGTAGCCGACATCGCCGGTGCGCAGCGCGCCGTAGATGAAGGTCGCTTCGGTCTCCTGGGGCCGGTTCCAATAGCCTTTCATTACCTGCGGCCCGCGCGCGCAGACTTCACCGCGCTCGCCTTGAGGCATGATGCGGTGGATGTCGTCGGGGTCGCGTATCTCGATCGCGGTGCCGGGAAAGGCCGGACCGCACGAATTGTCCTTCACCAAGCCTTCCAGCGGATTGCAGGCGATGATCGGGCTTGCCTCGGACAGGCCATAGCCCTCGACCACGCGCACGCCGGTCCGCTTCTCGAACGTCTGCCGGATGTCGAGCGGCAGCGGCGCGCCGCCGGAAATGCACACCCGCACTTGGTCGAATTCGCCGTGCAGATCGACTTTGTTGAGCGCGGCATAGAGCGTGGGCACGCCGAAGAACTGAGTCGGCCTGGTCCTCTTGGCGGTCTCGAGGAACGACTTCATCTCGAAGCGCGGCAGCAGGATCATCTCGGCCGCGGTCTCCACCGAATAGTTCAGCACCGTGGTCAGCGCGAAGACGTGAAACATCGGCAGCACGCCCAGGGTGCGCTCCTGCCGCTCGGGCATATGGCCGACATGCGCGATCATCTGCGCCGAGTTGGCCGCGAGGTTCGCATGGCTCAGCATCGCGCCCTTGGGCACTCCGGTGGTGCCGCCGGTGTATTGCAGCACGGCCAGATCGTGCGGGTCGCGCGCGACCGGGTCCGGATCGGCATCGCGCGCGGTCAGCTGGGCGAAGCGCACGAAGCGCAAGTCGTGCGGCTCATGCGCGATGTCCTTGCGCTTGAGCAGCCGATACGCCGTGCCCTTGAGCGCAGGCAACACGCCCGCGATCGGGCAGACGACGACACGGCGCAGCGCGGTCCTGCCGATCAGCGGCTCTATCTTGGGCAGCGACATCGCCAGGTCGGAGGCGATCATCACCTCCACACCGGAGTCGACCACCTGATGCTCCAGCTCGCGCTCGGTGTAGAGCGGGTTGAAGTTCACCACGACGCCGCCGATCCGCAACACGGCGAAATAGGCGACGACGTAGTAAGGCGTGTTGGGCAGGCACAGGCCCACCCGGGTGCCCGGCCGCACGCCCAGGTCCTGCAAGCCACGAGCCGCGCGGCGAGCAAGGTCGCCAATCTCGCGGTAAGTCCACTTGCGGCCCATGAAATCCACGGCGGGCCAGGCGCCGTGCCGCTCGACCGCGTGGTCGAGCAGGTCGGTGAGCAGCCGCGGCGCGAGCGCCGGCATCGCCTCGCCCGACACCGCGGAGGTGGCCGGCTCGAACGTGCCGGCGCCCGGCGCCGCGGCGGCCATCAGAAGCCCACCCGCGCACCGAGCGAGAACACCAGCGCCGAAGCGCCGCGCAGCTCGCCATTGGTCAGGATCGGCGTCTGCACCGGAGTGCCGGCGTAAGCTGCGGTGATGCGGTCGATCGGAGCGTTCTTGAAGTCGATGTAGCTGGCCGCCGCATCGACCGTGAAGCCGTCGCTCAGCTTGTAGCTGGTGCCCGCCGAGAAGTTCCAGCGGTTGCTGTCGGGCACGCGCGCGTCGCGGTTGCCGTCGCTCGTGGGGCTGTCGCCATGCTGCACACCGGCGCGCACGGTCCACTGCGGGGTCACGTCGTAGTCGGCGCCGACCGCATAGGACCAGCTGTTCTTGTAGTTCTCGGGCAAGGCGGCGTTCAGCGGCGCGCCGAGACGGATCGCGTCGAACTTGCCCCATCCGTAGCGCACCACCTGACCATTCAAGGTGAGCTGCGGCGTCGCCTTCACGCGCACGCTGCCGATCGCCTGCCACGGAGTGCGGAAGGTCGCGGTGGTGTCGATCGAACGGTTCTGCCCGGCGAGCGGGCCGAGCAGGCCGGTGGTCTCCACCGAACCCTTGAGCGTGTGCTTGATGCTCGACTTGTACGAGAGGCCGATCGAGATCGGGCCCTCATGGTACTGCGCGCCGGCCGACCAGCCCACATCCCAGCCATGGCCCTTCAACTGCTGGCGCCCGTCGGGCAGCAGCGGCGAAAGGTTGGGCAAGTAGTTGCTGAGCGTCGCGTCCGCGTATTCCACGTTCAGCCCGGCGCCCACGCTGAACTGCGGCGAGACGGCGAAAGCGACGGTCGGCTGCAGGTCGATCGTGCGCAGCTTCGTCTTGTCCGCACTGTAGCGCGCCCAGCTGTCGGCATCGTAGTCCGTGGTGAAGTTGTAGGGCGCGCTAACCGCAAGCCCGACCGCGACGCGGCCGAAGCCATAGGCGATGCCTCCTGAAGGCAGGACGCCATTGTTGATCGGATTCTTGGCGAGCCCGTTGCCGCCGACCGGCCGAGGCGGCTGCCCCGGGCGCACGATGACGGTGCCGTCGTCCACCACCTTGCCGCGCGGGAAGACGCCGCTGGCGTGGATCGACGCCTCGCCGCCTTCGGTGCCGGCGATCGCGGCCGGGTTCCACCACAGCGAGTCGACGCCGGTATCGGCGCCCTCGCCCGAGAACGCGCGACCCTGGCCGCGGACCGACTGCTCCTGAAGGTAGAACGCCTGGGCACTGGCGCTGCCCGCCAGGCCGATGGCGAGCGCCAGGCCCGCGGTCCCGACCAGGATCCGTCCCTTCGTGTTGATCATGTCTTTCAGCTCCTGCTTATCGTTTTGTTTTTCAAGAATGCGCGGCGTACCTCAGCGAACGCGCGTCCAAGTCTGGGTCTTGCACAGCGGCCAGACGATGCAGCCCTTCAGCTTCAGCGTGTCCTGGCCGGCGGGCGTGATCGTCGCCTTGTAGGTCCCGCCGTCCTCCGGGTTGTAGATGGTGCCGCCGCTCCACTGGCCTGCGTCTCCCTTGAACCCACCCAGGATCTGCAAACCCTTCAGCTTGCGCCCGCGCTGAGAGCTATCCTTGTTGTTGAGGTCGCGAAGCTCGGGGTTGCTTCGGATGTTGTCGGATTCGAGCAGCCGGCCGCAGATCGAGTTCCCGCAGCGGCTGATTTCGACGAGCCCATGCTTGGCCGTCGCGCGCCACTGGCCCAGGACTGAGTCGGGTCCGGCGGCAACGGCCGGCGCGCTCGCGAGCAGGGCTGCAACCAAAGCGCCTGCGGCGGGTATAGTGATTCTCATGCCGATGTCCTTCACTCTCCATCCCGGCCGCGCCTCCTCTTGCTTGAGGAATCCGCCGACTGACCGGGTGTGAGAGTCGTCTAGCGCAAAAATCTCTTGACGTATAGGGAAAGTATCTCACCTTAAGAGTGAGAGCGAAGAATGCGGGAATCGGCACGCCACCGACCGCGCGCGCCAAGGAGAGTTTCGCATGGAGAGCGTCGTTATCGCGGGTTATGCCCGGTCACCCTTCCATCTGGCTAACAAGGGCGCGCTGGCCCGGGTTCGGCCTGATGACTTACTGGCGCAAGTGATCCGCGGCCTGTTGCAGAAGACCGGCGTGGAAGCGGCCGACATAGAGGACGTGATCGTCGGGTGCGCTTTCCCGGAAGGCGAACAAGGCCTCAACATGGCGCGGCTTGCCGCGCTGCTGGCCGACTTGCCGATCAGCGTCGGCGGGATGACCGTGAACCGCTTCTGCGGCTCCTCCATGAGCGCGGTGCAGATAGCCATGGGTCAGATCGCGATCGGCGCGGGCGAGGTGTTCGTGTGCGCCGGCGTCGAATCGATGACGCGCGTACCGATGATGGGCTTCAACCCGCTGCCCAATCCCGAGCTCGCAAAGAAGAGCAGCGCCTACATGTCGATGGGCGAGACGGCCGAGAACGTCACGACCAAGTACCAGATCGCCCGTACCGAGCAGGAGGCTTTCGCGGCCGAGAGCCAGAAGCGTGCCGCCGCCGCGCGCGATGCCGGTAAGTTCGCCGACGAGATCGTGCCGATCCAGACCAAGGCGGGCGTGGTCAGCGAGGACGGAGCGATCCGCGCCGAGACGACGGCCGAGGGCCTTGCCGCCCTCAAGCCCGCGTTCGACGCTCAAGGCACTGTGACCGCGGGCACGTCTTCGCCGGTGACGGACGGCGCCGCAGCCGTGCTCGTCACCACGGAGGCCTATGCTCGCGCGCATGGCCTCCCGATCCTCGCGCGCATCAAGTCGGTCGGCATCTCGGGCTGCGCGCCTGAGACGATGGGCCTGGGCCCGATCCTGTCGAGCCAGAAGGCGCTGCAGCGCGCCGGCATCGCGGCCAAGGACCTCTCGGTCGTCGAACTCAACGAGGCGTTCGCCAGCCAGGCCCTCGCCTGCATTCGCGATCTCGGGCTCGACACCGCGAAGACCAACATCGACGGCGGCGCCATCGCGCTGGGCCATCCGCTGGGTGCCACCGGCGCGCGCATCGTCGGCAAGGCGGCCTCGCTGCTGAAGCGCGAGGGCGGCAAGTACGCGCTCGCCACACAGTGCATCGGCGGCGGTCAAGGCATCGCTACCGTGCTCGAGGCGGTGGACTGACTATGGCTGATCCAATCAAGAAGGTCTGCGTGATCGGCGCGGGCACGATGGGTGCCGGCATCGCCGCCCAGGTCGCCAACGCCGGAGTTCCGGTGCTGCTGCTCGACATCGTGCCCAAGGCCGGAGACTCCGCTGCTGGGCGCAACGCCATCGCCGAGGGTGCCGTGGCCAGGATGCTCAAGACCGATCCCGCGCCGTTCATGAGCGCCCGCGCCGCCAAGCTGGTCGAGACCGGCAACATCGAGGACCACCTCGACAAGATCGCCGAGTGCGACTGGGTGATCGAGGCGGTGATCGAGCGTCTCGACGTCAAGCAGGGCCTTTACGCCAAGATCGAGGCGGTGAAGCGGGTGGGCACGGCGGTGTCGTCGAACACCTCGACCATTCCGCTGGCGAATCTCGTCGACGGGCGCTCCGAGGCATTCAAGCGCGACTTCCTCATCACCCACTTCTTCAACCCGCCGCGCTACATGCGCCTGCTGGAGATCGTCGCCGGCCCCGACAGCGACCCGGACGTGGTGCGCAAGGTGCAGGCCTTCGCCGACATCGCGATGGGCAAGACCGTGGTGCGCGCCAAGGACACGCCCGGCTTCATCGCCAATCGCATCGGCACCTACTGGATCCAGCTCGGCATCAACGAGGCGATGGATCGCGGCCTCACCATCGAGGAAGCCGATGCCGTCGCCGGTCCGCCGATGGGCGTGCCCAAGACCGGCATCTTCGGCCTCGTCGACCTCGTCGGCATCGATCTCATGCCGCATTTGAAGGCGAGCCTCACCGGCACGCTGGCCCAGGACGACCCCTATCAGGCGATCGCCCGCGACATCCCGCTGATCGCAACGATGATCGGGCAGGGCTACACCGGCCGCAAGGGCAAGGGCGGCTTCTACCGGCTGAACCGGGGGAAGGGTAAGCAGCGCGAAGCCATCGACTTGTCGACCGGCGAGTACCGCGCGAAAGTGGACGCACGCGCTCCTGCGGGACCGGCCGCGAAGGGCGACTTGCGCGCTTTGGTCGACACCAGGGGCAAGCTCGGCGACTACGCGTGGGCGCTGCTTTCCGGCACGCTCGCCTATGCCGCGCTGCTGGTGCCGGAGGCCGCCGACGACATCGTCGCGATCGATGATGCGATGAAGCTCGGCTACAACTGGAAGGCCGGCCCCTTCGAGATGATCGACAAGCTCGGCGCCAGGTACCTCGCCGATCGCCTCGCGTCCGAAGGTAGGCCCGTGCCCGAACTGCTCACTCTGGCTGGTGAGCGGACCTTCTACCGCGTCGAGAACGGCAAGCGGCAGTTCCTCGGCCTCGACGGCGAATACCACGACATCGCGCGCCCCGAGGGCGTGCTGCGCCTCGCCGACATCAAGCTCGCCGCCAAGCCGCTGCTCAAGAACGGGTCCGCGGCGCTGTGGGACGTGGGCGACGGCGTCGCCTGCCTCGAATTCACCGGCAAGATGAACGCGCTCGACGGCGAGGTCATGAAGCTGATCGCGCAGGCGATCCCCCTGGTGGCGCAAGGCTACAAGGCGCTGGTGATCTACAACGATGCCGACAGCTTCTCGGCCGGCGCCAATCTCGGTCTTGCTATCTTCGCGGTGAACATCGCCGCCTGGGGCGAGATCGAGAAGCTCGTCGCCGGCGGGCAGATGGCCTACAAGGCGCTGAAATACGCGCCCTTCCCGGTGGTCAGCGCGCCCGCCGGGCTCGCGATCGGCGGTGGCTGCGAGATCCTGCTCCATTCCGATGCGATCCAGGCCCATGCCGAGCTTTACACCGGCCTCGTCGAGTGCGGTGTCGGCCTGATCCCCGGCTGGGGCGGCAATGGCGAGATGCTCGACCGCTGGCGCAAGGCGCCGGGCATGCCCAAGGGCCCGATGCCGCCGGTCGCCAAAGTGTTCGAGACGGTCTCCACCGCCACTGTCAGCAAGTCCGCCCAGCAGGCCAGGGAGCTGATGTTCCTGCGTCCCGAGGACGGCATCACCATGAACCGCGACCGCCTGCTCTTCGACGCCAAGCGCAAGGCGCTGTCGCTGGTCGAGGGCTACAAACCGCCCGAGCCGCCCAGCTTCCGCCTGCCCGGCGAGAGCGGCCACGTCGGCCTGAACATGGCGGCCGAGGGCTTCCGCAAGCGCGGCCTTGCGACCGACTACGACATGGTCGTCTCGGACTCACTGGCGACGGTGCTGTCGGGCGGCGACTACGATTACGTCGACACCATCAGCGAGGGCGAATTGCTGACCATCGAACGCGCCGAATTCATGAAGCGCGTCCACGATCCGCGCACGATGGCCCGGATCGAGCACATGCTCGAGACCGGCAAGCCGCTGCGCAACTGAGGACGTGGGTCGAGCAGGCCCACCCCCAGCCTCTCCCGCAAGCGGGAGGGGAGAAGAGTGATAACGCCCTCCCGCTTGCGGGAGGGCCGGAAGGCTTGGCAGCGAGCTGCCTAGCCGGACGGGGTGGGCCAGCACGCCCGCCGAGCCAGACCACAGGCGCCGGACGGGCGCTGGAGGAGAGTGACATGCAAGTCTACGAAGCACCCCTTCGCGACATGAAGTTCGTGCTCCACGAACTCCACACCGACGACGGCTTCGGCAATCTCGAAGCGCTCGCGGATTTCACCCCCGACCTCGTCGACGCGATTCTCGAGGAAGCCGCCAAGGTCGCGCAGGAAGTGCTCCTGCCGCTCAACCGCACCGGCGACATCGAAGGCGCCACGCTCGAAAACGGCGTGGTGCGTACGCCCAGCGGCTTCAAGGAAGCCTATGCCCAGTTTGTCGAAGGCGGCTGGTGCGCGCTTGCCTCGGACCCGCAGTGGGGCGGGCAGGGACTGCCCGAATCGGTCAACAAGATGACCGAGGAGATGATCTGCGCCGCCAACGTCTCCTTCAGCCTCTACCCCGGCCTCACCCACGGCGGCACGACCGCGATCGACGGCCATGCCTCGGACGAGCTCAAGCAGCGCTTCCTGCCCAAGATGGTCTCGGGCGAATGGTCGGGTACGATGTGCCTGACCGAGGCGCACTGCGGCACCGACCTCGGGCTGCTGCGCACCAAGGCCGAGCCGCAGGCGGACGGCAGCTACAAGGTGACGGGCGCCAAGATCTTCATCTCGGCCGGCGAGCATGACCTGACCGAGAATATCATCCACCTCGTCCTCGCACGCATGCCCGACGCGCCCCCGGGCGTGAAGGGCATCAGCCTGTTCCTGGTGCCCAAGTACCTGCCCAAGGATGACGGCACTCCCGGCCCGGCGAACGGGGTGTCGGTCTCCGCCATCGAGCACAAGATGGGCCTCAAGGCGTCTGCCACCTGCCAGCTCAACTTCGACGAATCGACCGGCTGGCTGGTCGGCAAGCCGCACAAGGGCATGGAGGCGATGTTCACGATGATGAACACCGAGCGCGTCTCGGTCGGCGTCCAGGGCCTCGGCATCGGTGAGGCGGCGTACCAATCGGCGGTCTACTACGCCAAGGACCGCCTGCAGGGCCGCTCGCTCTCGGGCGTCAAGAACCCCAGCGGCCCCGCCGACCCGATCATCGTCCACCCCGACGTGCGCCGCATGCTGATGACCATGCGCGCCTACAACGAAGGCTGCCGCGCGATCACCGCCTGGGTCAGCCGCGCCCTCGACGCCGAGAAGCGTGCCACCGACCCCGAGGTCAAGCAGCGCGCCTCCGACTTCGTGGCGCTGATGACGCCGGTGGTGAAGGCGCTGTTCACCGACCTCGGTTTCGAGAGCGCGAACCTGGCGGTGCAGGTCTACGGCGGCCACGGCTACATCGCCGAGAGCGGCGTCGAGCAGTACGTGCGCGATGCGCGCATCGCCCAGATCTACGAAGGTACCAACGGCATCCAGGCGCTCGACCTCGTCGGCCGCAAGCTGCCGGCACATACCGGCCGTTACTTGCGCAGCTTCTTCCACCCTGTCTCCAGCTTCATCGAGGCGAACAAGGCGGATGCGAATCTGGGCAAGATGGTCGAGGCGCTGGAAAAGGCGTTCGGCGCGCTCCAGCTCTCGACCGCGACGATCGCCGAGAAGGGCATGCGCGATCCCGAGGAAGCCGCCGCCGCGGCGACCGATTACACCCGCCTGCTCGGGCTGGTGGCGATGGGCTACTGCTTCGCCAAGGCCGCGTTCCTGGCGCAGGAGAAGCTCGCCGGCGGCTCTGACGAGGCCGATTTCTACAAGGCCAAGCTTACCACCGCGCGGTTCTTCTTCGATCGCATTCTGCCGCAGGCGACTGCTGCGTTCCTGGCGATCAAGAGCGGCAAGGCCTCGATGATGGCGCTGGAAGCCGAGGCGTTCTGATGCCTTCCCCCTTCCGCTGTTGAGAGGGGGATTCGTACATCGCATCGCGTGTGCGAGCGTGGCTTCTGCGCGCCGTTCGAACCGACAAGGGCCGGCTCCGACTCCGAAAGGCGCGCGCGGCGATCGGCCGAGCGCCCCTGAGGAGGTCGTCCGCCGGCACCCACCCGCGAGCGCCGGTATGGTTTACACCCTGCGCTGTGTTCAGTCCCGATATGGAACAGCTCCTGACATATGCCGGTGGAAGAAGGGGTTTTCTCGCTTCGGGACGGTGGAATCACGGTTAACGCGATTGTCGCATTAACAACTCTCTGCGTTCCTTGTGGCAGACGCGGGGGGCCCGGCGACATTTGCAGGTGCCGTCCGTGTCGGGGAACGAGAAGAAAGCACGCTTATGTCTGTCCGGATGGCCCTTGCGAAATTGTCCGCCTGCGCGGCGGGCTGCGCCCTCATCGGGGGCGGCGCCGTCCACGTGGCGGAGACCCCGGCGAAGGAGGGACACTACCGTTCGGTCAAAGGCGACAAGCGAGTCGCGGTGGTGCGCACGGTCAAGCCGGTGCGCCACCTCGCCAAGCGCACCTATCGCGTGAAGACGGTGCGGCGCCTGCGCAAGGTGATCAAGCGCACGTGCTGCACGCAGCCCCAGATGGCCATGGTGCCGCTTCCCGCGCCCTACATGCCGCCCGCCCCGCCGGTGACAGGCGGCGGCGGTGCGCCGGTGGTGATCGGCGGCGGGCCGCTGGGCGGTTTCGGCGGCGGGTTCTTCGGCGGGTTCTTCGGAGGCGGCGGCGGCGGCAGCAGCGGCGGCAACATCGTCATCACCTCGACCAGCGGCGGCTCGACCTCCTCGTCGAGCGGCGGGCTGACGACCACTGGCGGGTCGACTTCGACCTCGAGCTCGGGCGGCTCGACCTCGAGCTCGGGCGGGTCGACCTCGACATCGACGGGTGGCCTGACCTCGACCACTTCGACCTCTTCGGGCAACGTCACCAGCACGACCAGCTCGTCCGGCAACGTGTCCACTTCGACGTCCACCAGCAGCTCGGGCAATGTCTCGACCAGCACTTCGTCCTCGACGTCGAGCTCCACCTCGTCGTCGACATCGAGCAGCACGTCGAGTTCCACCAGCTCGTCGACCTCGGGCGGCACGACGACGTCGAACGGCGGCACCAGCGGCACGCCCGTGCCCGCGCCGCCGATGCTGATCCTGTTCGGTGCCGCCGCCGCCGCCGTGGTCGGGCGCAAGCGGCTGAGCCGCAAGGCGGCCTGACACCGCGACGAAGCCGATACTTGGGGAGAGAAGGGCGGTGCGCAGGCGCCGCCCTTCTTTTTCGTGCGGATGTGCCAAGGGGTCGACCCGGGCTCGACCCGGCGTCGACGTTGGTCAGACAAAACCCCGCCCTGCTTGTCGCAGGACGGGGTCGTGTCTCTCAGCGCTGTGAGCGAAGGATCAGGCGGCCAGCTTCCTCAGCACGTACTGCAGGATGCCGCCGTTCATGAAGTACTCGACTTCGTTGGCGGTATCGATGCGGCACAGCGCGGTGAAGGTGAAGGTCGAGCCGTCCTTGCGCGTCACTTCGACTTCGACGTCCTGCTGCGGCTTGAGGTCGGCGACGCCGCGGATGGTGAAGCTGTCGTCGCCTGTCAGGCCCAGCGTCTCGCGGGTCTGGCCGTTCTTGAACTGCAGCGGCAGCACGCCCATGCCGACCAGGTTCGAGCGGTGAATGCGCTCGAAGCTCTCAACGATGACGACGCGCACGCCCAGCAGGTTGGTGCCCTTGGCCGCCCAGTCGCGCGAGGAGCCGGTGCCGTACTCCTTGCCGGCGATGACGATCATCGGCGTGCCTTCGGCCTTGTACTTCATGGCGACGTCATAGACCGCGCCGACCTGCTCGCCGTAGCGGCTCATGCCGCCCTCAATGCCGGGGACCATCTCGTTCTTTATGCGGATGTTGGCGAACGTGCCGCGCATCATCACTTCGTGATGGCCGCGACGCGCGCCGTAGGAGTTGAAGTCCTGCTTGGCGACCTGGTGCTCCTGCAACCACACGCCCGCCGGGCTGTCGGCCTTGATCGAGCCGGCCGGGCTGATGTGGTCGGTGGTGATCGAGTCGCCCAGGATCAGCAGCGGCTTGGCCTCGACGATATCGCCGACCGGCGCCGGGGTCATTTCCATGCCCTCGAAGTAGGGCGGGTTGGCGACGTAGGTCGAACCGGCGCGCCAGGTGTAGGTGTCCGAACCGGTCACGTGGATCGACTGCCAGTGCGTGTCGCCGCGATAGACGTCGGCATAGCGCGCCTGGAACATGGCGCGGTCCATGCAGGTCGCCATCGTCTCGGCGATCTCGTTGTTGGTCGGCCAGATGTCCTTGAGGTAGACGTCCTGCCCGTCCTTGCTCGTGCCGATCGGGGTGGAGACGAAGTCCTCCACCACCGTGCCCTTGAGCGCATAGGCGACCACCAGCGGCGGCGAGGCCAGGAAGTTGGCGCGCACGTCGGGGCTGACACGGCCCTCGAAGTTGCGGTTGCCCGAGATCACGGCGCTGGCGACCAGGCCGTTCTCGTTGATGGCCTTGCTGATCGGCTCGGCCAGCGGGCCGGAATTGCCGATGCAGGTGGTGCAGCCGTAGCCGACCAGGTTGAAGCCGATGTTGTCGAGGTGCGACTGCAAGCCGGCCTTGTTGAGGTAGTCGGTGACCACCTGCGAGCCGGGCGCCAGGCTGGTCTTGACCCAGGGCTTGGGCTTGAGGCCGAATTCGTCGGCCTTCTTGGCGACGAGGCCGGCGGCGACCAGCACCGAAGGGTTGGAAGTGTTGGTGCAGCTGGTGATCGCGGCGATCACCACGTCGCCGTCCCCGATGTCGAAGTCCTTGCCCTCGACCGGGACGCGCGCGGCGGTCTTCTTGTAGACCTTCTCCATGTCGCCGTTGAACACCTCGTCGACGTCGGGCAGCGAGACCCAGTCCTGCGGGCGCTTGGGGCCGGCAAGCGAAGGCACGACGGTCGAGAGGTCGAGTTCGAGCGTGCTGGAGAACACCGGATCGGCGGCGTTCGGATCGATCCAGAACCCCTGCTCTTTGGCATAGGCTTCGACCAACGCGATCTGGTCTTCCTCGCGGCCGGTCAGGCGCAGGTAGTCCAGCGTCTTGTCGTCGATGCCGAAGAAACCGCAAGTCGCGCCGTACTCGGGCGCCATGTTCGCGAGCGTCGCGCGATCGGCGAGGCTGAGCGAGGCGAGGCCGGGGCCGTAGTACTCGACGAAGCGGCCGACGACACCGTGCTTGCGCAGCATCGAGGTGCAGGTGAGGACGAGGTCGGTGGCGGTGACGCCTTCCTTCAGCTCACCGGTGAACTTGAAGCCGACCACTTCGGGGATGAGCATCGAGACGGGCTGGCCGAGCATCGCGGCCTCGGCCTCGATCCCGCCCACGCCCCAGCCGAGCACGCCCAGGCCATTGACCATGGTGGTGTGGCTGTCGGTGCCAACGCACGTGTCGGGGTAGGCGACCGTCTGGCCGTTCTGGTCCTGCGAGGACCACACCGACTTGGCGATGTGCTCCAGGTTCACCTGGTGGCAGATCCCGGTGCCCGGAGGCACGGCGGAGAAGTTGGCGAGCGACTTGGAGCCCCACTTGAGGAAGTCGTAGCGCTCCATGTTGCGCTGGTACTCGATCTCGACGTTCTCTTCGAACGCGCGCGGGTGGCCGAACTCGTCGACCATCACCGAGTGGTCGATCACCAGGTTCACCGGCACCAGCGGGTTGATCTTGGTGGTGTCGCCGCCGAGCGCGCGGATCGCGTCGCGCATTGCGGCCAGGTCGACCACGCAGGGCACGCCGGTGAAGTCCTGCAGCAGCACGCGTGCCGGGCGGTACTGGATCTCGTCGCCGGTGACCGGGTTCTTCTGCCAGTCGACGAGCGCCTGGATGTGGTCGGTCGAGACGGTGAAGCCGCCGTCCTCGAAGCGCAGCAGGTTCTCCAGCAGGACCTTCATCGAGAACGGCAGGCGGCCGATGTCGCCGAGCTTCTCGCCGGCCTTCTTCAAGGAGTAGTAGGCGATCTCCTTGCCGCCGACCGTCATGGTGCTGCGGGTGCCGAGAGTGTCCTGTCCGACCTGGGTCATGTGGGCGTGTTCCCCTTGGGTTGGCTGGCCGACGCGGCGCATCCCTCCCCCGGGCGTGCTGCAGTGCGACAAGCGGATTCGTCCGGTGCCGATGCGCGTTCGGCGCCGGAAGGTCAAGGGCGCCGCAGCTTGGAATGCATTAGACCAAAGTCTGCTCGATAGGGGCCTCGGGGCGGTTGCGGGTGCCGATCCAGCAGCCCAGCACGATCAGCATGGTGCCGGCGAGCATCGCCATTCCGACCGGCTCGCCGAAGAATAGCCAGCCGAACAGCGCCGCCCACAAGAAAGCGGTGTACTCGATCGGCACCAGCACTTGCATCTCGGCGCGCGCATAGGCCCAGGCGAGCAGCGCCAGCGCCGAGGTCGCCAGAGCGGCGCCAAGGGTGATGAGGCCCATCTCGGTCCATGTCGGCATCAACGCGAACCAGGGCGCGACGACCAGCAGCATGGCGGAAATGATCAGGTTCTGGAACAAGGCGACCTCGATCGGCCCGGCCATCAACGCCAGCTTGCGCTGCAGAACCACGTTGACGGCATAGAGGACGGCCGAAGCGAGGATCGCGGCAAGACCGATCAGCGCCTCGCGATCGTGACCGCCACCCTGCGAGCCGAGCCGATCGGCGACGATCACCGCCACGCCGGCGAGGCCGAGCAGCGACGCGACGACGGCGCGGCGCCGGATCGTCTCGCCCAGCATCACCGCCGCGAGATAGAGCGCGATCAGCGGCGCCACGAACGAGAGCGCGATGCCCTCCGCAATCGGCAGGCGCACGATGCCGACGAAGAAAAACAGCGCCATGCCGCAGTTCACGCCGGAACGCAGCGCGTGCCACCCCAGCACCGCCCGCGAGGGCAAGGTGCGCTTGCCGGCAAGCCAGACCGGCGCGATCATGGCAAGGCCGATAAGATTGCGCAGCAGCAACGCGGTATAGACGCCCAGGTGCAGGGAAGCGCCCTTGATCGCCGCATCCATGCCGCTAAACAGCGCAATCCCGGCCAGCGTGGCGAGGATCGCGGCGAGCTTCGGCGTGGAGTGCGGGGAAGAGGTCGGCAGGGGCTCTGACATGGCCTTCGGGCTCTTGCCCGGCCATGGTGCGGGTGCAAGCCATTCGTCGCGAATTCACATGCGAGTCAGGGTGAATGCTTGATGTGCAGGGGCGCGAGGGGCTAACCTCCCGCGCGGCGGGCATGGGCCGGCCGACTCCCACACAGCGGCGTCCGGTCGGAAGAGAAATGGTTTGGAGCAAGTTCTGGCACGTATGAATCAGCGGACGCGGATGGGCATTTCGGCGTTCACCATGACCGGTATCCTGCTGGCCTCCCTGGCGGGGACGCCGGCGCTCGCGCAGAAATCCCCTGACGCCAAGGCGGGCGCGCCCAAGATCAAGCCGCAGCCCTCGGTGTCCGACTGGGACATCGGTGCGCCCAGCATGTCGCCCACGCCATCACGGCCGGGCACTTCGCGAGCGGCGAGTGCCGGCACCGCCAGCCCGACGCCGCCCGCGCAAGTGCAGGGGCTGCCACCGGTGGCCGAGGATGCCGATCCGTCGAGCACCGCGCAGCCGGTGGTCCAGCCCGTCGCCGTGCTCGAGCCGGTGATGCAGTGGCAAGTCGCCGACGCACGGGCGCTGCTGACCACCATCCAGGGGATCAAGAGCGAGGGCCTGTTTCCCAAGGACTATCAGGTCGACGCGCTCAAGGCCGCGATCGCGCAAGGCGAAGGCGACGCGCTCGACCAGGTGGCGAGCAAGTCGTTCGCCTGGCTGATCGAGGACTTGCGCGACGGGCGCACGCCGATGACGGCGCGCGTGCAGTGGTTCGCGGTCGATCCGGACCAAGACAAGATGCCGACCGCGCAAGTCATGGCCCAGGCGCTCAGCAACCACGACATCGCCGGCGTGGTGAGCCAGCTGGCGCCGACCGTGCCCGACTATGCCGCGCTCAAGCAGGCCCTGGCCGACACGCCCGACAGCCAGGCCGCGCGCCGCTCGCTGATCCGGGTCAACATGGACCGCTGGCGCTGGCTCGCCCGGGATCTGGGCGATGTCTACCTGCTCACCAACGTGCCCGAGTTCCAGCTGCGCCTGACGGTGAAGAACCGCATCATCCGCACGTATAAGACCGTCGTCGGCAAGCCGGGCAGGACCGCCACCCCGCAGCTCGCCGAGACGGTGACCGCGGTCGTGTTCAACCCGACCTGGACCGTCCCGCAATCGATCGTGAAGGGCGAGGGCCTGGGCGCCAAGGTCATGGCGAGCCCGAGCTGGGCCAAGGCCAACGGCTACAAAGGCATCAAGAGCGCGGACGGCACGATCACGGTGGTGCAGCAGCCGGGCAAGAACAACGCGCTGGGCCTCATGAAGATCGACATGCCCAACCCGCACGCGATCTACCTGCACGACACGCCGTCCAAGCAGTTTTTCAATGCCGACGTGCGCGCCTTCAGCCACGGCTGCATCCGCACCGAGCGGGCGGTGGAGCTGGGCATGACGATGGCGATCCTGGGCGCGCAGATGCCGGCCGACCAGGCCGCCGACATCTCGCGCTCGGGCGTCTACACCAAAGTGGCGATGACGCGGACCTTCCCGGTCTACATCACTTACGTCACCATGGGCCAGGCGATCGACGGCACGCTGACGAAGTACGCCGATCTCTACGGCCGCGACGCTCCCGTGCTCGCCAGCTTCGCCGCCCCGCGCGAGGAGAAGACGACGCAGCGCGCGAGCGAGGAACCGATCATCCAGCTCGACAATCCGTTGTAAGTCCAACTCTGGCGGCGATAGCGGGGACAGGCGGCGCCACTTGGCGTTTGCCTCCCCGCGCGGCCCTCGATAAGCCTTGGGTATCGGCCGCTTCGCGGCCCTGAAACCATGGCCAGAAACCATGGCCGCGAGCCACTGGCGCCGCCGTTCCCGTGCAGGGCGCGCCGCTGCCTTGCGCGGCCCATGACGAACAAGGACGCAACCCATGATCGAGATCGACCGGCGCGGCGCGCTGGGACTGGCCGCAGTGGCCCTGCCGCTCTCCTCGGCGCTCACCGCCGCCGCCGGAGCTGCCACGGCGGCACCCTCTGCAGACGCCCCCGCCTGGGACCTGACCGACCTCTATCCCTCGGTCGAGGCCTGGGACGCGGCCCGCAAGAAAGTGCTCGCCGCCCTGCCCCGCATCAGCGCCTACAAGGGCACGCTGGGCACCAGCGCCGCGGCGATGGCCAAGGCGCTCGACGATATCGCGATGGTCGAGAAGGAAAGCGACCGGGTGCAGGTCTACGCCGGCCTCGTCGCCGATGCCGACCTGCAGGTCTCGGCCAACCAGGAGCGCCGCTCGCAAGCCGACGACATGGCGAGCGCGCTTGCCGGAGCCGAAGCCTGGCTGGCGCCCGAAGTGCTCGCGCTGGGCCGCGACAAGGTCGAGGCGCTCATCGCCGCCAGTCCCGTCCTCCAGCGGCGGTTCGCCTTCTCGCTGCGCGAGACCCTGCGCACGGCCGAGCACAACCTCGACGAGCAGGGCGAGACCCTGCTGGCGCTCGCCGCGGCGCCGCTGGGCGGCCCTTCCGACATCTACGGCCAGCTGACCTCCTCGGACATCCCGTGGCCCACGGTCACCCTGTCCGACGGCTCCAAGCCCCGGCTCGACAGCCAGGGCTACGCGCTCAACCGCAGCTCGCCCAACCGCGAGGACCGCAAGACAGTCTTCGATGCGTTCTGGGGCAAGTTCAACGAGTTCCGCAACTCGATGGGCACGACGCTGGCGGCCAAGCTGCGCGGCGACACCTTCCGCACCAAGGCCCGGCATTACCCCAGCTCGCTGGCGCGCGCGGTCGATGGCGATGCCATTCCCGAAAGCGTCTACCGCACGCTGGTGTCCGAGACCGACGCCGGACTGCCGCAGCATCACCGCTATTTCGAGCTGCGCCGCCGGCTGCTGAAGCTGCCCGACATCCACTACTACGACATCTACCCGCCGCTGGTCTCGCTCGACCGCCGCTTCTCGCTGGACGAGATGCGCACGATCACGCTGGCCGCCACCGCGCCGCTGGGCACGGACTACACGCGCCGCCTGTCTGCCGCCACGGCCGCGCGCTGGATGGACCCCCGCCCCCGGCGCGGCAAGGATTCGGGCGCCTACATGAACGGCGGCGCCTACGACGTGCACCCCTATCTGCTGCTGAACCTGGGCGACAAGTACGAGGACCTCACCACCTATGCGCACGAGTGGGGCCATGCGATGCACACCGAGCTGACGCGCGCCAACCAGCCTTACGAGCTGTCCGACTACCCGACCTTCACCGCCGAGATCGCCTCCACCTGCAACGAGCTGCTGCTGAGCGAGTACATGGTCGGCCGCGCCAAGACGACCGAGGAGAAGATCTTCTACCTCGGCCAGCGCCTGGAAGGCCTGCGCGGCACCTACTTCCGCCAGACGATGTTCGCCGAGTTCGAGCTGAAGATCCACGAGATGGCCGAGGCCGGCGAAGGCTTGTCGGGCGAGGCGTTCAGCGCCGCCTACCTGGACCTGCTCAAGCGCTACCACGGCCCCAAGTTCGTGATCGACGAGCCCTACGCGATCGAGTGGGCCTACATCCCGCACTTCTACCGGTTCTTCTACGTCTACCAGTATGCCACGTCGATCACCGCGGGCACCTGGTTCGCCAAGTCGATCCTCGCGGGCGGCCCGGCCGAGCGCGAGCGCTACCTCGACGTGCTGCGCGCCGGCGGCTCGGACCATCCGATCGCGATCCTCAAGAAGGCCGGGCTCGACATGACCCGGCCCGATCCGTACCGCCAGCTGATCGCCGGCTTCGGCGAGACGATCGACAAGATCGAAGCGCTGCTGGGATGAGGGCGATGGCATGACGTTCGACACGATCATCGGCGAGACGATCATCGGCGTCGGGGCGCTGCGCGACCAGCTCGGCGCCGGCGCGGACATCCTGCTGCTCGACTGCGAGTTCGACCTCGGCGATCCCGACCAGGGCCACGCGATCTATCGCGAAGGGCACTTGCCCCGTGCCCGCTACGTCGATCTCGAACGCGACATGTCGGGCACGGTCACCGGCACGAACGGCCGCCATCCGCTGCCCGCGCGCGTGGGCTTTGCCGCGACGATGCGCCGCCTCGGCCTGCGGTCGGGCCAGCAGGTCGTCGCCTACGACGGGAGCGGCGGGTTCTACGCGGCGCGGCTGTGGTGGATGCTGCGCTGGCTCGGCCATGCTCCGGTGGCGGTGCTCGACGGTGGTCGCGCGGCCTGGATCGAGGCTGGCCTGCCGCTCGAGACCGGCGAGCCGGTGCCGCTTGCCGAAGGCGACTTCGCGCTGGGCGAGCCGCTGGTCGCCGAACCGGTGAACGCCGATATGCTGATGGCGAACCTCGCGACGCGCGCCTTGCAGGTGATCGACGCCCGCGACGCTGCGCGCTTCGGCGGCGCGCCGCATCCGCTCGACACCGCCTCCGGTCACATCCCGGGCGCGGCGAACCGCTTCTTCCGTGAGAACCTCGACGAGCACGGCCGTTTCCGCCCGGCCGACGAGTTGCGGGCGGACTTTGCCGCCGTGCTCGGAGGCAGGCCCGCCGGGGAGGCCGTGCTGCAGTGCGGCTCGGGCGCCACCGCCTGCCACAATGCGCTGGCAATGGAGATTGCCGGCCTGCCGGGCGCGCGGCTCTATCCCGGCTCCTGGAGCGAGTGGACCAGCGATCCCGCGCGCCCGGTCGAACGCTGAGGCCCAGCGCTAATGGCGAGCGAGAAAACGTCGTCCCGGACTTGAGCCGGGACGACGAACATCAATCCGACGCGATCACTTCGCCAGTTCGGCCTCGATCGCGGCAACCAGCGCCGGATCCTCGGGCGTGGTGGCGGGGGCGAAGCGGCCGGCGACGGTGCCGTCCTTGGCGATGACGAACTTCTCGAAGTTCCACAGCACTTCGGGATCGTCGTTGGACGTCATCCCGTAGCTCTTGAGGCGCTCCTTCATGCCTTCGACGTCGCCCTGCTTGGTCGGCACGGCCGACGTCAGCGCGGCATAGAGCGGCTGCTTGGCCGGGCCGGAGACATCCGCCTTGGCGAACAGCGGGAAGGTGACGCCGTAGTTGACCTGGCAGAACTCGGCGATCTCCTCGTGCGTGCCGGGCTCTTGCGCGCCGAAGTCGTTGGCGGGAAAGCCGAGCACTTCGAAGCCGCGGTCCTTGTAAGTGGTGTAGAGTTTCTCCAGCCCCTCGTACTGCGGGGTCAGGCCGCACTTGGAGGCGACGTTGACCACCAGCAGCACTTTGCCCTGATGCTGGGCGAGGCTGTCGGGCTTGCCGTCGATGCGGGTCAGCGGGATTTGCGCGAGATCGGCCATGCGTGTCTTCTCCAAGGATTCGAGCGAGGTTATGGGGTGCGCTCGGGACACCTGCAAGACAGGCGCGCACGCTGCCGCTCAGGCAGACAGGACCGGCGAAATCCACTCCGGATCGTGCGCGAAGGGTAACGCATCGCTCCGGCGCAGCGCCGCGAGGATGGCGGCGAAGTCGATCTCGGCCCGCCAGCCCAGGACGCGCTCCGCCTTGGCCGGAACGTAGACCCGCTCGATCCGCTCGGGCAGGGTCCAGCCCTGCCGCGCGTAGAGCATCGCCACGTCGGGATAGTGCCGCATCAGCACCGCTGGCGCATTGGTCGCAAGCTCCAGCGCTTCCTCGCGCGCGAACGGCGGCGAGGCGCTGATCACGAAAGTCTCGCAGCCCCCATCCCAGGCGGCCATCGCTTCCAGCGCCGCGATATGCGCGCGCGCCGCGTCGGTGGCGGCCAAGCGGCGGTTGAGGAACTCGTTGGCCTTGAGGTTGGGCCCGGACGGCACCGCCAGCGTGTCGTCATCCTCGGGAAAGAAGCGCCCGGTGCGCAGGACCGCTACCGCCATGCCGCTCTCGGCCGAGACGACGCGGCACAAGTTCTCGGCCGCCTGCTTGGTGACGCCGTAGATGTTGCGGGGCGCGATCGGGCCGAAGTCCTCGTCCATCCACCATGCGCCGGTCGACCCCGCACCCGCGCGCACGTCGCCGCGCACCATCAGCGAGGTCGTGGAGGTGAACACGAACCTTTGGTGCCCCGCGTGCGCCGCGGCTTCGAGCAGGTTGAGCGTGCCGGCCACGTTGACATCGACGAAGCTCTGGCGGGGGAACCGCGCGATGTCCGGCTTGTGCAGCGCGCCCGCGTGGATCACCGCCTCGATGCCGAAGTGGCCCACGGTCTGGAACACCAGATCGCGATCCGCCACCGAGCCGACGACCTGCGTCGCCGCACCGGGCGCGACATCGAGGCCGGTGACGTCGTGCCCCGCCGCCGCGAGCAGGGGCGCAAGGTGCCTGCCCAGCCAGCCCGAGGACCCGGTGAGCAGCACCCGCATCGGCTCAGCTCTCGTAGTGCGCCGTGGTCTTGGCCGCGACTTCCTCGGCAGTGACGCCGGGCGCCAGTTCGACGAGCTTGAACGGGCTCGCATGATCCGGCCGGGCGAAGACGCACAGATCGGTGACGATCATGTCGACGACGTTCTTGCCGGTGAGCGGGAGGGTGCAGGCCGGGATGAACTTGGGATCGCCGTTCTTGGACGTGTGCTCCATCACCACGATGATCTTCTTGACCCCGGCAACGAGGTCCATCGCCCCGCCCATGCCCTTGATCATCTTGCCCGGGATCATCCAGTTGGCGATGTCGCCGTTCTCGCCGATCTCCATCGCCCCCAGCACGGCCAGGTCGATATGGCCGCCGCGGATCATGGCGAAGCTGGTCGCGCTGTCGAAGTAGGCGGTCTGCGGCAGCGCGCTCACCGTCTGCTTGCCGGCGTTGATCAGGTCGGCGTCGACTTCGTCGGGATAGGGGAACGGCCCGATGCCGAGCATCCCGTTCTCCGACTGCAGCGTCACCGTGATGCCGGCGGGCACGTGGTTGGCGACAAGCGTCGGGATGCCGATCCCAAGGTTCACGTAGAACCCGTCCTCGAGCTCCTGCGCCGCGCGGGCGGCCATCTGGTCGCGGGTCCAGCTCATCAGGCGGTCTCCCTTTCCCGGGTCGTCACGAACTCGATCTTCTTGTCGTAGGGCGCGCCCACGATCAGGCGCTGCACGTAGACGCCCGGCAAGTGGATGGCGTCGGGATCGAGGCTGCCGGTGGGCACGATCTCCTCCACTTCGACCACGCAGACCTTGCCGCAAGTGGCGGCGGGCACGTTGAAGTTGCGCGCGGTCTTGCGGAACACGACGTTGCCGGTCTCGTCCGCCTTCCACGCCTTGACCAGGCTCAGGTCGGCGAAGATGCCGCGTTCGAGCACGAACTCCTCCTCGCCATTGCGCCCTTCGAGGACTTTGGTCTCCTTGCCCTCGGCGATCAGCGTACCGACCCCGGTCTTGGTGTAGAACGCAGGGATCCCGGCGCCGCCCGCGCGCATCCGTTCGGCCAGCGTGCCTTGGGGAGAGAACTCGACTTCCAGCTCGCCCGAGAGGTACTGGCGCTCGAACTCCTTGTTCTCGCCGACATAGGACGCGATCATCTTCCTGACCTGCCGCGTGCGCAGCAGCTTGCCGATGCCCTCGTTGTCGATGCCGGCATTGTTGCTGGCGAAAGTCAGGTCCTTGACCCCGCTGTCGCGCACCGCGTCGAGCAGCCGCTCGGGAATGCCGCAAAGCCCGAAGCCGCCAGACGCGATCAGCAGCCCGTCCCTCAGCAATCCATCGAGCGCGGCGGCAGCATCGGGGTAGAGCTTCTTCATCGGCGGGCGGCTCCTTTCGCGACGCTGCCGCGCGGCAGCGTCCTCGCCCACGCGATAGCCGCGCGCCACAATCAGGTCCAGATCGCTCGCGCCGGCGCGCAAATTGATCCGGATCATCGATCGCCCGTGAGCGCGGGCTAGGCTGCCGGCCCAAGAACCCGAAGGCACTCACATGGAGCGAAACGGGGCCAACCCGATCGGCTAAGCTCAACTAGCTTAGGAGATACCGCGCCGCAGCGACGCGACTCGGCTAATTGTCGCCGAGACACTGCAAAGGCTATTCTCAAGGTGCTTGCGGTGAGCGAGATGCAAGTCGAGCAGCGGCTCGGCTGCGCTAAACTGCGTCAAACGCTCGTTTTTGCGCGCCACAACACACAAGTTGCTCGTTTTGCAACCGTGGATCACTATTTCGCACTTGCACAAAAACATGGCTGAAGTCATAAAGACCCTGCCTTTCAGGCATCCTCTCCCAAAACTTCCATGGCCCGGTCGGCTTCGACCGGGCCTTTTTTTCGTCCGCTGCCGACGGAATCGGATCACGCATTCTCGGCTCGCGGCGTGTGAACCGCCGGCAAGCCGCTTACCCTCACGCTTCAGCACTCCAGCGGGAACCGTTCCGAGTTGCGGCGGTTCGTTTGAAATCGCTGAAGCGCGTACCTAGTTCGGCTGCGGCCCGAAACGGTATCGGGGCTAGCAGGAAGAACAATCATGGCTGACGCGGCAATCCAGGCGCAGGACAGGACGATCAAGCTGCAGGTCGCCGCAGCACGCCAGGAGGAGAGCGGCCAGGGTATCGCCCGCCTGTCGCGGGCATCGCTTTCGGCGCTGGGTGCCCTGGAAGGCGATGTGCTGGAGATCGCCGGCAAGTCGACCACCGTCGCGCGCGCCGTCCTCGGCTATCCAGAGGACGAGGAGCTGGAGGTCATCCGCCTCGATGGCCTGCAGCGCGGCAACGCCGAGGTCGGCTCGGGCGAGCACGTGAAAGTGCGCAAGACCGAATCGCGCCCCGCCCAGCGCGTCGTCTTTGCCCCCGCGCACAAGGAGATGCGGCTGCAGGGGCCGGGCCAGGCGCTCAAGCGCAACTTCTTCGGCCGGCCGATGGTGCAGGGCGACCTGGTGGCGACGACCGGCCAGCAGCAGGTCGCCGACCTGCCGCCGCAGCTGCGCCGCATGTTCAATGCGCCGGCCTATTCGCTGACCCAGATCCGCCTCAACGTCGTGACCACGGTGCCCAAAGGCATCGTCCATATCGACGAGAACACCGAGGTGGAGCTGCGCGAGGTCTTCGAAGAGGCGCAGGGTCCGCGCGGCGACGTTAACTATGACGACGTCGGCGGCATGTCCGACACCATCCGCCAGCTGCGCGAGATGGTCGAGCTGCCGCTGCGCTACCCCGAGCTGTTCACCCGCCTGGGCGTCGATCCGCCCAAGGGCGTGCTCCTGCATGGCCCGCCAGGGACCGGCAAGACGCGCCTGGCGCAGGCCGTCGCCAACGAAAGCGATGCGACCTTCCACTCGATCAACGGGCCCGAGATCATGGGGTCCGGCTACGGGGAGAGCGAAAAGGCGCTGCGCGAGGTGTTCGAGGAGGCGGCCAAGTCGTCCCCGGCGATCATCTTCATCGACGAGATCGATTCGATCGCCCCCAAGCGTTCGCAAGTCCACGGCGAGGCGGAGAAGCGCCTGGTCGCCCAGCTGCTGACGCTGATGGACGGCCTGAACTCGCGCGCCCACGTCGTCGTCATCGCCGCCACCAACCGGCCCGATGCCATCGACGAGGCGCTGCGCCGTCCGGGCCGGTTCGACCGCGAGATCGTCATCGGCGTTCCCGACGAGAGCGGCCGGCGCGAGATCATCGGCATCCACACCCGCGGCATGCCGCTGGGCCAGGGCGTCGATCTGAACGAGATCGCGCGCACGACGCACGGTTTCGTCGGCGCCGACCTAGCCGCGCTCGCCCGTGAGGCCGCGATCGAGGCCGTGCGCCGGATCATGCCCAAGCTCGACCTCGAAGCGCGCACGATTCCCGCCGAAGTGCTCGAAAGCCTTTCGGTGGAACGCGACGACTTCCTGGCCGCCCTCAAGCGCGTGCAGCCTTCGGCCATGCGCGAGGTCATGGTGCAAGTGCCGAACATCGGCTGGGCCGACATCGGCGGCCTGGACGAGGCCCAGCTGAGGTTGCGCGAGGGCGTCGAACTGCCGCTCAAGAACCCGGAGAGCTTCCACCGGCTCGGCATCCGGCCGGCCAAGGGCTTCCTGCTCTACGGTCCGCCGGGTACCGGCAAGACCTTGCTGGCCAAGGCGGTGGCGAAGGAGGCGGAAGCCAACTTCATCTCGATCAAGTCGTCCGACCTGCTCAGCAAGTGGTACGGCGAGAGCGAGCAGCAGATCGCCCGGCTGTTCGCCCGCGCTCGCCAGGTCGCGCCTTGCGTGATCTTCATCGACGAGATCGACAGCCTGGTGCCCGCGCGCGGGAGCGGCGGCTCGCTCGGCGAACCGCAAGTGACCGGCCGCGTGGTCAACACGATCCTCGCCGAGATGGACGGCCTGGAAGAGCTGCAGTCGGTCGTGCTGATCGGCGCGACCAATCGCCCGGCGCTGATCGATCCGGCGCTCTTGCGTCCCGGCCGGTTCGACGAGCTGGTCTATGTCGGCACGCCGAACGAAGCCGGGCGCGAGCACATCCTGGGGATACACACCGCCAAGATGCCGCTCGCGGGCGACGTCGATCTCGCCCGTGTCGCGCGCGAGACCGAGCGCTTCACCGGCGCCGATCTGGAAGACGTGGTACGCCGCGCCGGCCTCATCGCGATCCGCAGGCACGGCGCGGCGGTGACCGAAGTCACTCGCGCCGACTTCGACGAGGCGCTCGCCGACAGTCGCGCGACCGTCACCGCGGAGATGGAGGAAGAGTACGAGCGAATGAAGGGCGAGCTCAAGAAACGCGCCCTTTCGGTGGAGCCGATCGGCTTCATCGCGCCCGGAATGGTGGAGCCGCGTCGGGAAAGAAAGCACGACCACTGAGTCAAGGGCGGGGCGTGCCAATGGCACACTCCGCCCTTTCGTTCTGGGCGGCCCGGCGGTTGGTCGCGCCGAGCCTTTCATACCAGCACTCGTCACCCTGAACTTGTTTCAGGGTCCATCGTGCCACAAACGTCGCCGCTGAGCTGGTAAACCGAAATGGCGGCTGGCGGCACAAGCGTCCGGGCTAAGACGAGGGATGGACCCTGAAACAAGTTCAGGGTGACGGCTCGAGCGGCCGACAAGACGGCTTTTTACACTGCATACCAGCGACGATCGCCCCCTCCCGGGCGCGAATCAATGCGCCGCCGCTGTCCCGTTCGGCTTGGTCACCGCAAGCGCGTCCGCCATCGAGGGTCCCGCCGCGAGCTCCACCGGGGAAACCGCAGCATCCCGGCGGCGGACAAGCGCCTCGGGCTGGTTGCGGCGGATCCAGTCGAGCATCCCCTCGCGCATGGCGCAGCGCAAGTCGAACAGCGTCGGCCCGTCCTTGGCGCTCATCAGCAAGCGCACTTCCATGGCGTCGGCGGCATGGTCGGTCACTTGCAGCACTTGCGCGCGCTTGTCCCACAGGCGGTGGGAGGTGATCTGCCGGGTATACTCCTCGCGGATCGGCGCGATGTCGGTCGCCGGATCGAGGTAGATCATCACGGTGCCGAGCAGCTGCGCGGTGTTCTTGGTCCAATTCTGGAAGGTGTCCTCCAGGAACCGCGTGGTCGGCACCACGAGGCGCCGGTCGTCCCACACGCGAACCACCACATAAGTCGTGCGGATATCCTCGATCCGGCCCCATTCGCCGTCGAGGATCACAACGTCGTCGATCGAAATCGGTTCGGTCAGCGCCATCTGGAATCCGGCGATGAGCGCCTTCAACGCCGGTTGCGCCGCCGCGCCGACGGCGAGCGCGGCGAGACCCGCAGACGCCATCAGCGTCACGCCGATCCGCGCCACGCCCGGGATCGAGAGCAGCATCAGCGAGACGGTGAGGAAGACGATGCCGAAGCTGACGATCCGGCTGATGATCGAGAGCCGGGTGCGGCGCCGGCGGGCATTGCGGTTGTCCTCGACCGAGATGTCGTAGCGCAAGTACATCGTCTCGACGAAGGCACGCAGCACCGAGATCGCGATCCAGCCCGCCAGCAGCGGCATGACGAAGCCGGCGACCTTGCCCCAGACGAAGTCCAGCGCAGGCGTCTCGCGCGCGGCGAGGACTATGCCCAGGGCGACGAAGGCCCAGCGTGTCGGCCGAGCGAGGCGCGCGACGAGAATGTCGTCTGCCTGGCCTTTGCTGGCCCGCGCGATGCGCGCGAAGGCGCGAAAGATCAGCGCATGCGCCAGGAACGCCAGCGTCGCGCCGATCGCCGCCGCGACCAGCGCCCCGATCGCGTGCTGCGCCCAAAGCGGCAGCCCGCGCGTGAACGGCTCGATAAATTCCACCATGATGGGATAACGATGCTGCAGTGCAGCAGTTGCGCCATGTGCCGTGCCGGAGCCACGGCCGGTCCATAATCCTGGAGGGCGGCTGGAGCGGGTAGCGGGAATCTATGATCGCCACTTAATCCTTTAACGATAGTGACTTAGACGAACAACCGTGAAGATGGTCCCGAAACAAGTCCTGGGAATCGACGGATGCAATTGGACTGCCGTGGACCAGGAACCGCGGGCGATTCGCCGTTCACTTATATCGTGATAGATCTCAGCGAAGCCATTCTATGCGATTGTAACATCATTGCGCAGCGGCTGGTGACACGAGGGTGGACATCGGCGTGGCAGCTATGGAGCGATGGCCTCAGATAAGCGGACGTTCGTGGGCCTGCTTCCGGGGCACCAGTACCGTCCCAATGCATTTGATTAAGCCCTTACTTGGGGGCTGCCGGGAGGCGGAGATTAGCTCTTGGCCCGGTGGGGTGGTATCGGTGAAGCTGGTCGACCTACGAAGCGCAGCCATTGAGATGTTTTGGCGCCCGCTGATGTCCGCCTCGACGCAAGCCATATTTCACCTAGGCCTGACGAGCAGTCCCAACTGGCCAAGCATGCGGCACATTAAGTAACGTTGACGATCGTATATGTTTCAGTGCCAGGCTTGCAGACGGATGTTCTTAGCTGAGGTGCACCCAGCGCTTGCCATGAGTTTGACTAATAGTCCGCGCACTTCGTTGAGTTGCGACTAGGTATTATACTTGGACAATGCGATAGGTTGAATCCCTACTGTCCGCAGCTTGGCGTCCCTTACGCGGCCGAAGACGTGCCAGGCAGCAATCGTTGTGTTCTTGTTTTGTTCATGCTACAAGCGCGTGGCAATTTGCAAGCCGATGTGACAGAAAGCGATCATGAGCTGGAAAATAATCGATCTGTTTTCGGGCGCCGGAGGCATGTCGCTCGGCTTCGCGGATTCCCGCTTTTGCGGCGGATTTGAAAGCGTTCTTGCCGTCGACAGCGACGCTGCCGCAATCGCAACGCATAAATTGAACTTCGGCGGCGATTCCGTCTGCGGCAGCATTGAAACATGGCTTGAGAACGCAGTCGTGCCGCAGGCCGATGTCGTGATCGGCGGTCCGCCGTGCCAGGGATTCAGTCTCCTAAATAAGAAGCGTGACGGCGACGCCCGCCGCGCACTGTGGGAGCCGTTTCTTGATGTTGCCAAGCGGTCAGGCGCGCGCATTTTCATCATGGAAAACGTTGCTGAACTGTTTCGTTCGCCTGAACTGGAAGACATTCGCGCGCGTGCGGCGAAGGACGGATTCAAGACCGTCGCTGCAATTTTAAACGCGGCTGATTACGGTGCACCGCAAACACGGCGACGTACTATCGTGCTCGGCTTTAAGGCTGGTCTTTGGCAACCGGAATTTCCGCCGCTCAAGACACATGCGGAAAAGAGCTTGGAGACCAATTTACCGCCTTGGAGAACCGTTCGCGACGCGATCGCCGATCTGCCCAAACCGAGGCGCCTTGAAATCGAGGGTCCAGCTCCGCTCGATCTGCACATCAAGCGTACCCCCACGGACAAGAGTATGGCGCGCTATCGTGCTGTGCCACCCGGCGGTAACCGCTTCGATTTGCAGCGCAACGCGCCCGAGATTACACCCGACTGTTGGATTCGTAAGACTTCGGGTGGCACTGACCTGTTCGGCAGGCTTTGGTGGGATCGACCGTCAGTCACAATCCGCACGGAATTCTACAAGCCGGAGAAGGGGCGATATCTGCATCCCGACCAGCATCGACCTATTACGCATCGGGAAGCTGCCCGCTTGATGGGATTTCCCGACGACTTCAAATTCTACGGCACGAAGGTTGAGATCGTCGGGAAATCCCATCAAGCGGTGCCCCCCGCGCTTGCTGGCGCGCTGGCGCGTTTAGTGGCGGACATGCTCACGCCGATGGCGAAAATCGCCTGATATGGCTCGACGCGCGGTAGCGCAGAATCCTGGCGAAGCCGTCGATCGCATCAAAGTCCTGCTAGACAATTTCCTGACCAAACTCGACGAAGACGATCTACGGGACCAAGTGCGCAGTCTGACGCCGGTGTTTCAATCACTTCGTGGACTTGGAAAAGGCCTGATCTCAGCTGAGCTTGCGTCATCGGCTCGCGACCGAATTCTGGTGTACCTGCAACGTTATGCGCTGGAGGTAATCGAAGGCCAAGAACTGCTAGTGGTCGCGGGCATCGGCGAATGGGCGCGGCGTCTGCGCGAGCTGCGGGTCCAGTTCGGATGGTCGATTTGCAGCGGCGTTACGTTTAAGGACATGGCGGATGACGAGCCTGAGCTGGCGCAAGGGCTGGCGGATATTCTGGGGGCTGATCCGCGAACGCTGAAGCCGGATCAATATGTGCTGGTGAGCACCGAGCAGGATCGCGATGCCGCACATCGATGGAATGTGCTCAACGCGATCCGAAAGCGTAAGGGGCTGGGGGTCAAATCGCGACTGCTTGAATATATGCGTGCGAACGTCCGCAAACCGGTGTCAATCGAGGAACTGCGTTACCTCGCGGGTGACAAGAGCGAATGGGCGCGGCGCATGCGCGAACTGCGTACCGAAGACGGCTGGCCCATCTTTACCCGGATGCAGGGCCGCACCGACCTGCCTGTCGGCACCTACGTGCTCGACGAAGACAAACAGGCACCTGAACATGACCGGCGTATTCCGGACGATGTTCGCGTCGAGGTGCTAATTCGTGACAGCTTCGCCTGTCGCGTCTGCGGCTGGTCTCGCGATCAGATTCGGCCTGACGACCCCAGGAAGTTTCTCGAACTGCATCACGTTATGGCGCACGCCGACAAGGGCGAGAACAGCGTCGAGAATCTCTTAACCCTCTGCAATGTTCACCATGATCAGGTGCACGCCGGGCGTCTGACGCTAGAGGCCTGATTTGGACCGCCTATCGTCCGCCGCTCGCAGCGAAAACATGAGCAGGGTCAAAGGGAAGGATACCGGGCCGGAAGTCGCTGTTCGCCGCACGCTGCACGGAATGGGGCATCGATTTCGGCTCCACCGCCGCGATCTTCCCGGAAGTCCCGATATTGTCCTTCCGAAATACCGTACTGTCATTTTCGTTCACGGTTGTTTCTGGCATCGTCACGACGGCTGTTCGCGCAGCACAATGCCGGCAACGCGTCGTGAGTTTTGGGAAGCCAAATTTGCACGCACCATTGCCCGTGATGCCGAACAGGCGGCGGCCCTGGAAGCGCTCAGCTGGCGCGTCGTTATACTTTGGGAATGCGACATCCGGCGGCCGCAGGTGCTGCAGGAGCTACTGGCGGAGCTCTTTTCAGAGAGCCCTGACGGCGGTGCCGCCTAGATTACGAACGTCAGATTGCGAGATCGAGCGGTAGGTCAGACACGTCTTTCAAACGGCCTTGGTCGACCATAAGCTTGAGCAGGTCGCGCGGCTTGCCGTTGGCGAGCGATGCCGTCGCCGCGTCGAGCTCCGGAAGCGCGATATGATAGACGCAGTCGATATCCCCGGTGCCGAGCGCCAAGGATGCCAAGCGGCTCGGCACAGGCTCTGCGGTCAGAACGACGATGTGCGGCGTGCGGCCGCGCCGGCTGCGTATCAGGTTGAGCGCCTCGGACCGGGCGTTCTGCGCGCGATCACTGCGCATCGTCCATTTGCATGAGATGCAGGCATGGAGGCTGGGCCTTACCTTCGGCCGCAGTCGAATGCTGGCGCGAGTCGCCGTCAAATCGTCAACCAGCAGCGCATCTGCGTTGATCGCGTCGTCGGATTCCGGACGCCGCGCGATCACGACGTCCGATGCGATCGTATAATCGTTACCGAGCAACACGCGGATCTCGGGCGTTTTGCCCGCCGCTTTCTCGATGTCGCCGAGATGGGCATACTGCTCATAATGCGCGATCGATACGCCCGAGCGCGATCTGACGTGGTGAATGTCCCACTCGCCCGGGCGCAGGCCGGTCAGTTTGAGAAAAGTCGATCGGAGAAACTCGGCGGTTACGCGCTCAAACTCGTTGCCTGCCGCTTGCGCCGATAACGACGGTCCCGTTGCCACGCCAAGCGCTGCCGCGACATGTCCGGCGATCGAGCTGCTGGTCTTCTGTGACTTATCCGCATTCGATGGCCTGCCGTTTCCGTCGAGCACATAGAGATTGGCCAGCAAGGCAGCATGAAACTTGGCACGGGCGTCAGAAATAAGGCTCAAATTCTTCCCCGTTCCGAATCCGGATTCGTACCTACAATGGCACAAAGGGCTGGCGAAAGCGCAAGCCGCATTATCGACGCTGCGGGGGGCGGAAGCGCGAAGCTATGGCACGCTAGATCAGACAGTAAAGTCGAGTCCGACCCGGGTCAGACTTGCCCCCAGCTTCTGCATAAGATTGATCGCATACTCATACCGCAGTTCGCTGACGAGTTTTGCCTCGAGTTGCTCGACCGCCAAACCGGCGCCGGTGTCGCGCAGTCGCGAAAGCGGGAAGGGCTCCTTTGGATCAATCTGGCCGTTTTCCTCCGCATAGAACATGTACCAGTGCGGCTGCTCCTCCGCGCCCGCATTCTCCAGCAGCGAAAACACTTTCACCCCACCTCCGATCTTGAGAAACAGATAGTTGTTGGAATTAACATCGACCGTTTCGTAATTAGCGGGCCGGATGGGATGCAGCTTCACCGCCATAAACGGCTTGCGGTGCCCAACTTCGCCACGGTGGCCAGCGCGTTTTTGACCCGGCACCATGTCGCAGATCGGGGTCAGACAAACCCAGAAGCTCCCGTCCATTTCGAAAACATGGCCGGTCCGTAGATGCCATCCGCGAGGCGACTTGCTGCAAGCGACGGCGTTGGCGGCGAAGCTCGCATTTCGCGTCTCGATATCTTCCACGCCCGCGGCAAATCGCTCGGCAACACGCTTGGTGTATTCCGCCTCCCCAACCCCGCGATCAGCGGTGGATAGATTGTCGGCAAAGGCATGCACGTTCTGCGCAATATCATCGACCAGCTGCTCGGCATGGCGGGAAATATTGTCTTCGATCAACGTCCGCCGCCCGGCGTCCTCGGCCTTGAGCAGAGCGAGATACCAATGCGCGGTAGCAAGCTTATCGCCGATCGCCTTGGTTTCACCTGAGACGCCCTTGGCTTCCATCTCGGCTCTGAATTTCGCCAGAATGAGACGAGACGGCGGAGGAGCCCAGCAGCACAACGCATCGAGCAGGATCTCAAGCGGCTCGGTGACCTTCTTCTTCTCCGAGAACGCCATGAACAGTCGATCGGATCGAATCCAGTAGGGCTCTTCCTCATTCCAATCGAGCGGTCCGACTTCGTGGCCCGCGCCCATACGACCGCGATTTGCCGACTGGAATTCCGCCAATGCCCAGACCAGGACGAAGCGGTGGTCTCTTGCGGGAATCGTCGCCCGTTCGCATTCCGCCTTAAAGTCGCTGAAAATGCCCTTGCCCTGTATCGCGTCGCGGAACGACGGGGGGCCGTGTTTCACGATGTACGTGAATTGCTTGGAACCGATTGCTGCGCGAATTCGGTCGGCGGCTTCGGGATTATCATCTTCGATCTTTCCGACGGCGGCTTCACCTTGATCGCGGCGCTCGTCCTCAAAGCATTCCAACGGCGGAAGCAGGCCGAGGACCATGTCCTCAAAGACCTGCGACAGACGATGTCGAGTGTTCACGACGACCATATTGAAGTGGTCGTTGGTAGCCACCGCACGGGCGATTTCGATTGCCTTGTCGCCCGTGTCGGTCTGGTCGAGATGATAATCGAGGATCAACAGATCGGACTGATGAAGGTGGCGGTCGACCAGCTTGGCGGTACCTGCCTCAATGTCGCTGCCGTCGTGCACATCGACCAACAGCAGCAGGCTGCGGAAGTGGTCGATCACTGCCTGCATCAACTCCGGCGACGTTTCCCACTCTTTTGTTCGCCCCGGGATTGCTGCACCTTCCGCGTTTGCGGAAGCAGCAGGGCTGGCTTCGGCAACCGGTTCGCCGATCGGCTCGGCCGGTTCGGCGCCCGCAGCGGCAGCCCTGTAGTCTGCAGCCGCGTCGGCAATCAACACAGGATTGCCGCCCTCAGCACGTTTCCTGGCAACGGCATTGCCGAGCAGTTCGTCGATCGTCGGGTAATCGTCATCGACGATCAGCACCGATCGTATCGGACTAATCAGCGACTCCTTGATGAACGCACGGTATCCTGCATCAACCGCCATTGAGGCCGCCCCTGAACTCAATTTTGAAGTTGGCGCCGGGGAGTGCCTCGGCTTCGGTGCTCGGGTCGGCGACGTAGGAAATGCGGTGCCCCCCGGCTGCAAGGTTGGCTCGGCACAGGTACAGTCCGACGCCTCTCCCGCCGCGGATCTTGCGCGTGAAGAACAGCGTGAAAAGATTGCCCAAATCGTCCGGAGACACGCCGGAGCCGTTGTCCGAAACGAGGACCGCATCGCCGGAGGCGGAGAGCCGAATAACACGGTCCGGCTGGTCGCTGATCCGCAACCAGTAGATGCTGTTGTTCACGAGGTTGACGAACACCGGATAGATGCGCGGGCGGTATTCGAAGATACGCATCTCCTTGAACGCTGTATCGACGAGCACTTCGATCCCCTGACGGGAGAGGGGCAGCTTGAAGAATTCGAGAACATAGTCCGCGATCTCTTCGCCGGTGATCCATTCCTGGACCTTGTTCCCGGTAAGCTTGAGCGGCGAAAGAAAGCGAAGCTGATCGGTCAAGCCCTCGTAGCCGAACTCGATATCCTTCGCCGCGCGACTTTCGCGAACTTCCGGGGGCAACCGCCGCAAGCCGGATCCGATGATATTGTCCAGCGCCTCAAGCTCGTGCCCGACGATTTCCACGGCGATGCCGAGTTGGGCCAGCGCGTTGAGGCGGTCGAGCTCCGTGCGCATTTCGCCGGTCTCTTCAATGCTCGCGAACGCCAGGCGCTGGATGTCTATGCTTTCCTGCAGGCTCTGCAGCGCTGCAATATACGGCGCGAAGGTTTCCTCATTCTGCCGGTTTACGTCTTCGAGCTTGGCACCGATCAGGCGGCGGGCCTCAGTCAGGTCGATTTCGCCACGATCGAAGCGCAGCAAAACTGGTTTGGCCTCCTCAGGGAATATCGGACTGCGCTCGGCAAGCAGGTTACGAATGCGGTCGAATTCCTTGCGCTGCAGCTCGACGATCTGTTTCTGCCACTCGTCGATACGCCGACCGATGCGGCGCGCGGCCCGATCGATCGAGGCTTCCAATATCTGTCGTGGGCGTTCGCTCTCCCACTGCGTCAAGGCTGCATCGAGCTGCTCGCGGTGCATCGCAAAGGTGCTGTAGATCTCGCGACGATTGTGCTGGAACTCGTCATATTTTCGCTCAAGCGTGCCCAATGTCGCTGGCGGCGACGGTAGCACCAGACCCGAAATGCGCTCGTCCAGTTCGTCGATAGCTGCGAGCGCGGCATTAGCCTCGCGCTCCGTCGAGATCAGCGTCCACTCTCGCAGCGAGCGCATATCGGCCATCAATGTGCGTGCTTCTACCGCACGCGTGTCGAGAGCTTCGCGGAATTGGGCGCGCTGCGCCTTCTGGAACTTGGCGCGCTCCTTCTCCGCTTTGTCCCGCGCATTCTCCTCGCGGATCGGTGCGAGCATTTCCTTCCGATGATCGGACCCCGACCCGAAATAGCGGCGCGCCGTTTCGATCAGAATGTTCTCGACCAACCCTTTCAGGGTCTTCGCCGCGCGGTTGTCGATCAGTCCCTCGCGACCCGCCTTGTCGCGAAGGTTCGGATTGGCGTCGCGGCCGATCGAAATCCGACCAAACATGCGCCGGTGGTTCCAGAATTCACGACCGGCATTGCGCGTCCGCCGGCTCTCAATCTCGAAAAAATCATTGTCCGGCCGGCCATAGGGAAGGACGCGGAGACCATCCCGAAAGATGAGGAAACCCGCCGATTTGTCCGCCATACCCTTGAAGCGATCGAACTCGTCACGGGTATGGCTTGTGTTCGCAAGCGAGAATTCCATCGTGGAAAGATAGAGCTCGACCGGTCCGACACGGCTCGAACTGTCTTTCGACAAAACCACATCCTGCGGCTTGGGGATGTTGATCGATTCCGGCAGCCACTTGCCGAATGCCTTCACGCGCCCCGTGAAGCTGCCGTCCTCGCCGAGACTGCCCTCGACCTGGTGCTCCAGCGGCTCGACCTTGCTTCTGGAAATCGCGTTCGACGATCCCACCAGCACGCGTTCCAGCCCGCTGCGCCAGACGCTCGCCGAGTAACCGAACTCGTGACCTCCGGCGTCGGCGGGCCTTTCGCCCTTTCCGTACGGGTCCGCGAAGCTCGACAACGTCTGACCGAAGCGCTCCCGCGCTTCCTTCCCGGTCGCCCCCCCGCCGTCGCTGTCGAGCTGTGCGGTCAAGTCAAAACTCAAGTCAGAGATCAGCAGAGCCGTGCCGTGCGGCTCGGAATAGTTGAGCGCTGGCCAGTGATCGAGCAATCCGCGCGAGAAGCCCATGTCGGCTAAGCCGGTAAGAATGGATTCCGACGGGGGTGCATCCATCGACGACACGCCGCGCTTGGCATCATCCGCATAGAGCGCGTCGTATCGCATCCAAGCCTCGCGAATATGATCGGAGCGCTTGCCGCGGTCGATGCCGCTCACATTTCGGCGTACCTGTTCCGCCATGTCAGGCAGCGCGTCGAAGACCGCTTCAAGCGTTTCAAACTCGCCGACCGGCAGTTCAATATCGGACAGGTTCAGAAACGGGTTACCGAACAGCCGCCAGTCGACCAACGCGGTGGCAAAGTTCTGTCCGATCCGTTTTGAAACCAGGAGCAAGATGGGGCCAAGATTCGCGCTCGATAGACGTCCAATGCCCTTTTGCCCCTGCCTGGGCCGAAGATAGAGACCGTTGCGATCAGCGATCGGAACAGCTTTGTTCTGCGCTTTAGATTCAGTACCAACGACAAGCCAACGTTCGATGAATTCATCCGTTGACATGCCGTGCCCATCATCCAGAACGGCTGCGACAGGGTTGATATCGTTAAACAGATCAAGTCGCACTTGGCGCGAATAGGCGTCGTAGGCGTTCTTCCAAAGTTCTGAGACCGCGGTGGGGGCGTCCGCAATCTGCTCTCGACCGAGATGATCAACCGTTCGCGCGCGGGTTTGGAAGGCAACAGCACTAAATGACATGGATCGACCGCAACGACCTGAGATCAATACGAATCGAGAATAGATACCAGTTTGTCACGGAAGCTCCCCTTTCGCTGTTTGTCTCGCTCGCTCGAAGCGTGTCAACGCGATTGTTGTTCGCGAACGATTTTGGCTGTCGATGCCAGTTTAGCTGCGATGCAATCGCAACCACCGAAATTGGAACTTCTGGCTTCTGGTTCTGCGACCATGCTCGTGAAGGCTGGACCGACCGCGGATGTGGCGCCACCATGCTGGCATGAGCAGAAGGCAATCCGCTGACTGGAGACGCCTCGCAGGCTGGCCGCCTCCGGTGTTCGCGCAGGACGCTCTGCACCGGGTGGACGCTAGGAGCGGGAATGCCGTGCTGCAGGCAATCCGCGCCGGTGCGCTCCCTGCGTCTACGGCGCACGCACCGCATGCATTCGGTAGGTTGTTCGGCTTCGAAGGCCGACCGCACGCGTTCGATGCGGCACGCCACGATTGGACATGCCTGCGGGAGCCGCAGATCACCGGCGCACTCGCACACTTCCTTGCCGCTGGCCCGTTCGCAAGACGATCTGCGAGAATCCGCGCCTTCCTCGCGGCGTCCTATGAGTGCGCCGGCGCGACCGGATTGGCCCAGCGCCTAGCCGCCGCTGAGATCATCGCGGCGGAGGCAGTGGCGGAAGAGTCGCGTGTCGATCTAATTGTCCATGCGACCACGGCCGCGACGGAGAGGCTTGGCCTGATCATCGAAGCCAAGTTCGGACACCACCTCACGCCCAAACAGCTTCCTGCGGCCGTCCGACATGCGGCGATCAGGCGCCTACAAGCCGTCAATGCCACCTTCCTCGTTGTCCTGCCGCACCGATGCGCCGTCGGCAGGCACATTCTCTCGCGTCCTGCAAACCGGCAGTGGCACCCGGTCTCTTGGTGGGCGCTGCTCGCCGCCTTCGAGCGAAGACTTCCGGCGCACGTCGACAGCGAGGCGTTCCGATCGCTCCGCCACACAATTTGGCACCAGACCTATAGGTGAAGACGCATGAAGCTTCAGCTGCCCGAAAGCATTCACCGCTTTTGCAACGACGGCCGCACCGCGTCCGCCGTAGAACTCCTTCTAAGCGGCAGGTCGCCTAAGATTCCGGACGGGCTGGAGTGGGAAGAGCTCGAAGACTTCTATCGCGCTTGCCTCGCTGCACAGCAGACGCGTGTCGAATGGTCGATAGTTATGTGTCGCTTGTGGGAGGCGGTGTTCGCGGATCTGCCTTCCGGGTGGCATCCGTCGACGATCGCGAAGCAGGCCGACGACAGCGACATCAACCTCGGCATCGAGAGCCTCTGGCAAGGGGGCGAGTTCACGCGCGAGTTCACGCGGAGCGGCTTCTACCTCGATCTACAGATCGAGTTCGTCTCCGACGAGGGCGCCCGCGCCAACGCAAGCCTGTGGCGGGACGGACACGCAGTCGCACTGTCGCCGCCACCCGGAGCGGAGATCGTCGGTGAGTGGATATGCTCCCGCTGGCTGCAGGTCGAGGATGACCCAGGGCTAGACGTGTCCTCGCTGCGTGCAACCGCGCTCTTAGCGATCGAGGAGGCGAACAGGGCGGTGGCGGAAGCTGGCTGAAAATGGACGATTCCGCCCACCTAGCCGACTACATGATAAGTCGGCCGTGCGTCACCGGCTGACAATCAGAGGCGGCGTCGGCGCCGGTTGAACTCGACGCAAAGCCCATCAAAGCAGAATGCGCCGGCCGTCTGAACAACATCCGCTTACGAGCTGCTCTCAGTCAGCTCAGGATGACTGCAAATGAGGCATCATCGCCGGGTATCCCGCCAACCATACGGAACTACGCAGAGAAAAAAGTCTCGTGGCCGAAGCACCCGCTTCAATCGGCGAATAGATGAACATGCAGTCGCCAACGGTGACATTGGCGGCAAAATCTGCACTGCAGGAGACGTCTCGCGCGCTTAAGGCAAAAAAATATTGGCCTTACCCGCCAGCCACGGGTTCAGTATTTTGGACATCATAGAGTTGCTCGGAGAGTCGTGAATCGAGACGGTGGTCAAGTAGGGCTTGAAATATGTTTCGGCAGCTTTCGGCTGTCGGAACGATCCTGCCATCGCCGTCAAACTCGATACCAAGGTTCATTGCCGTGCTGTGCTCTCGCAAGCGCCCCATAAACCCCGCATCTTTATAATGCGCTTTTTCGCGGATCGCGATTGCCCGTCGCAGCTGGATTTTGTTCGTCCCCACGAATGTCTCGATTGGCCCGACTTCAGAAAATATGTCGGCGAAATCCGGCTCGACCTTAAGCTCGCTAAATGCCTCGGCATGCGCCAGCCTATACGAAAGCACCGACTCGAAACGTGGCTTGCTAGATACGAAGACGTCGCCGTCGAACGCGAAGAAATCGAAGAATGGTTCGAGACTGAATGAAGGACGCTCGTCGATGTCGAGCTGCTCGTTCGAAAAGACCGCGCGCAGGCCCGCGCCCTTCGATCTCCAAGTGGAATTTGTCTTCCGCACCGCCGTTAGCACCCCCGCGTCGGAAACGAACCTGAGCGAGTAGAAGTCCGAATTCGCAATGTCCTTCAGCTTCTTGACCTTGCGATTCTGAGTTGGGTTGGCAGCGGCCGCGTCGATAAGCGCCATGTGTGTTTCATCCGCCTCTAATGTTAGGGCGCTGGTCTCATGGTTCTGCGCAAGGATCGAATAGTCAATCGTCTCCGTGATCGCGTTGCGCGCGTCGGACACCGCGCCGAGCAAGGCGGTCGCCAGATCCTCCGTCACGTCCACCCATCGGCCAGTGAAAACAGGCTGCCCTCCTCTTTGTGATTTTTTGAAAACCCAGACCGTGAGATCGGCCCCCGCAAGGTCGAATTCCTTCAAATCGGCAAGATCTGCCATCTACGCCCCCTGTCCCCGTTCGTGTATTATCATCACGTCCTGAAGCTGTGCCTGTCGATACACCCCGTTCGGCTCGATCACCATTTTTGATAGCACGCGACCGGTGAACGGGTCTTCACTCTGAAGGTAGTTGAACTTAATCTCGTAGAGACGCCACCCGAAGGCCACCAAGATCGGGTTCATAATTATCTGGCCCGAACGATGGGTGATCCAGAAGATCCAGAAAAAGAAGACGGCAAACCCTAGGAGCGTCGCAGACTGCCCGTAGTCAAGTCCCATGAAGGATAGCACGTACGGGATTACGTAGTTGATTAGGTCGGCGGGAACGTGCTTTGCCTCAGAGACACGCACTCGCTGCTGTCCCCGGACTTGGCCGAGCGTCCATAACGTGACAGCGAGACAAATAAGGCTGATCGCAACGGCGCCTATCGACCAGCTCGGATGCTGTAGCGGAAGGACGCATTGCGGGGACCGCCAAGACCGTACGGAGCACAGGTCACTTCGCATGACCTCCTCATCGAGATCCTGCGCAAGCAGGATCAGGCTCAGCGGCACGTACGACCCTACATACAGGGCGAGGGCTGACCAGTTCCTTAAATGCATCGGGCCTCGTGACGCTGCGTCGGACATCCACGCCAGCACAATGAGGATAGCGAAGCGCACCCATAACTGGCAACGTTCTATTTACGTTCCTGGAGCTCGTTGCGATGATGTGCCATCGATGCCTCCATGACGGAGATCATCGCTCAATCAGCGCCTTAAGCTGGGCAATCGGAATGACCGTCACGCTCCCAATCTTCACAGCCTTGATCGTACCCTCCGCGATCAGCTCGTAAAGTTTGGAGCGCCCGATACCGATCATGCGGCAAGCCTCAGGCACGCGCACGGCCAGCGGTTCGGTCGAGGCCCTGGTTTGCGCATGGTCGATTTGCCCACTCATTGAAACGACCTCAGCTTGCGCAGCGCGGGATCGCTTGCATGCTCAACCTCCTTGCCGGCGATCCGATCCGCCACCTCCTCGATCAGCTCAGCAAAGAGCTTCGAGCCGACCGCCTGTGCCTCTCTTGACGGTGGCGTCTGTGCCGACGTGACGAGTTGATGCCGCACGAGCCGCGCCATGATCTCCCAGACCAGGCCTTCGTTGCGGCGCAGCCAGTCAAGGTTGCGCTCGATGCGGATGAGGCGCGTGCCGATCGCCTCGTCGGTCTTCGGCGCCTGGCGCCGCGCAAACCACGCATCGAGCGCCTCGACCAGAATTTCCGAGCGAGCCCTGCCCGATGCACTGGCAAGATGCGCGAGGCGCCTGCTCATATCCTCGGGAAGGAACAGCTGGTGACGGGTCTTGTAAGTCCTGGCCATTGGTTGTGCTCGCTGCCGGATGGTGGTGACGAACCGGCCAGGGGAAACCGGTCCGCCACCGCCTGCAAGTATTGTCACCCGGGCCGATCCGGAAAAGGGCACGCATGGGGCCACAGGGGCTCACTTGGGTGATGTTCACGTGATGCGCCGTCACATGCCGATGCTCGGCCCGCGGGTGCGACCCAAGGTCCAGCTGATGGAGCCGCCCTCCCGCATCAGGCCCGAGACGTTGCGACCGACGTATTTCTCCAGCTCGGGCCGCCATGGCACGAGCGTGAATTCACGGCTCTTTTCGATCAGCGCAAACTTGCCCGAGGTGAGATCGAGACTGCGTTTGAAGGTGCCGTCGATCGGCCTGTCCGGCTTCGCCTCGACGAACCGCATGCCCATGTCATTGGCAAGCTGGGTCGCGACCGCCCTCACCTCGCGCTCGCGCAGGACGCGCAGCAGGTTGCGACGATAGACCACGTCGTCGCCCTGCTGGCCCGCGAGGCCTTGCTCGATCAGCCACTGCCGGCGTAGGTCGAGCGCCTTGCGCACTTCGCCGCCGAGGCCGCCGGACGCAAGTTCGGTTCTTTCGGGCGCCGTCAGCTCCCGATCGAGCCAGGTCGCGGCATGCGCATGCACCAGCTTCTCGACGGGCACGGGTGAAAGCACCTCGATGCGGTACGGCTCGGCCCTCTGTCTGCCTTGCTCATGGGCGAGCACGGCATCGAGATGGTCCGCCTTGATGATCCATGTCCCGCTCGGTTGTCGGTCGATCTTGCCGGTAGCGCGCCGGATCGCTTCCAGGCGCCGCACATGCGCCTGCGCGAAGTCCTCGGTCGCATGGGGATCATGCTTCAGGTGGAGATCGAGATCGTATCTGCCACCGTTGGCGGCAGCGACCGCCACGATCGTGCGGTCCACTTCCCGCACGATCGCCTGCTTGGGATCGAGCCGAACCATGGCGCCGGTGGGCGCCGCCTGCCGGCTGACGCCGATGTCGAGATAATGACTGCGCCCATCGACACCATCAACGACGAGGTAACGCCGCTCGCGATCCTCGTCGGCCGCACCACGGCCGACTACCTTGCCGATGACCGATCCGGACACCTGCTCGGGGGTTCGGACGCGGGCAGGTTCGGCGGCATGGACGACCAAGTGCTGGGGCTGCCGTTCGGCCGACGCCATCGGCTCCGCGCGATCCAACGAGTCGTCTGCGAAATCACGCTGCATTTGCCGATGCAGTGTGCGGATGACGTCGCCACGCCGGCCCATGTCGGCGAGCGTGCTCTCGGTGACCGGATCGAGCGTCCATGCGATTGGTCCGGACTTGTGGGCCAGTTCCATCCGCTCGAGGGTGCGGGCGCGTCCGATCAGCAGCTGCTGGTACTCGGCATCACCGGCCATCGGCCCTTCCAACCTCGACAGATCGACGACGTTCTCCTTGGCCTGCCCGAGCAGATCGCGATCGAGCCGGGTCAGGCGCTCGGCCCCCACTTCGTGGGCGAGCTGCTGGCGCACCTCGACCTCGCTCAGTGGTCCCAGGTCGCGCGTCATGATCTGCGAGGCCCGGGCGCGAATGCCATGGGCGATGTAGTCACCGGCAATGTTGAGCGTCTTGCCGTCCTCGGTCATCCCGCGCACGAGGATGTGTGCATGCGGGTGACCGGTGTCGAAGTGGTCGACCGCCACCCAGTCGAGATTGGTGGCCAGATCCTGTTCCATCCTGGCCATGAGGTCGCGCGTGAACGGCTTCAGGTCCTCGAACACGCGGCCGTCCTCGGGCGAGACGATGAAGCGAAATTGATGCCGATCCTCGGCGCCGCGTTCGAGGAAGGCCTTGGCGTCCGCCTCGTCAGCAAAGGTGGAGTAGAACCGCGTCGGCTCGCCGTCGCGGGTGACGCCATCGCGCTCCAGGTAATGGACGTGCTTCGTGACCGCCGGCACCTTGCCGGCGAGCTTCACCACACGGGCCTTGACAGTAACCCGGCGCGGTCGCACCCGAATCCCCGATCCCCGGTCGAACGACCAGCCACTGCCGCGTGGCAGGACGGCAGCGATCTTCGCGCCGCGACCGCGTGCATTGAACCGCCCCGAGGAAGACGGCCTCGCGCCATCCAACTTCGGACCGCCGCCACGCGGATTGCCACCGCGCCGGGCGACCTGCTCGAGCACCCGGCCGCGCAGGTCCCGCGTACCGATGCCGCGCCCGCCGTCGCCGCGCGAGCGGCCTACGCGAGGCTCGAAGCGATCGTCATCGTGTGGCATGCTGCCGATATGAGGATGCCGGACTGCCAGCCTCAAGTGTCTCGCGGCTCGAGCCAGCATTCCTGCGGATTTGCGGCGCCATGGTGTCGCTAGCGTCTCCACGGTGCCGTTGTCGCGAGACAAACCATCTCCCGCAAAAACGACGTGCAGACAGGCATTTGACGCGGCAAATGCGACGAAGCGCGCCGCGCTTTATCTTGCATATCCCCCCTTATCCGACACCCCATCACCAGCCTCCCAGACTTCCGCCGCTTGCTCGACCGAATGGCACCATCCGCCAGCCTTCATTATGTTCGTGATATGTTCTAGTATCGCTTGAACACGAGTCGGGAAGGATGACATAAACATGGCGGTGCGGATCGAAGCCAGGACTGACCGGCGGCTGCAGCTGACGGGCGATATCGAGACCATCCTCCATATCCCGACCCGTAGCGGCACGGACAGCTTTTCACTCGCGTTCTCGGACGGAACTCTGGTGCAGGGAAGCTATAGGGATGGCATTGATGCATGTCATTTCGCCATCGCAACCGAGGGCTCAGCCGTCACTAGGATCGCACGTCACGATGGCTGCGACGTGCTCGATCTGGATTGGAATTTCGACTGGATCACCCTTGCCGGCGAGACCGAAACCCTGCGGTCAAAGGCGTCCGAACACGACAATGGCGTGCTGCAATTGGCGCTCGATATGGCGCTGGAAGATCAGACCTGAGGGGCCAGAGAATGCCGGATCAAGCCGCCTTGGCGAGGGTCTCGATGCGGCTCTCACAGGCCTGCCGAACGAGATCCTGCAGCACCGCAACGCGTGCGGCGATCCACTCCAGCTGCTCGCCGGTGATGACGTAGGACCGGGAGTAGCGCGCCTTTACGTAGGCGTCGCGCAACAACGAATAGCACCGCTTCTGGAAGCGGCTCTCGCGTGGCCAGACCGCCTTCAAACGCGGCTCCAGTTCTTCGGCCATGTCGCGCAAGCGGTTGAGGTTATGGGTCTTGGGCGAGTACAATGTTCGCACCAGAAACAGGCAGTGGTAGAAGCGCTCCGTGGCTTGGTGGAATAGGAAAGCCGCCTCCTTGTTCCACCCTCTCGCGGCATTGTCCTGCGCATTGATCAAGAAGCGCTGCGCACTTTCAAACCACTCCTCGAAGTACTCACGCGTTTCCTGCAATGCCTGTTCCGGCGACAATGGCTGCGGTTCGACAAATGCGTGATCCGGCTGCTCGAACAGGACGATCCCATCGCGCAGGATGTCCATGAAGAAGTAGCGTCCGAGCCGCAGCTTCTCGTTCACGTCGTCGAGGCTGTGGTAGATCAGGCCCACCGGCGTGCGCAGTCTGGTGGCCTCGGAAAGCTCGGCCAGCAGGCGTCCCTCGGTCTTCTCCCAGAACTCGGCGAAATCGGTGAGGTCGTCGTGATTGACGACCACGAGCAGGTCGTAGTCGGAGAAGTAGCGCCCGACCGGGTCCTCGACCCAATCGCCGCGCGCATAGCTGCCGAACAGGATGATCTTGAGCAGGGCGGCGTCGCGCAGATGCGGCTGCGTGCGCCGCGCGGTGGCGAAGGCGAAGCCCTCGCGCACGATCTCGACCACGTGCGCCAGTTCGGCGCGCTTACCTTCGGGCAGGTGATCGAGGCTTGTTTTCATCGTGTCAGAGTCGCCGCTTGCAGCCACGATGCCAAGCGCAAAGTGGCGCGGCCGATGCTCGCAATGGCATCGGCCGCGCGCATGACATCACCACCCCTTGCGGCGCTGGCGCTCGACCGAGGCCGTGACCAAGGTGAGTGCGATGACGAACTCGGCCCGTGCTTCTGCTTCCGAAATGCCGAGCCGCTGCGCGATCCCATAGGTGGTCAGGTTATCGAAGCGCGCGAGGCGGAACACCTCGTGCTGGCGGTCGGGCAACGAAGCGATGGCCCGTGCCAGACGCCGCAGCCGGACATCCTCGATGTCGGCATAGGCATGCTGGAGAAAGGCTTCCCTGATACGCTGGTGAAGAAATACGAGGTGCCGGATCATGACCGTGCTCCTTCGTGAAGGGACCGGCGACAGTGGCCCGCCGCCGGTCCTGTGTGATGGTCATGCCGCGTGGCGCAGCGCGTCATCCGGCTCGGGAGCGATGCTCTCTTCACCGTCGTGCGGCTCGGTGACACCGGCCATCCGTTCCGCCCGCTCGACGCTGCCGACCCCGCCTCGGGTGGTGTAGGTGGACGGAGGAAAGGCCATCCAACGCGGCACCCAGCCCTTCCGCTTGGTCCGCCCGTTGTTGCCTGACAGGCAATCTCGGATGATGGAGCGCTGCACCTTGGTGGTAGCCTTGGCATTCTCGGCAGCGACCGTCTCACCCGCCACATCGACCAGTACATCGCCCATGACTTCTCGGTCCCGAATGCCGTCGAGGAGGGCATCGTCGGCCTGCCAGACATCGGTCATGTCCAGCTTGAGATGGGTGCCGAGCAGTTCGATGAGACCGGTACCGACATCGAGCGTTTCGCCCATGACGACGGCCAGCACCGCCAGCACATCGCCATCGTCGAGCGCAATCAGGCGTAACAGCAATGCGCTGACATCGGACTTACTATCGGTGACCGTGGGGCAATCCCGATCGAGGCCGAGCAGGTCCAGCACCTTGCGCCGTTTCGCATCGAACGCGGCTTCGGATGCGCAGGTCTCGACGCTTTCCGCCACCGCATCGCTGGGTGCCCGCTGCGGCTCGACCCGCACGTTCCATAACGGCGATCCGGCGATGACGTGGGCGACCATGACCCGCAACGCCAGACCGGCGTCATCCACCAGCTTGGCCCGGACGGCGGCATGGCGATGCAGATCAATGTAGGCCTGCACCGTACTCGACACCTCGGGTCGCACCGGCTTGTCGATGGCCTCGCCACGCTCCAGCCTGCGCGCCTCCTTGAGGGTTACGTAACCCTCGTGGACTGTGACCTCGCCGCGATGGCCCAGAGCGATATAGACCCGCCCGCCCTTGGCCTTCGCAAACCGCTCATGCTCCCAGCGATGGAATGGATCGCCCCGATCCATCACCACAACCTCGCCCCATCCGGCTTCGCGATAGCTCTCGGCCTTCTCCTCTACCGCTGCCATCTGCGCAGTCCAGAAGGCATCCGAGCTGGCGAAGTACGCCTCCTCCCCGAACAGGTCGGCAACGATCCCGCCCTTGTAGGCATCGATGTCGAACAGCGCCGCGCCGACCGGAATGGAAGACCCGCCAAACAGCCACGCCTTGATCGCGGCCCCGACCGGAGCATAGGTCGATGCATCGTCGTAGAGCGCCAGCCATTCGCGCTGCCGGACCTTCGACGCCATGGTGAGATGGCGCAAGGTGACGGCATCGACGCGGTCCTCGCGGTAGAGATTGCGCAAGCGCGGGACCAGATTGCCGAGCGCCAGCGTGCGCTTCACCTGCAAGACCGTCAGCCCGAAGGTGAGTGAGATCGCCGCGACTTCCCGGCCCTCCCGCACCAGTCGCGCGAAGGTTTCGCACTGGGTCATCTCGTCGGGATCAAGCCGGGCGATGTTCTCGATCAGCGAGGCTTCAAGCGCCGCCGCGTCGTCACCGCGTTCGAGCACGGCACAGGGCAGGTCTTCGATGCCGCCGCCCTCCTCGGCAATGATCAGCGCGGCATGGTAGCGACGCTTACCCGCGAGGATTTCGTAGGCCGGAAGCTCCCCGTCCCCGTCGCCCGCGACCTTCTCGCGCACGATCAACGGCACCAGCACGCCGCGTGCCCTGACCGACGGCAGGATGTTGACGATGTCGCAGGTCTTCTTCGTCCCCCGCATGTTGAGAGCCGAAACCGACAGGCGCGTGATATCGATGTGCTTGAGTTCCATGTCCTTCACTCCTCCCGCGCACATGGACCGCCGGAATGGCGGGGGGTGGGCGGCAGGAGCGGTTCCGTAAGGCCCGCCGACGGAGGCGGGGCGCACCCAACGGGCCGTAACGAAGCGGAGGAGCCGAGGCGCAGCCCGGCTTGCGCCGCGCCGCGGCGGGCCTAGCGGATGAGCGACGCCCACCCCCCGCCAGGCCGGCGGTCCATCGATCACACGCCATCGCGCGAGCAGCGCGATGTCCGCCTTGCCGGTGTGCATCAGCGCACCGACACCTGCCAGGGATCGTCGCCCGAAGGGCCGAAACGGCGGTGCAGCCGGCGGCTCGGCGGAGCGCCAGCGGAGTAGAGCCCGGCCGCGCGGAACGCGCGGGGCAGCCCACCTACCCAGGCCGCTGAATACCGTCAGGTCTGGCAAATGCTGGCAGCACTAGGGAACTCGCTGTCTCTCCAAAGGCGTGACTGCCGGTGGGCTATCGATCGCGAGACTGGAAAAGATGATCGATAGAGCGAGCTCTTATCGATCACCGTTCGAGCGACTTGGCGATGGGCAGAGCCCTACCCAGGCCAAGGTGTGGATCACGCGGCTCGGAGTGCGGGCTCCCACTTCCGTCGTGATTGAATTGCTGTAGGGGGCGGCTCCCCAATCCCGTCAGCCTAAAAGAACGATCCGATTCATGATCTCGCGACGAGTGCGATCGACGGGAGCGCCCGTCGCCGTTCAGCCGGAAAACGCAACCCGTAAGACCAAGCGAGGACCCAAGCCGAAACCGGTAGTCCGCCATCCGGAGCCATTGGCCGATGAATGGACCGAGGTGCAGACATTTCACGAAGCCCTCGCCCTTCACGCTGCCCGCCATGGCGATTCCATCTGCCACCTGCACAAGGCACTCAGCCAGCAAGGAACGCGCGTCGAGCGATCCACGTTGCTCCAGTGGGCAGGCGGCAAAAAGAGTCCCGGTACGATCGCCAGCATGGCGATCCTGAGAGAGATCGAGGATCGGTATCGGCTCGATCCGGGATACTTCAAGGCCAAGCTGCCCCACGGAACCCGGGCATCGACCGGCCATACCAAGCTCAGCGCCATCACGCCTTCGGAACGGAGGCGACTGGCCTGGCACTTGCCGGACGACTTCGACAATCGTCCGCCGCGCGAGCGAGATACGATACTCGCGTGGGTACGTACCGTGATGATCTCGGGCGCTACGGAGTATCGTCGCTTCCAGGCGAAGGCGGCCCGGCATCGCTATGCGCTCCGGTTTCCGGAACTCACGGGGCGCGATGCAAGAATCACCAGCGAGGCGGCGACGGCCGACGATCTCGATGACGTCGAATTCGACCTGACCTCATGCACGGTGGATGCGCCACGCCATTTAGCGGACGAAGTGGCCAGGCTCGTTCGGTTCAAGACGACCACTCTTACGGCCATTGGATTTCAGCGTAGCGGCGTGTGGAACGATGCTACTGCCCTTCAGAAGATCGAACACCTTGGGCTCTTGTTCGGTGCGCTTGCCGCATCCCCACGCGGTACCGTCCATGGCTTGGGCGCACCCCATGATCGGCTCACCGTGGCGCTCCTTGTCTTCCCGGCAGTGTGGGACTGGTATGTCCTGTGGCGCGAGCGCCGCCGGGGGTTCTATACCGTGTGGGAGGTGAACATGCTCCAGCTTGGTCTCGCCCTGACCCGAGCCGATACAGGCTGGCTGCGACAGTGTCCCGACCTGGCGGATCGACTGCAACCCGTTCCAGGGCTGATTTCGCAAGCCGATATCGACGACGCGCGCGGCGACTGGGAGGGCGCCTGCGACCGGTTCTATCGGCATGGTCTCGCACGGTCGAAGGAGATTCAGCGCGTGGCGCGTGTTCACCGCGATCCGTTCGAGCCTATCATGCCGGTGCTGGAGGCCGACAGCCCGGTAGGCGCGTATCGCCGAATAACTGAGGAGGTGCTCACGCGCATGCCGGACGCCCGGCGCTATCCGCGTGCTGCGGCAGAGGCTACGCGTTCCTTTCTCATGCTGCGCCTGGGCATGCATCTTGGGGTTCGCCAGAAGAACCTGCGCGAGTTGCTTCTAAGTCCGCGCGGGCGCACGCCAGCGACGGAGCGTCAGCTCGAATTGCGCAAGCGAGGCGAGCTGCGATGGAACGAGCGAGAAAGCGCATGGGAGGTCGTGATCCCGGCGTCCGCCTTCAAAAATGCCAACTCATCCTTCTTCGGCAGCAAGGCGTTCCGGCTTCTGCTGCCCGACCTCGGCGAACTCTACGACCATATCGCCAGCTATGTGGACTGCCACCGCCAGACCCTGCTCAACGGCGCGCCGGATCCGGGGACGTTCTTCGTCAAGACGATGAAAAAGACGAGCCGGGAAGCTGCATACGACCAGAACACGTTCTACGAGGCCTGGCGCCTGACCATCCAGCGATACGGGATCTACAATCCGTACACCGGTCGTGGAGCCATTGAAGGCTTGCTGCCACACGGCCCCCATAATGTCCGGGATGTGCTAGCGACGCATATCCTCAAGCAGACGGGATCATATGAACAAGCGAGCTACGCTATTCAGGACACCCCAGAGACCGTAGCCAAACACTACGGGCGCTTCCTTCCCCGAGACAAGGCGGCTTTGGCAGCGCGCATCCTGAACAGAGTATGGGAGGCTGCATAGCGACTGAAGAGGAGGCAAGCTTGGTTACAGCAACCTCGTGATTGCCGTCGACGTCACGCCATGCCGCATCAAGTTCTTACGAAGCGTTCTAAGTTTGTCGCCACTCGATTTCCCGCATGATAGCATCCATTGCGCTCGGCAAATTCAGATTGTAACCGCCGCGCCAATGGACCTCCGCGAAGTCCCCACGGGGTAACGATGCACGACGCCAGATCGGTTGCGAATTTTCTGCTGGATTATGCCAGAGAGCGCGGTGTGCCGATAACAAATATGGCGATTTTAAAGCACATCTATTTCGCGCACGGATGGCACCTTGCGGCACACGGTCAGCCGCTGATCACGAACCGAATCGAAGCCTGGGAGTACGGCCCAGTGGTGCGTGCCGTCTATGACAGTTTCAAGGTTCATGGTGCGGGGCCCATCACAACGCGTGCCACCATGATCGACTGGGACACCGGCGAAATTCGGGTAGCTCGCGCTGCATTCTCGAGGGACACCAGCAACTTGTTAAGGTCGATCCTGACGTACTATTCGGGCTTTGGGGCGTTCGAACTTTCCGACCTTACTCACGTCCGTGGCGGGCCGTGGGACAAGGTCTGGAATGCAGGCGACGGAAAAGTTCGCTTGAATATGGAAATAACAAACGAGAGCATCCGAGCACATTTTATAGAGCAGGGGAAAAACGCGACCGTGCAGTGATGGACATAATTGTCCGGGCCTGTCCGCGATGGTAAATAGGAATTATGGCTCTTCCGATTCCCCCGCTCCAAGACGTGGTCAGGTTGACCGGCCACGATGTCCCCTCGACCGTCGTCAACTTGCGTCGATACTATGGCGGGACGGGGCCGATCTGGGGATACGCTCCGTGTAAGAAGCTTGCGAAGGCGGTTTTCAGCCTTGAGATGACCCGCGACGCGGCAGCAGCAGCGTGCGGACAGAAAGGGCATACTGCTGGGCGCCCACATAATGAGGAAGTTGGAGGGCTAATATGGGATGCAGCCGATGACCGCGGCAAGTTCATGTGTCATGCCCTAAAACCGCAAAAGCTCAATTTGCGTCCAGATTTCGCGATCACCGTCGATCCGCTCTTCTTTTTTCGGGAAAACGGGCGCCACGTGATATTCTACCTGCAGCCTCGGCGTACCCACGTTCCCGGACGGCATGGATTGCGCCTTATTACGAGTGCAATCAGCACATTATTTGCGGTGGACGAACTTTCAGGAGCAGACGTGCTTTTGCTGGACGCCAGTATGCCTGAGGGTGGCGATGCACGTGTAGTGTCCAGTTATGGGTTAGCAGACCTTCCGTTACTTGAATCGTCCGAGATGGAGGCTCAGTTCCAGAGGTTCGTCGATGCCTACGACATTCTAACGAATGAGGGCGTCACAAAGAAAGAGCGTCGTCCGAGGCCTCCCCGAGATATGGGAGATGATCTTTTCGGTGGCCCGCACCCGGTCTAATATCCTTACCCAACTCGGCAATCGACAAGTGCTCGCCATCAAGAATATTCTTTCAATCTAACGCATGATCTCCGCAGCGCAGCCGATCAAGATAATCGCTCCACCACTGCGCCATCTCGACTCGTTCTTTCCAGTGCGCGCCCCGATGATAAGCGGCCCTAACTTTGTCGCTGTCGCCGTGGGCTAGCGACCGCTCGATAGCATCGGGGTGCCACTTCCCGCTTTCATTCAGCAATGTGGAAGCAGTCGCACGAAAGCCATGGGCCGTCATTTCGTCGGTGCTGTAGCCAAGCCGTCGAAGCCCAGCATTGATAGTGTTATCGCTCATCGGACGCGTCCGAGCTCTGATGGAAGGAAACACGTATCCGGTTGAGCCGGTTAGGGCGTGGGCTTCTCGTAGGATAACAACGGCCTGGGTGGACAACGGAACCCGGTGATCCTTGCGCATCTTGGTCTTAGCAGCCGGGATCGTCCACAAGGCGCCGTCAAGGTCCAGTTCCCCCCATTCGGCGTGTCGTAACTCGCCCGGGCGGACGAAGACATGAGGCGCCAGTTGCATGGCGATCCTCGTCAACGGCTGGCCGTCATATCCATCTATCGCTCGCAGCAGCTTACCCACCTGCGCTGGGTCGATGATGGCGCCATAGTGGGTTACTGTTGGAGTAAGAAGGGCGCCCCGCAGATCACGTGTAGGATCCGACTTGAGGCGGGCGGTGGCGACCGCATAGCGGAAGACCGCACTGGCCAGCTGCAACGTCCGTCGTGCGCTTTCAAGCTTACCTTGTCTCTCGATTCGTCGGACGGCGGCAAGGATGTCGATCGGCTCGATGTCGGTGATCGACATGTTGCCGATTGAGCCCTTGAGCAAAGATAGGAGATATTCGCTGCGTCTGGCGGTGGCAGGCGCCCAAGCTTTATCCCCGTCCTTACGGCGCTTTTCACAAAACTCGGCCGATACCGCGGTGAACGTGACCCCAGCTTGATAGCGGGCGTGTGCCTTGGCGCGTCGCTTTTCGATCGCCGGGTCTTTTCCCGCCGCCACCAAGTCGCGAGCCTCATCTCGCTTTCTCCGTGCATCGGCGAGTCCTACGCTAGGGTAGGTGCCAATCGCCAACTTCCGCTCTTTGCCGTGTACCCGATATTTCACCCGCCAGAGTTTTCCTCCTGACGGCTGGACGAGAAGAAAGAGGCCGAGCGTGTCGCCCATTTTGTAGGGTTTGGGGCGCGGCTTGGCATTCCGAATGGCAACGTCGGTCAGGGGCATGATTTAATGCCTTTTTCCCTCCAAGTGGCCCCCAACTGGGGGCCACCCGAATTGACCGGAAGTGACTATGGCCTCAAATGGCCCCCATGTTCCGTGGATGCGGGCGAATTGGCATGGTCAAATCCGGACGAACCGGGACACCAAATCCGCGGTTTTCCGCCGATTTTATAGCCGATTTCGTGCTAATTTGGAAGGGCGGCTGGAGCGGGTAGCGGGAATCGAACCCGCATAGCCAGCTTGGAAGGCTGGAGCTTTACCACTAAGCTATACCCGCGAACGCCAGACGGCAGTGCGCTAGGGCGCGCTTGCCATGCGGACTCGGGGGGCGTCAACCGCGCAATTGCATCGCGCCAGGTTGTTGCGTTCGCGAACGCGCGGCGCTTGCCATCGCCCCCATGCTCTCCACATGATGGCGAGGTATGATTCGCCCCGGCGATCACTCGCGGGGCGCAAGCCAGCGAGGTGACACGCGATGAACACGCCACGGTCCGGCTCCGAAACCGCGACGCGCTCCGGCTCCGGCCCCGGCGCGATTCCTGTCGCGAGTCATGGCGGTGGTGGGCGCCGGCGAACGCCGCTCGACTTGCTGATGAACTCCGGGCTCGGCAAGCTGCTGCGCAACATCGGCATCGCTCCGCGCCAAGCCAGCGGCGAGAGTCTGCTCGATCTGGCCGAGGCGCTGCTCTCGCTGCGCGGCCGTGCCTCGGGGCCGGCGCTCGCCTCCGCCTTCTTCGACCTCTACGAGGCAAGCGACCTGGCCGCGCGCCAGGAGTTCCTGGCCAAAGTGCACGGCGCCCATCCGGCCGATGCCGAGGCGATCGACAAGGCGATCACCGCCTGGGGAGAGAAGCGCGACGAAGCGGCGGCGCGTGCCCTGCACAAGGCCACCGAATCGCCCAGCCAGAAGCTGATCCGCCTGCTCAACCTGGCGCCGCAGGGCACCGAGCGGCTGATCGGCATGCGCGAGGACTTGCTCGCGGGGCCGCTCGGCGATGGCGGTCTGGCCGCGTTCGACCGCGATCTGGAGGGGGCCTTCGCCAACTGGTTCAACGCCGGCTTCCTCGAACTCCGGCGGGTTGCGTGGGATTCGCCCGCAAGGGTGCTCGAGCGCATCATCCAGTACGAAGCGGTGCACGAGATCCATGGCTGGGACGACCTGCGGCGGCGAGTCGAGCCGATCGACCGGCGCTGCTACGGCTTCTTCCACCCGCAGATGATGGACGATCCGCTGATCTTCGTGGAAGTGGCGCTGACCAACGAGCTGCCCAGTGCGATCCACCAGATCATCGCCGAGGAGCGCGACCTGGTGCAGCCGCGCGATGCGACGTGCGCGATCTTCTACTCGATCAACAACTGCCGCAACGGCCTCAAGGGCATTCCCTTCGGCAACTACCTGATCAAGCGCGTGGTCGGCCTGCTGAGGGAGGAACTGCCGCAGCTGCAGACCTTCGCGACGCTGTCTCCCACGCCCGGCTTCGCCAAGTGGCTGACCAAGGCGCAAGGGGATGGCAGCGCGGTCCCGCCCTCGCGCGAGCTGCGTGGTCTGGCGGCGCGCTATCTGGTCCAGGCCAAGGGCAAGGGCGGCCAGCCGCTCGACCCGGTCGCGCGCTTCCACCTCGGCAACGGCGCTCGGCTGGAGGCGGTACACGCCAACGCCGACTTGTCGGAGAACGGCCAGCGGCAGGCGCACGGGGTGATGGTGAACTACGTCTACGACCTGGGCGAGATCGAGGCGAACCACTTCGCCTTGACCGAGCTTGGCACGGTGGTGACCTCGAAAGCGGTGCAGGCACTGCTCGAAGAGGGCGAGCCCAAGGACGCCAAGGTCAAGGGCGGCCGCAAGAAGGGGGCAAAGGATGCGGTTGCGGCTTGAGGCAGAGGTCCAGCGCTAGGCCTGTTGTCGTCCTCCTTCCCCCTCGATGGGGGAAGGATAGCGTAGCTCGCCTCTGCAAGAGGCTAGCGAAGCTTGGATGAGGGTGTGCTCTCGGTTTACGCGACGCCTGACGCCGCACCATCACCCTCATCCAACTGCGGCTAGCTCGCTGACGCTCACAAGCCTTCGTATCCTTCCCCCATCGAGAGGGAAGGAAGGTACAGCTTCATGCCCGCTGGCGAGTGCGGGGTTACGCCAAGAGGAGAACACGGCGTTTCGCGGCCGGTGTTTGCCTGGGCACGACAGGCTTGGTTGGCCTTCCACGGCTTGCGAACGGTTGGACCCAGGAAAGCATAAGCGTGGTCCAACTCGGCCCTGTCACGATGAGCGGCCGGCGGGACGGGCTCGCAGCTTGCCGCCGGACTTTTCTAGACTCATCGCTACGGTGTGGTGGTCCCGTCGGAGCCGCCGGCCGCATGGTGCGGGGTTGGTAGCGCCGACGTCTCAGCCCCTCCACACCCGCCGTGTGCTGGAGCGTATAACCGAATTGGCACTATATGTCAAGCGCTATGGTCGTCCTGGACTTGCTCCGGGAATGGTTCCGCCATGTCGCCGCCTAATCGCGCCTGCACCCCACCGTCCCAGCTCCGCAGGCGAGCCCGGACCCGGATCAATTCCGGGTCGACGAAAGTCCCGCCCGAGGGGCATACGAAAAGGCCCCGCTACCGTCCGGCAGCGGTGCCTTCGTTGTGCCGAAGCGGAAAGGATCAGTGGACCTTCTTGCCCTTCTTTTCCGCCCAGATGTTCTTGTAGCTCAGGAAGCCCAGCACCGTGGCGAAGAGCAGGAAGCCGAGCACCGGCCAGCCCGTCTGCTTGCGCTTCTCGAGCTTGGGCTCGGCGGTCCAGACGAGGAACGCGGAGACGTCCTTGGACATCTGGTCGACGGTCGGCTTGGTGCCATCGCCATACTGCACCTGGCCTTCGCTGGTCAGCGGCGGCGGCATCGCGAGGTTCAGGTTCGCGAAGTACGGGTTGTAGTGCAGGCCCGGGGGCGTCTTGGCATCCGGGAATTCCTTCAGCAGCGCGGCCGGCTGATTCTGGTAGCCCGTGAGCAGCGAGTAGACATAGGCCGGACCGTCGTGGCGCGCCTTGGTCATCAGCGAGAGATCGGGCGGAACCGCGTTGTTGTTGGCGGCGCGCGCGGCGATGTCGTTGGCGAACGGCTTGGGGAAGTAGTCGGTCGGCAGGCCCGGACGCATCGCGGCCTCGCCCGTGTTCGGATCGACGCCGGGGACCTGGAAGCCCTTCGCGATCGCCTTCACCTCGGGCTCCGAGTAGCCGAGCTGCGTCAGGTCGCGGAAGGCGACGTGGCTGAGCGAGTGGCAGGCCGAGCACACTTCCTTGTAGACCTGGAAACCGCGCTGCAGCTGCTGGCGGTCGAACTTGCCGAACGGACCGTCGCTGGCGAAGTGCACTTCCTTGGGCGCGAGGTGGAAGTGGTGCTCGGCCGTGGCCGGCGGCGGCTCGGTGATCTGCTGGTAGGCGCCGTTGCCGAACGACCAGGCGAGGCCGAGCGTGAAGAACGCACCGACGAGGATGGAGATGATGCGGATCATGGCTTTCGTTCCGTCTCGCTCAGGTCAGGCGTTGGCGTGCTGGGTGCCGGGGAACGGCGCGGTCGGGCTGGCGCTCAGCGGCACGTTCTCGTCCTTGCCCAGCACCGCCTCGGTGATCGAGAACGGCAGCGGATCGGGACGCTCGATGGCCGAGATGATCGGGATGATGATCAGGAAGTGCGCGAAGTAGTAGATCGCGGCGATCTGGCTGATCATCACGTAGGGCTCTGCTGCCGGAGCGCCGCCGCAGTAGCCCAGGATCACCGCGTCGACGACGAGGGCCCAGAAGAACTTGCGGTAGAGCGGCCGGTAGGCGCCCGAGCGGACCGGCGAACGGTCGAGCCAGGGCAGGAAGAACCACACCAGGATCGCGCTGAACATGGCGAGCACGCCCATCAGCTTGGCCGGAACGATGAAGAAGTCCGAAGTGAAGGCGCGCAGGATCGCGTAGAACGGCCAGAAGTACCATTCGGGCACGATGTGCGCGGGCGTGCTCATCGGGTTGGCCGGAATGTAGTTGTCCGGGTGGCCCAGCGCGTTCGGGAAGAAGAACAGCATCACGCAGTATAGGAACGCGAAGGCGCCGACCGCCCATCCGTCCTTGGCGACGAAGTAGGGGTAGAACGGCACGGTGTCGCTCTCGGTCTTCACCTCGACGCCGGTCGGGTTCGACGAGCCCGGGATGTGCAGCGCCCAGATGTGGAGGATGACGACGCCGGCGATCACGAACGGCAGCAGGTAGTGCAGCGAGAAGAAGCGGTTGAGCGCGGCGTTGTCCGGCGCGAAACCGCCCAGCAGCCACTGCTGCAGCGGCTCACCCACGAGCGGGATGGCGCTGAACAGGCCGGTGATGACCTTGGCGCCCCAGAAGCTCATCTGGCCCCAGGGCAGCACGTAGCCCATAAAGGCGGTGGCCATCATCAGCAGGAAGATGGTGACGCCCAGCAGCCACACCATCTCGCGCGGGGCCTTGTACGAGCCGTAGAAGAAGCCGCGGAAGATGTGGATGTAGATGACCACGAAGAACGCCGAGGCGCCGTTGGCGTGCGCGTAGCGCAGCATC
>Ga0268266_10000339_pt1 | contig 73355 bp, 63 predicted proteins | sample KBSS13metaG_FD_190356 | JGI IMG/M metagenome (GOLD analysis project Ga0268266, IMG submission 190356) | Switchgrass rhizosphere microbial communities from Kellogg Biological Station, Michigan, USA - KBS S1-3 metaG (SPAdes) (version 2) | ecosystem: Host-associated > Plants > Roots > Rhizosphere...
AGGCCGACCAGGGTGATCACGAAGAAGCTCCCGGTGCCCGGACCGAGCGCCCCGTCGTAGGCACCGATCACCAGCCCGGCGCCCATCGCGGTGACCACGTGTCGTCGTCCGGCATATCGCAGAGCCGTGCTCTCGCCGAGGGCCGGGCGGAAGACCACGTAGGCACCGACCACGACCAGCACCACGAGCACGATCGGGTCGAACGCGGACGCGGAGATGTGCGAGCCGAGGAACGCTCCCCCGACGGAACCGACGAACGCGCACGCCATCAGCGGGCCGAACGTGCGTGGGTCGGGCTTGATCCGCCTGTAGTACGTCGCGCTGCTGACGGTCGTCCCGCAGATGCCGCTGAGCTTGTTGGTGCCGAGAATCTGTACCGGGGACGCGTGCGGGAGGCCTATCAGGAGGGCGGGCAGCTGGATCAGGCCGCCGCCCCCGACGACCGCGTCGACGAACCCCGCCGCGAGGCCCGCCAGCGCCAGCAGCACCAGCGTGGTCGTCGACGGGTCGGTCACCCACGCACTCTAGGTGTGGGGCTCGGCAGCTCAGTAGAAGCCGTGTCGGGCCAGTGGCCCGCGCAGCTCGCGCTCCTCGTAGGCGAGGTGGCTCAGCAGCCGGTCGCCCAAGGCCTGCAGCGACTCCTCCACCGCGTCGACCGCCGGATCGAGCTCGGGGCCGTCGCCGGCGCGGACCAGGGACACCAGCGTCCGGTCGACGTCGTCGAGCAGGTGGTGGATGACGACGTGCTCCGCCGAGAGCCGGTCCAGAACGGGGGCGGCTTCCGGCTCGGCCCGTCGCAGGTGCGGGAAGACGCTGGCGTCCTCCAGCGAGTGGTGGCCGTTGACGAAGCCGCAGTAGGACTGGCAGAAGGCGCCGAGCGTCCAGTTGTTCTGGCGCAGCGACATCGCGTGCACCTCCGACCTCGCGGCACCCGCGGTGACCACGCCTCGGCGTACCTCCTCGATCACGTCGTGGAGCCGGGTCAGCTCCGAGCGCAGGTGGTCGTGGATCTCCACCAGGTGCCGGGAGTAGGTCTCCTGCGCCGGGGAGTACGGCGTGTCCGCGGGCTCGGCGAGGGTCGGCCGGGTGGACTCGTCCCAGGTCGTGTCGTCGCTCATCTCGCGCCCAACCTAACGACCTAGGCTGAGCGGGTGCGGATCGTCTCGTTGCTGCCCTCGACCACGGAGATCCTCTTCGCGATCGGGGCCGGCGACGACGTGGTGGGAGTGACCTTCGAGTGCGACTTCCCCGACGAGGCGCGCGGCCGGCGGATCGTCTCGACGTCGGCGATGCCCGAGGGTCTGTCGCCCGCCGAGATCGACGCCTTCGTCGGCGCCGCGATGGCGCGCGGCGACGACCTCTACCACCTCGACGAGGGAGCGCTGGCGGGCCTCGACGCCGACCTCGTGGTCACCCAGGACCTCTGTGCCGTCTGCGCGGTCGACGTCTCGGTGGTCGACGACGCCCTGGCCCACCTCGGGTGCAGCGCCGACGTCCTCACCATCGACCCGCACACTCTGGACGAGGTGCTGGAGTCGATCGTGACCCTGGGTCGCGCCACCGGACACCTCGCGGAGGCGGAGCGGCTGGTGGACGAGCAGCGCCGCCGCCTCGACGACGTACGCCGGGAGACGGCCGGGCGGGCACGGCCACGGGTGATGTTCCTGGAGTGGACGGACCCGCCGTTCGCCCCTGGTCACTGGATCCCGGAGATGATCGAGATCGCCGGTGGCGAGCCGCTGCTGGCGACCTCCGGAGAGAAGTCACGCCGTGTGCCGTGGGAGCAGGTGCACGCCGCCGAGCCGGACGTGGTGATCGTCGCGCCGTGCGGCTTCGACCGCGACGGGGCACGGCGACTGGCCGACGACCTGGTCGCGACCGGCGTGCTGCCGGCCGGCGTCCCGGTGCACGCCGTCGACGCCAACGCCTCCTGGGCGCGCCCCGGCACCCGTCTTCCCGAGGGTGTCGAGGAGCTAGCGGGGCTCCTGCACTAGCACTCTCAGGCCGTCTTGCTCGCAAGCGAGCTACGGCCTCGCTGCGCTCGTTGCGACCCGCCTTCGTCGGGTCGGAACGTCCTCACTCGAACCACCTGCCGCGACCGCCGTACCAGTCGCCGTACAGCTCGCCGAGCCCGCCGGGGTGACGCGAGCCGAGGTAGGAGCCGACGACGGCGGCCCCGAGGTCGTCGAGCTCGGGAGCGACGACCCGACCGTCCACCCGCCGCGCCATCGAGTCCACGAAGCGCGCCAGCCCGGGGTCGGACCCGAGCCGGAAGAACGTCGTCTGGGCGCCGATCCGTCCGGAGTTGTCCAGCTCACGCACGGAGTACGCGACGGTCAGCGGGTGTGGCGGGTACTCGAAGTAGACCTCGCCGTTCGGCTCGAGGTGGGACGTCGGCTCACCGTCCGTGACGATCAGCAGCACCGGCTGGGCGCTGGGGTGCTTGCGGAAGAACCGATTGGCGAGCAGCAGGGCGTGGTGGAGGTTGGTGCCCTTGTCCCACATCGCGTCGAGACCGGTGAGCTCCTCGATGTCCATCACCTGGGCGTGCCGGCCGAAGCCGATCAGCTGCAGCGCGTCGCCACGGAACCGCGACCGGATCAGAGTGTGCAGGGCCAGGGCGGTGCGCTTCATCGGCACCCAGCGGCCGTCCATCGCCATGGAGAACGACGTGTCGACCAGCAGCGCGACCGCCGCCTGGGTGCGGGCCTCGGTCTCGGAGACCTCGACGTCCTGCACCTGGAGCCGCACTCCTTCGCCGGCCGTTCCGCCCTCGGCGACGGTGCGTCGTACGGCGTTGGTGATGGTGCGCGTGACGTCCCACGGCTCGGTGTCGCCGAACTGCCACTCCCGGGTCGCACCTGACTGCTCCCCTGCGGCGCCGGCCTGGCGCAGGTCGCGCTGACCCTGGCGGCCGCTCATCCGGGTGGCGACGTCCTTCAGCAGCGCCTTGCCGAGCTGCCGCATCGCCTTCGGCGAGAGCTTCAGCTGCCCGTCAGAGGTCCGCTTCAGGTAGCCCGAGTCGCGGAGCGCCTGCTCCAGCTCCTGGAGGGTCCGCGCGTCCACGGCCGCGTCGTTCCCGAGCTGCTCGGCCAGCTTGTCGAGGTCGATGTCGTCCAGCCGGGCTCCGTCGTAGGACTGCGACAGCTGCTCCGCCAGGTCGTCGAGATCGGCGAGATCCTGGAGTGCGCCGGTGCCGTCACCGAGACCGAGCCCCTGCTCGCCGTCGAACTGCTCCGAGCCCCGCCAGTCCTCACCGGGCCGGAGTGCCTGGAGGTTGGCGTCGAGCTGGGCCAGCTGCCGCATCAGCGCCGGTGAGCCGAAGGCCTGCTCGGCCAGCGACATCAGCTCGGCCCGCTGCTCGGCCGTCATCGAGTTCATCATCCGCTGGGCAGCAGCGGCGCGCTGGGCCATCGCGTCGATCAGCTCGTCGACGTTCTGCGGGTTCTCGGGGAAGAAGTCCCCGTGCTTGTCCATGAACTCGTCGAAGTCCTGCTGCGTGTCCTCGCCCTGCTGGTGCTTCGCGAGCAGCTCGTTGAGGTCGGTCAGCATCTCGTTGATCGCCGCCCGGTCCTCGTCGGTGGCGTTGGACAGGGCCTCCTTCATGCCGGCGAACCGCTGGTCGAGCAGCTCGCGACCGAGCAGGTCCTTGATCTTCTCGAAGTCCTCGCGCGCCTCGCGGCTCTGCCAGTCGTACGACGAGAGCTCGCTGACCGCGGCGGCAGTCGACGCCGGCAGGTTGTCGAGGGTGAGCTCGCGCAGGGCACGGTCCCCGTCGTCGAGCCGGATGTCGCGGGCCAGCTGCCCGCGCTCGCTGAGCACGGCGTGGTCGAGGAGCTCGCGGACCTCCTGCAGGGTGCCGTCGAGGTTGTGCCGCTGGGTCAGCTCGCGCCGCTTCTCGGCGATCCGACGGGCGAGGTCGTCGAGACCGCGCTGGTCCCGACCGCCACGGCGCAGGAACTCCCGCATGGCCCGCTCGGGGCTGTAGCCGGCCATCACGTCCTCGCCGATCGCGTCGAGCGCGTCGGCGATGTCGACCGGCGGGGCCAGCGGGTCGGGGCCGCCGTCGTACGCCCGGTAGCGGGAGCGCGGCTGGTGCTGCCTAGGCATCGGCCCGCTCCACGGTCATCCCGGCCCTCAGCGCGCGCGGGACCTCGGCGACCTCGTCGACGCGTGACAGCAGGGCCGCCACCCCGTCGGGGTCGGCCGGGGAGTCGATCTCGACGGTGTAGGTGACTCCGGACGACTGCCAGGTCTCCTCGTCGAACTCGCCGCGCGCCGACACCTTCACGCCCGCCACCGGCACCTGAGCCTCGATCGCCTCGCGGAAGGTGTCGTTGAGCACGCACAGCGCCACGGCGACGTGCAGCACCCCGGCACCGTTCGGCACGGTCTGGATCACCACCCCGGTCTCGGACCAGGCGTGAGGCACCAACCAGCCGGACGCCGGGTCGGCGCGCAACGAGCCGGCACTGAGCGTGACCGGGAAGGCGTCAGCCATAGACCGTCTCCCCGCCGCCGGACTCCTTGCTGATCTTGCGGGCGAGGTAGAGCCCCTCGAGCGCCAGCTCGATGGCGCCGGCGCGTTGACCGTCGTTGTGGGCGTCGAGCCGGTCACAGACCTGGTCGTAGAGGTCGGACTCACCGAGGACCGGCAGGCCCATCAGGAAGTCGCGTGCCGTGACCTGCTCGCCGGTGGTCACCATCTGACCCGCCTCGATCCGGTCGACCAGCAGCGCGAAGTCGATGCCCCGGAAATGGCTGCGCACCGCCTCGGCCGTCGCCGTGCGGAGGAGGTGGGTGAGGATCTCGGTCTCGCGTCCCTCCTCGCCGGTCTCGAACTCGATCTTGCCGCCGAGGACGTCCACCGCGGTCTCGAGGTCGACGACGCGGGCGACCGGTTCGTCCTCGCCCTGGCGCGTCGCCCGGTGCAGGGCGGACGCCGCGATGGTCTCCGCTCCCGCGATCGCGAACCGGGCGCTGACGCCCGACCGTTGGTCGACCGCGTTGGACTCGCGGAGCTGCCGGGTGAAGCGGGCGAGGATCTCGACCAGGTGGTCGGGCACGTCGGCGACGAGCTCCGCCTCCTGCCGGATCACCGCCACCTCGTCCTCGAGCTCGGTCGGGTAGTGGGTCCGGATCTCGGCGCCGAAGCGGTCCTTCAGCGGGGTGATGATGCGACCACGGTTGGTGTAGTCCTCCGGGTTGGCGCTGGCCACGACGAGGGTGTCGATCGGGAGCCGGAGCACGTAGCCGCGGATCTGGATGTCGCGCTCCTCCATCACGTTGAGCATCGCGACCTGGATCCGCTCCGCGAGGTCGGGCAGCTCGTTGATCGCCACGATGCCGCGATGGCTGCGCGGGATCAGCCCGAAGTGGATGGTCTCGGGGTCGCCGAGGTGGCGGCCCTCGGCCACCTTCATCGGGTCGACGTCACCGATCAGGTCGGCGACGGAGGTGTCCGGCGTGGCGAGCTTCTCGGCGTACCGCTCGTCGCGGTGGCGCCACTCGACCGGCAGCTCGTCGCCGAGCTCGTCGGCCCGGCGGCGGGACTCGGGAGTGATCGGGTCGTAGGGGTGCTCACCGAGCTCGGCTCCGGCGATGACCGGGGTCCACTCGTCGAGCAGGCCGACCAGTGAGCGCAGCAGCCGGGTCTTGCCCTGGCCCCGCTCGCCGAGGAGGACGACGTCGTGACCGGCGAGCAGAGCCCGCTCGAGCTGGGGGATGACGGTCTCGTCGAACCCGTGCAGTCCGGGCCACGGGTCGTCCCCGGCGGCGAGCCGGGCGAGCAGGTTGTCGCGCAGCTCGGTGCGCAGGGGCTTCTGGGGGTGACCGGACTCGCGGAGCTGTCCGACGGTGCGGGGTTGAGGGGCGTCTGTCACGCCGTCCACGCTAGTCCGGCACGCAATGTCGGACGCGCGGCCCGGGTCCCGGCCGGGCTCAGCCCCCGCCGAGGCGCGCCGTGACCCGGGTCGAGACCTGCCACAGCAGTCGGGTGGTGGTCATGCTGGGGTCATGGTCGCGCGTCGTATCGTCGGCATCGCCGGAGCTCCGGGCGCCGGCAAGACGACGTACGCCGAACGGCTGGTCGCGGAGTCGTCGGTGCCGGCGGCGTACCTGCCGATGGACGGATTCCACCTCGCCGACGTGGCCCTGACCGCCCTGGGTCTGCTCGAGCGGAAGGGCGCACCTGAGACCTTCGACGCCTGGGGGTACGCCGCCCTCCTGCGGCGCGTGCGGGAGGCCGCCCACGTGGTGTGGGCACCGGGCTTCGAGCGTGACCTGGAGCAACCACTGGCGGGGGCGATCGCGATCCCGCCCGACGCCGAGCTGGTGGTCACCGAGGGCAACTACCTGCTGCTCGACCGCCCCGAGTGGCGCGCCGTGCGCGCCGAGCTGGACGAGGCGCGGTTCCTCGACTGCCCCGACGAGGTCCGCCGGGCGCGGCTGGTGGCCCGGCACGTGCGTTTCGGCAAGACACCGACCGAGGCAGAGGCCTGGGTGAGCAGCGTCGATGACGGCAACGCCGCGCTGGTGGCGGCGAGCCGCGGTCGCGCCGACCGGTGGGTCGTGAACACCGGGCCCACGAGATGAAGGCCCGGGCTCCGGCCTTCTCCGCTGGCCGGAACCCGAGTCTCCGTTGGATCGGACGATCGGGGGGGTGGTCGTCCTGGTCCCCAGGATGCCGCGAGACGCCTCCGGAGGCGAGGGCGCATCGTCACCTGCACCCGTGTCCATGGTCACCCGTGGTGCGGCCCTTCAGCCACCCTGCGATGCCCGCGATCACTCCCGGGCGGACGTGCCCTCCTGCCCCATGAGCCGCGAGGCGAGGACGGCGGCCTGCGTCCGCCGTTCGAGCCCGAGCTTGGACAGGATGCTGGAGACGTAGTTCTTCACCGTCTTCTCGGCCAGGAACATCCGCTCGCCGATCTGCCGGTTGGTCAGCCCCTCGGCGATCAGGCCGAGCAGCTTGAGCTCCTGCTCGGTGAGGGCGGAGAGCTCCGGGACGGTCGCCGGACCGTTGCGGACGCGGTCGAGCACGCGCGCGGTCAACGCGGGGTCGATCAGCGAGTTGCCGGCGGCCACCTGCCGGACGGCGCCGACGAGGTCGTGGCCGGCGATCTCCTTGAGCACGTAGCCGGAGGCGCCGGCCATGATCGCGGCGAACAGCGCCTCGTCGTCGTCGTACGACGTGAGGATCAGGGCCCTGACGTGCGGGTCGACCGCACGCACGGCCCGGCACACCTCGATGCCCGAGCCGTCGGGCAGGCGGGCGTCGAGCACGGCCACGTCCGCGTGCAACGCGGGGATCCGGGCGGTCGCCTCTGCGGCGAGGCCGGACTCGCCGACGACGACGATGTCGCCGGCCGATTCCAGCAGCGCCCGGAGCCCGTGCCGGACGACCTCGTGGTCATCCAGCAGGAAGACGCGGATGCCCGAGGCGCGATCGCTCATGGTCTAGTTCTACCCGGTGTGTCGGGGTGCGGCGGCCGAACCCGCCCGCGATCGGCCTCGTCAGGCCGGAACGAGCGCCCGCCTGCCGGAGAACGCCGCGAACCGGTCCAGCGACGAGGTTCCGTCGACGGGAGAGATCTCGTCGGCGAAGGCCGAGCCGCGGCCGCCGTCGATCACCTGACGGCCGAGCTCCGCGACGTACCCGATCACCTCGTCGGAGACCTCGATCGTCTGTCCGCTCGCCTGGGCCATGTCCCAGCCGTGCAGGAGGAGCTCGATGACGATCACGGTGGGGCCGAAGGCGGCCGGGATCTCACGACCCGCCGGATCGGTGACCATGCCGTCGAGACCGCGCTCGCGCCACCCGGTCAGCGCACCGTCGGCCAGCCACGAGATCTTGCTCTCCAGCGAACCCTCCTCGGGGATGGCGAGCGCGACGCCGGCCATCCCACCGAGCCCGATCATCGACTCCATGAGGTGGACGGCCATCTGGTGGCAGGTGAGCTCGGGGCACGGGGTGGGCTTCGGCCGGTCCTCGGCCGTGAGACCCCGGAGCATCGGCTGGATCGCCGCCAGTGCGGCGTACCCGGCGGTGATCGGGTCGAGCTGCTCCGGCGCCCACGCCCACTCGTCGCGCCCGGCGTCGCCCTTGACCGCGAGCAGCTCGAGCCGCTCCAGGTAGTGGTTCCACCCCTCGGCATGACCGTCGACCTGCTGCTGCGTGGGCAGTCCTGCGTGGGTGAGCGTCACCCGGCTGCCGCCCTCGGCCGGCTCGACGACGACCGTCACGGTCGAGCCGTCGGGTGGCAGGGCGTCGTCGCCCAGCCATCCCCAGCCGAGCACGACGCGACGCCCCGGGTCTACCTCGCGGATCGTACCGCCGGCTGTGTGGCCCGGGGTGACCTCCCAGCGCCACTCCCCTCCCGCACGGAGGTCGACGGTCGCCGCGACGGCGGTCCAGCGACGCAGCCGCTCGGGCTCGGTGACCAGCGCGAAGGCCTCGTCCGGGGGGACCGGCAGGTCGACGGTCGAGGTGAAGACGGGTTCGGCGGTGGTGCTCATGGGTGCTCCTCGGAAGTGGTGCGGGTACGACGGGCGCCGGCCAGGCGGTCGGCGTCACGGACGAGCTCGTCGAGCTCGTGGGTCCAGAAGGAGGCGATCTCGGCCTGGAGCCGCGCGATGCCCGAGGGCTCGACGCGGTAGAGGCGTTGGCGTCCCTGCTGCTCGGCGCTGACCAGGCTCACCTCGACGAGGACGCCGAGGTGCTGGCTGATCGCCGACCGGGTGACGTCGAACCGAGCAGCGATGTCACCGGCGTACATGGGACCGTGCGCGAGCAGCTGCAGGATGCGGCGCCGGGTCGGCTCCGCGGCGGCTGCGAACGCGTCGGCCATGGCCAATACGTTAGCGCTCACTAAACTATTGGGCAAGCGGCCAGGGCACCCGGACACCGTCGGGACTACGATCCGCGGAACGACGCTGCGGCCGGTGGGGCCGACGTCGCGCCGGTGGGAGGGGCCGTGACCGAACGCCCACAAGGGACCATCCACATCCTCGGTGCGGGACCGGTCGGTCTCTTCCTGACCGCTCTCCTGCAGACCGTCGAGGGCCTGCAGATCCGGCTCTACGAGAAGCGTCCGGAGTACACCCGGACCCGGATGGTGTCCCTGGCGCCGTACCTCCTCGCCGACTCGGTCGACAGCTACAAGGTCGACGCCATCGACGGGCAGGACATCGAGGCGATCTTCGACCCGGTCGAGCTCCGGACCCGGCTGGCCTACCGGCAGACCGTCGCACCCGACCTGCGGGCCCTGCTGGAGGAGTGGACTCTCGGGTTCGTCGAGCTCAACACGATCGAGCGCCGCCTCAGCGAGCTCATCGAGGCACGGGCCACGGGCACCGTCGAGCGGGTGGCGGCCAACCTCGGCGCCGACGAGGCGCTCGCGATGGTCGAGCCGAACGACGTCGTGGTCGACTGCTCCGGGACCCGAGGACTGCTGCGAGACCTCCTGCTGCCGGGGGACGACCTCGACGTCCCCGGCCGGAACACGGCCCTGTTCCACCTCGAGCACTCGCTGGTGATCACGTTCCTCTACGACGAGCAGTACGTCTGCAACGAGTTCTGCAAGTACTACAAGAACAAGGAGCACACCGGCTACAAGTTCATCCCGGCCGTACACCGGACCTGCTACGACGGGTCGGTCACGCACGTCACCGGCATCGTGACCATCAGCGAGGAGGAGTTCCACGCGATGCCGCCCCGTTTCGACGGCGACTGGCTGCGTAAGCAGTTCCCGGCCGTGGCCACCTCGATGGACGGCTTCATCGAGCGGATCAAGGCCGAGACGCACGGAGAGCTGGTCGGCGGCCTCGAGATCACCCGGATCCCGCTGGACGTCTACCACGCGTGGAACGTGACCTCGCGGCGCTGGCACGGCTCGGGCCTCGACCATCCCCTGGCCCGCACCCCGGCGTTCCTGCTCGGTGACTCGGCGATCGGTTCGCCGTACTTCCAGTCGATCTCGCTCGGCTTCGAGTGCGCCTTCCACCTCGCCGGGCACCTGGCCAACCGCGAGCTGGCCCTCGGCGTGGTGTTCGACCGGTACGAGAAGTTCATGGACCAGCAGTGGCTTCGGGTCTACATGCGCAGCCAGATGATCAAGCACAACAAGGACCTGCTGCAGGCGGTCGACGACACCGACGCACTGCTGTCCCAGCTGCACGTCTACTGACGGGTCGGGGCCGCGCCGAAGAACTGACACCTGTCGAAACGGGCCGACGTCGTCAGGCTGCCCGCAGACGGTGCCGACCGACTTCCCTCAGTAGTTCGGCGAGCCGCACGGCGCCGAGCAGGACCCGGCGGACCTCGTCCGGCTGGAACATCACGTCCTCGTAGGAGAAGCGCAGCACGATCCAGCCACGGACGACCAGCAGGTTGTAGCGACGGGCGTCCGACGCGAGGGCCGAGCGCTTCCCGTGCCACTCGAACGAGTCGGCCTCGAGCACGAGCCAGAGCCTCTCGTCGACCAGGTCCGGTCGTGCCGGCACGGATCAGCGCCGGCGCAGGGTCGCCGACGTGGACCTGAGCCGTACGCCGAACCTCGGGCGGGAGCTTGCGGCCGCGACTCACGAGCACGTGCGGCTCGCTCGGGACGGTCTCGACCGCCCATCCGGTGCACGAGAGCAGCACTCGTCAGGCAGAGCACGCCGCCCAGCCGCGCCGCGGTGCGCCTGGCCTCGTCGGCCTCGGGCAGGGCGTACCGGCCACGCGCATCTCGGACGATCGAGCCACCGGCGATCGCACGCTCCCGGGTCGGCGCGCTCGCACACCCGGAGCAGCGTCGAGCGCCGGGCGACCCCACCGAGGTCGTGCAGCAGGTCCGAGACGTCCATCCGTCGACCCTGGCACCGACGCCCGCCCACTCGCGGGCGCTCTCCCCAGGCTAGGAGGCGGCGAGGTAGGCCAGCAGGTCCTGGCGGGTGAGGACGCCGACGGGCTTGCCGTCCTCGTGGACCAGAACGGCGTCGGCGTCCTCGAGCATCGCCACCGCTGCCCGGGCCGACTCCGACGACCCGATCGTCGGCAGTGCCGGCGACATGTGGTCCTCGACCCGGTCGGTGAGGTGTGCGGCGCCGGTGAACAGCGCGTCGAGCAGGTTGCGCTCCGAGACCGAGCCGGCCACCTCGGCCGCCACGATCGGCGGCTCCGCGCGGACCACGGGCATCTGGGAGACGCTGTACTCCTGGAGGATCGCCACGGCCTCGGCGATGGTCTCGTTCGGGTGGGTGTGGACGAGGTCGGGCAGGCGTCCGTCCTTGCCGCGCAGCACCTCGCCGACCGACTGCTCGTGGGCGTCGCTGCCGGTCGCGAAGCCGTACTGCGCGAGCCACTCGTCGTTGAAGACCTTGGTCAGGTAGCCGCGGCCGGAGTCGGGCAGCAGGACCACGATCACGGCGTTCTCGCCCTCGGGCGTGCCGGCCAGCTCGCGCGCCACCTGGCGAGCGGCGTACGCCGCCATCCCGGCCGAGCCGCCGACGAGCATCGCCTCCTCGCGTGCGAGCCGGCGGGTGAACGCGAACGAGTCGGCGTCGGAGACCTCGATGACCCGGTCGACCACGTCGCGGTCGTAGGTCTCGGGCCAGAAGTCCTCGCCGACGCCCTCGACCAGGTAGGGGCGTCCGGTGCCGCCGGAGTAGACCGAGCCGGACGGGTCGGCGCCGATCACCTTGATGTCCGGGTTCTGCTCCTTGAGGTAGCGACCGACGCCGCTGATCGTGCCGCCGGTGCCCATGCCGCACACGAAGTGGGTGATCCGCCCGTCGGTCTGCTGCCAGAGCTCGGGGCCGGTGGTCTCGTAGTGGGAGCGCGGGTTGTTCGGGTTGGAGTACTGGTCGGGCTTCCAGGCGCCCGGCTCCTTCGAGAGCCGGTCGGAGACGTTGTAGTAGGAGTCGGGATGCTCGGGCGCGACCGCGGTCGGGCACACGACGACCTCTGCGCCGTACGCCTTGAGGACGTTGCGCTTGTCCTCGCTGACCTTGTCGGGGCAGACGAAGACACATTTGTAGCCCTTGGCCTGGGCGACCATGGCCAGGCCCACGCCGGTGTTGCCGGACGTCGGCTCGACGATCGTGCCCCCGGGCTGGAGCTCGCCGGAGGCCTCGGCGGCCTCGATCATCCGGGTAGCGATCCGGTCCTTCACGGAGCCGCCCGGGTTGAGGTACTCGACCTTCGCCAGGACCAGCGGCTCGGCTCCCCCTTCGAGGTCGAGGGTCCTGCTCAGCCGCACGAGCGGGGTGTTGCCGACCAGGTCGAGCAGGGACTCCACGTACTCCATGGCGGCCAAGATAGCCAAGCCGAAAGCCCTTGCACGCATCGGCGACGATGGGGGCGTGGACTCCTCCAGCCCCGCCAGTCGCACCGCGTACGGCGCTGCCCGGCACCGCGCCGTGCACCAGGTCGCCGAGGAGGGCGTGCTCCTCCACGACCCGCTCGCCGTGCCGATCCTGGGCGAGACCAGGACTGCCCTGCTGGCGGACGCCGACGGCGGCGACCGCCGGATGCGGTGGTTCGTCTGTGCCCGTGCTCGGTACGCCGAGGCGGTGCTCGCCGCCGCCGTGCCGACGGGCCTCGACCAGCTGGTCGTGCTCGGAGCGGGCCTCGACACGTTCGGCTACCGCAACCCCTACCCGGACCTGCGGGTGGTCGAGCTCGACCACCCGGCGACCCAGCCCTGGAAGCTCGACCGGCTCGCCACCGCGGAGATCACCGTGCCCGCGTCGGTGACGCACCAGCCGATCGACTTCGAGACCGACCTCCTGCGCGACGTGCTCGCCGGGTGCGTCGACACCGCGCGGCCCGTGCTCTTCTGGTGGCTCGGCGTCACGCCCTACCTCACGGTCGAGGCCGTGACGCAGACGTTGACCACGCTCGGAGCACTGCCGCACGCTGCGGTCGTCCTCGACCACGCGACCCCGCCGACCGGCGACGAGTCACCGGAGCTGGTGGCGTGGAGCGCGGCCCGGCGGGAGCGGGTGGCGGCCCTGGGCGAGCCGTGGATCTCGGAGTTCGAGCCGACGGCGATGGCCGTCCTGCTCGCCTCGTGCGGCTTCGACGACGTCCATCTGGAAGACGCGGCCGCGACCGTCCGGCGGGTCTTCGGGTTGCCCCCGTCGCCCGACCCGCCGCGGACCCGGCTCGCACTCGGGGCCCGCGGCTGGCCGGTAGCGGCTCAGGCCGCGCGGTCGTAGCGGCTGGTCAGCTCGCGCTGGGGGTTGAAGGCCCACAACGTGTAGGCGTTGACGCGACGGACGACGTTCGTGGTGAAGCTACGCATCTCGGGTCTCCTCTCGGGTGGTGCTCGGGCGAGCGGTGGTGCACCACTCCCCTGGTTCAATGACGAGAGGTCTTGGATCGTTCCAATCATCGCGGTGACCCGAGTCACGTGGGCGAGGGCAGCCTGGATAGGTTGGGCTCATGGGGAAGGCCGCTGCGGCGCGCAGGCTGGCCTCTGCCGCGGCATTCGGGGGCGGGGGCCTGTCCGTGGTGGGCGCGGGACTGTACGGCGTGCTGCGCGGCGAGGCGGCGCTGGCCCGGCGGATGATCGGCAACGCCGTCGACCCGACGTTCCCCGACTCCACCGGGTGGTACGGCCGGGGTCGCCCGGGTCCCGCGATCAAGGTCGCTCTGCTCGGTGACTCCAGCGCGGCCGGCTACGGCGTCGAGCGGATCGTCGAGACGCCCGGCGCGTTCCTCGCCAGCGGGCTGGCGACCGAGGCCGACCGTCGCGTCCACCTGCGCACCTTCGCCAAGGTGGGGGCCCAGTCGTCCGACCTGGCCGGCCAGATCGACCGGGCCCTGCCCGGCCAGCCGGACATCGCGGTGATCCTGATCGGCACCAACGACGTGACTCACCGCGTGCGCCCGTCGCAGTCGGTGCGCTACCTCGCCGAGTCCGTACGCCGGTTGGTCGCGGCCGACGTCAAGGTCCTGGTCGGCACCTGCCCCGACCTCGGCACGGTCAAGCCGATCCCACCGCCGCTCAAGCAGGTGGCCCGGTCGATGTCGCGTCGGCTGGCCGCGGCGCAGGCGATCGTGGCGGTCGAGGAGGGCGGCGTCGCGGTCTCACTGGGCTCGATCCTCGGCCCCGACTTCGCAGCGGCGCCGGCCGTGCTGTTCGGCCCCGACCAGTTCCACCCCTCGGCGGTGGGCTACCGCGCGGTGGCCGAGGTGCTGGTGCCCAGTGCCCTGAACGCGCTGGGCTTCGTCGCCGACGAGCCGCGCCGGCGAGCACCTGGCGAGGGGACGATGCCCGTCGCCACGGCAGCCGTGCGCGCGGCCCGCACACCCGGCACCGAGCTGGGAGACAAGAAGGGCCTCTGGGTGGAGCTGCGCCGGCGTGCCCGGCTGCGCTCCGACCCCGAGGCCCCTCAGGACGAGGAAGAAGAAGCCGTCAGCGACGGATGATCGCCAGCAGCCGCAGCAGGTTGGTGTAGATCCAGACCAGGCTGACGGTCAGGCCGAACGCCGCGCGCCACGACTCGCGCTCCGGAAGTCCGGCGCGGATGCCGTTCTCGACGAAGTCGAAGTCGAGGATCAGCATGAAGATGCCGAGCACCAGGCCGACCAGCGAGAAGACGAATCCGAGCGGCGTCAGGCCGTAGAAGCCGAGGTCGCCGCCGAAGACGCCGACCACGAGCTGCAGCAGCGACAGGCCGACCATCCCGAAGACGGCCGCCATCACGCCCATCCGGAACTTGTTGCCGACCTTGATGTCGAAGAACTTGTACGCCGCCAGGGTGCCCGCGAACGCCGCGAAGGTGCCGATCACGGCCTGGATGACGATGCCGCCGCCGTACTGGTAGTCGAAGAACTTGCTGAACGCTCCGAGCGCGACGCCCTCGAGGGCGCAGAACGCCAGCACCAGCGCGGGGCTGATCACGCGCTTGAAGGAGTTCACCATCGACAGCGCGAAGGCGCCCAGGCCACCGACGGCCATGGCCGCGGAGAGCTGCGAGATCGCGTTGGAGGACAGCGGGCTGTTCGGGTCACCCAGGGAGGGGGTGAGGATCCAGGTCGCGAACGCGGCGACGAGCACGACGAGCAGCGAGAGTCCGGTCTTCTGGACGACGCTGTCGATGGTCATCGGACCGGTCGAGGCGCGGGTGTCGCCCGGCGTACCGACACTCCAGGTGGAGGGGTCCGGCGCGGTCGAGGTGCCGTAGCCCTGGTGGGCCGTCCCGCTGCCGCCGTAGACCTGGTTGCCGTAGGCGTTGGCAGACCGACCGTTGAACTCGTCGGAGTTCCGGAACACCGGGTTGTTGCTCTGCATGGTCTCCTCCTCGGAGGGGCCGTTCGCGATCGTCGACCTGACGGTCGCTCGAGGCAATCGTAGCCAGTGGGCACGGCGTTCCGGAGCGTGAGCGGAGGAAGCACAGCCTCCACTCAGGTGCCTGAGTGCGGTCGGGGCTCGCTGGTGGGCCACGCCCTATCGTCGAGGGATGCGCTTCTGCCTCAGCGTCCCGCCCTTCACCGACCCCGCCACCGTCGTGCGGTGGGCCCGCGACGCCGAGGCCAACGGCTGGGACGGGTTCTTCCTCTGGGACCACCTGCGGTGGGACGACCGGGTCGAGGTGCACGATCCGTGGGTGCTGCTGGGCGCCATCGCGACCGCGACCTCGCGTCTCCGGATCGGCACGATGGTCACGCCGCTCTCGCGGCGACGGCCGGCGGTCGTCGCCAAGCACCTGGTCACCCTCGACCACCTCAGCGGCGGTCGGGTGACGCTCGGCGTCGGTCTCGGCGACCCGCCCGACCTGGACTTCTCCGACTTCGGCGACCAGCCGTCGTACGCCGTGCGGGCGGCGATCACCGACGAGGCTCTCGACGTGCTCGCGGGGCTGCTCTCGGGCTCGGTCGCCCACCGCGGCGAGCACCTGACGGCCGTGGCGACCATGCGACCGGCGCCGGTCCAGCCGCGCATCCCGATCTGGATCGCCGGCCGCGCACCCAACGCCAAGCCGCTCGAGCGGGCGCGCCGCTGGGACGGCTACGTGCCGATCTCCAACGACTTCCTGACCCCTGACGCCCTCGCGGCGTACGTCGGTCCGCACCCGCACGACGACTGGGACCTCGTCGCGCAGTGGCCCGACGGCACCTCTCCGGACGACTACGCCGCGGCCGGAGCGACCTGGCTGGTCCGATCGGTGTGGCCGCACGAGGAGGGGTGGCGCGACGAGCTCGAGGCCCTCGTCTCCGCGGCTCCTCCGGTCAGTGGGTGACCCACACCGGCACCGGCGTCACCCGGACGCGCTGGCCCGGGGTCGTCAGGCTCGCCTGACCCGTCGCCTTCACGACCTCGCGGGCCCCGGTGGGGGCAGCGACGTGGGCCGCGCCCGACCCGGTCCAGTACGCCCAGCTGGTGCGCCCGTCCCGGACGAACGCGCAGGAGTAGAGGTCGCGGTCGGCGGCGTAGAAGCAGCCCCGTGCCCGCTGCCCGGTCAGCCAGCCCGCCACCCGCGCGTAGCCCGCGGCCGCCGGAGTGGGGGTGACCATGTCGGTGTCGACCATCTGGATGTCGAGGTTCTGGAACCGCGACCAGCCCAGCCAGAACACCCGGCGGACGCCGACGCCGGCGCTCAGGAGGTAGGTGCGGGCGACCCAGGCCGTCTGCAGGTTCCACGAGGAGTGCTCGGCGGTGCCCACGCTCCCGACGTGGGCGCCGTAGTTGACCTCGACGGTCCACACGGGGGCGTCGACGTGGGCATCCGCGAGGATGCGCTGTGCCTGGGTGATCAGGGCCAGCGCGTCCTCGGGCCCGCCGTCCTCGCGCGGGTAGGGGTCCACGCCGACGGCGTCGACGTAGTCACCCACGGGGACCCGGTGGACCTTCGCCGCGAAGAAGTCCTTCATGAACACCCGCTCGTAACGCAGCCTGAGGACCATGCCGGGGGCGACCACGAGTGCCGTGGGAGCCGCCTGGTGGATGATCGTGGCCGCCGCGGCGACGAGGCCGGCCATCTGCTGCGGGGTCCCGACCCAGTTGGGCCTCACGTTCGGCTCGGGCCAGACCTGGTAGTCCAGCCGGGCGCCGAACTGCGCGACCACCGCGCTCACGTACGCCTTCCAGGCCGCCAGGTCGGGCACCGAGGCCCAGCCGGCGGGGGTCGCGCCCGAGGCGAGGTGGAAGTCGGGGGTCTGGCCGAGGATCAGCAGTGGGCGCGCGCCGTTGCTCTCGGCCTGCTCGACCAACGACGTGAGCCGGGTGAAGTCGAACACGCCCGGTGACGTCTCGAGGTCGGGCCAGTAGACCCCGTCGGTCATCAGGTCGACCGAGCCGGCCGGCACGTCCGGGAAGCCGGCGATCAGGGTGGGGCTGTGCATCCCGAAGAACGCCTTCTTGACCGCGGTGCCCTTGGCCGGGGTGATCGCCGTCGAGCCGCGCGGGCTCTGGATCGCGCTCGTCGCGGCCGTGGAGCCCTGCTGGACCGTCAGCGCGACCGCGAGGGCCGCGACCAGCGTGCCGGCACACAGCAGACCCAGGCGTCTGCTCCGGGCGGATCTGCGCATCGTGGCTCCTCGAGACGTCAACCAGGGACGGGCGGCCGCGCGACCTGGCCCGCGTCAGGGTACGTCGACCGGTCCTCGCACGTCGCCCGAACGGTAAAGAAACGGTCGGTGCCCCCGCTGGGGGTCGAACCCAGACTGAACCGCTTTTAAGGCGGCTTCCTCTGCCGATTGGGATACGGGGGCCGAGCGACGCATCTGGTCGGGATTGTCGCAGGGGTCAGGGAGCGGGGATGCCGGCGAGGTCGCGCGCGGTGGCGAGCACCTCGTCCAGCATCGCCGGGGTGAGTCGGCCGGTGAACGTGTTGTGCTGCGACGGGTGGTAGCAGCCGAGCAGCCGCAGCTCGTGACCGTCCCGGGCGAGCACCGCCTGCGCGGCGTGACCGAACCGGGCCTTCGGCCGGGGTACGGCGTAGCCCGCACCGGCCAGGGCTCGCAGGGCGCCGTCCCAGCCGTAGGCCCCGAGCGCGACCACCACCCGCAGCGTCGGCGCGAGGAGCTCGAGCTCACGGTTGATCCAGGGCGCGCAGGTGTCGCGCTCGGTCACCGTCGGCTTGTTGGCCGGCGGCGCGCACCGCACGGTGGCGACCATCCGCGAGCCGACCAGTCGCTGGCCGTCCCCCGCGTGCTCGCTGCGCTCCTGGGTGGCCAGCCCGACGCGGTGCAGGCTCGCGAACAGCCAGTCGCCCGACGAGTCACCGGTGAACACGCGACCGGTCCGGTTGCCGCCGTTGGCGGCCGGCGCGAGGCCGACGATCACCAGCCGTGGCTCCTCCCCCGGCCCGCCGGCACCGGTCGTCGGAGCGCCCCAGCCGGCGATCGGGCGGCCCCAGTAGGGCTGGTCATGGAACGACGCCCGCTTGTCGCGCGCGACGTCCTCACGCCAGCGGACCAGCCGCGGGCACGCGGAGCAGACACTGACCCGGGCATCGAGCTCGGCCACGTCGTCTGTGCCGGCGAGGCTGCGTACGGCGGCAGCGGTCCGGGCGACCGGGGTGTCCGTCGCCGCCGGGTCGTCGGGCCACCCGGTCCCGGGCGGCACCGGGCTCGGATAGGCCGCACCGGTCAGCGGGTGCGGCAGGAGGACGGGCTCGACGTCGGTCACGACTCGACCAGCGAGCTCGCGATGCCGTAGAGGATGTCGGCCTCCGAGACGCGGTAGGACGGCACACCCGACCTGGCCAGCACCCCGGACCAGATCAGCCCTCCGGCAGCGATCACGTCGGCGCGACCGGGGTGCATCGACGGGATCGCCCGGCGTTCGGCCACGGTCATCGCGACCAGGCGCTCGACGTACGCCGCGGTCTCGGCCGTGCCGAGCTCCGTTCCGTCGATCGCGTCGCGGTCGTAGACCGGCAGCTCCAGCATCGCCGCGGCCAGGGTCTTGATCGTCCCCGAGGTCCCGATCACCGAGTGGGCGTCCGCGATCGGCACCGGTGACGCGTCGAGGTGGTGGTCGATGTCGGCGAGGCAGGCCACGATCTGCTCGGGCGAGGGCGGATCGGCGTGCAGGTGGCGTTCGTGCAGGCGCACCGACCCGATGTCCATCGAGACCGCCCGGTCCGGTTGCTCCGTGCCCAGCACCAGCTCCGTGGAGCCGCCGCCGATGTCGACGACGAGGACCGGCCCCTCGATCGGACCGGGCAGGTGACCCACGGCACCCTCGAACACCAGCGCGGCCTCCTCGGCACCCGAGAGCACCTCGGGGGCGACGCCGAGCCGCTCACGAACGCCGTCGGTGAAGACGTCGGCGTTGTCCGCGTCGCGGGTCGCGGACGTGGCGCAGAAGCGGATCCGGGTCACGTCGTACGCAGCGATCAGGGCGGCGAACTCGTCGATCGCCGCGAAGGTCCGCGCGAGCGCCTCGTCGGACAACCGCCCGGTGGTGTCCACTCCCTGCCCGAGGCGGACCATCCGCGACTCCCGGACGAGCACGTCCGGCGCCTCCCCGATCAGGATCTTGATCGAGTTGGTGCCGCAGTCGATCGCAGCGATCCGCTCAGCCATCCACGCACGGCCCGTCGGACCACCAGGCGCCGAGCCGCTCGAGGACCTCGTCGCCGAGCGGGTTGACACCGGGCCCGGCAGCCAGCGAGTGCGCCGCGAGGACGTGCAGGCACTTGACCCGGTCGGGCATGCCGCCGGCCGAGATCCCGTCGATCTCCGGGACGTCACCGAGGGCGGCCCGGTCCGCGAGGTAGGCCTCGTGCGCGTGCCGGTACGCCGCGGCCAGGGCCGCGTCGTCGCCGAGCCGGTCCTCCATCTCGCGCATCAACCCCGAACCCTCCAACGTCCCGATCAGGGAGGTCGCGCGCGGGCAGGTGAGGTAGTAGGTGGTGGGGAACGGCGTCCCGTCCGGGAGCCGCGGCTCGGTGACGACCACGTCGGGCAGGGCGCACGGACACCGGTGACCGACGGCGTGGGTGCCGCGAGGGGTGCGGCCGAGCTGTGCCTCGACGGCGGCCAGGTCGCCGGACGAGACCGGGGTCACCGGTTCTTGCCGCCGAGGTACTTCAGCGGCTTGTGCTTCGGCTGGTCCGACGGCGGGTTGCCGGCGAGCTGGACCGACTTCCACTCGGAGGTCCACCACGCGGTGGGGGTGCGCGAGGTCGACGTACGCGGGTCGGACAGCTTCGACTGGGCGGCGAGGGGCTTGCCGTTCGCGCCGATCACGACGTACGACGTCTGGCCGGGCATCAGGTAGCCGAAGCGGGCGCGAGCCTGCTCGCGCACGTAGGCCGGGTCGTTCCAGTGCGCCTTCTCGGACTCCAGCTTGGTAATGCTGCCCTGGCTCGAGGCGATCTGGGCACGCAGGTCCTCGATCTGGCTGTGCTGCTGGAAGTAGGCCTTCAGCGACGACGCGTAGGAGATGGTCAGCACCGAGAGCACCAGCACGAGCACCATCGCGCGGCCGGTGAACCGTGAGCGCCTCGGCTCGGGCAGCGACGCTCCCGGCGCTGCCGACGCCGTCCCCGACGGACGGGCGCGCGGTCGCTGCCGCGGACCGCCCGGACGGGAGCCCGGACGGCCGGTCGGCGCGCGTCGTGGTTGCGGCATCGGCGTACCTCAGGCCCCGAACCGGGGGAAGGCGCGGGCGCCGGCGTACCGGGCGGCGTCGCCGAGCTCCTCCTCGATCCGCAGGAGCTGGTTGTACTTCGCCACACGCTCGGACCGGGCCGGCGCGCCGGTCTTGATCTGGCCGCAGTTGGTGGCGACCGCCAGGTCGGCGATCGTCGTGTCCTCGGTCTCGCCGGAGCGGTGGCTCATCATGCAGCGGTAGCGGTTGCGGTGGGCCAGGTCGACGGAGTCGAGGGTCTCGGTGAGCGAGCCGATCTGGTTGACCTTCACGAGCAGGGCGTTGGCCTGCCCTCCGTCGATGCCGCGCTGGAGGCGCTCGACGTTGGTCACGAACAGGTCGTCGCCGACGATCTGGATGCGGTCGCCGAGCTCGTCGGTGAGGGTCTTCCAGCCCTCCCAGTCGTCCTCGTTGAGGGGATCCTCGATCGAGACGATGGGGTAGGCCGAGACCAGGTCGGCGTAGTACGCCGTCATCTCGGCCGCCGACTTCGTGCCGCCCTCGAAGGCGTATGAGCCGTTGTCGTGGAACTCGCTGGCCGCGACGTCCATCGCCAGGGCGATGTCGGTGCCGAGCCTCAGGCCGGCCGCGTCGACGGCCTCGGCGATCAGGTCGAGCGCGGCGCGGTTGCTGTCGAGGTTGGGCGCGAAGCCGCCCTCGTCGCCGAGGCCGGTGGCGAGGCCCTTCTGCTTCAGCACCGACTTGAGCGCGTGGTAGACCTCGGCCCCGGCCTGGAGCGCCTCACGGAACGTCGCGGCGCCGATCGGCGCGATCATGAACTCCTGGACGTCGACGTTGGAGTCGGCGTGGGAGCCGCCGTTGAGGATGTTCATCATCGGCACCGGGAGCAGGTGGGCGTTGGGTCCCCCGAGGTAGCGGTAGAGGGGCAGGCCGGCGGAGTCGGCCGCGGCCTTGGCGACCGCGAGCGAGGCGCCGAGGATCGCGTTGGCTCCGAGATCGGCCTTGTTGGGGGTGCCGTCGAGGTCGATCATCGTCTGGTCGACGACGCGCTGGTCGTCGGCGTCGAGTCCTTCCAGCGCCGGCCCGATCCTCTGGACCACGCCGGCGACGGCCTTCTGCACGCCCTTGCCGCCGTACGCGCGGCCGCCGTCGCGCAGCTCGACCGCCTCGAAGGCGCCGGTGGAGGCCCCGCTCGGCACGGCAGCCCGCGCGTAGGTGCCGTCGTCGAGCAGGACCTCGACCTCGACTGTCGGGTTGCCGCGGGAGTCCAGGATCTCGCGGGCGCCGACCGCTTCGATGATCGCCATGCGGTCACACTATCCGCGGACGACACCCCCGCCGCGCACCACCCGCGGAGCGTCAGCGCCGTAGAACGCTGACCCGGCACAAGGTGCACGCCGTACGGCGTCGACCCGGCAGTACTGCACGGACTCTTCTGCGGGTCAGCGCAGCCGGGCGGGACTCTTCTGCCGGGTCAGCGCAGCCGCGCGGGACTCTTCTGCCGGGTCAGCGTGGGACTGCGCGGCGGAGGGCGGCGCGGAGGGCCTGCTCGGGGTCGATGCCCTCCGCCACGGCTTCCTGCACGAGGGCCAGGAGACGATCGCCGAGGTCGGTGGAGTCGGGGGTGGGCACGGCGTCGGGCACCCGCTCCAGCACCTTCGTGGCCAGCAGCAGGGCGGACAGGCCGGGGCCGATGCCGTCGTACGCCGAGCTCCGCGCCTTCTCGCGCTGCTTGATCTCCTGCCACTGCGCGTCCACCTCGGCGGCCGACAGGTTGCTCGGACCGCCGCCGGGTCCGAAGACGTGAGGGTTGCGCCGGTGCATCTTCTCGTCGATGCCGCGGGCGACGTCGTCGAGGGTGAAGGCGCCGGCCTCCTCGGCGATCACGGCGTGGAAGTACACCTGCAGGAGCAGGTCGCCGAGCTCCTCGCGCAGATGGTCGACGTCGCCGGTGTCGATCGCCTCGAGCGTCTCGGCGGTCTCCTCCTGGAGGTAGCGCGCCAGCGACCGGTGGGTCTGCTCACGCTTCCAGGGGCAGTCGCGCCGCAGCCGACGCATGTCCTCGAGGAAGTCGAGCAGCGGCTGACCCTCGGTCACCGGTCAGCCGCAGCGCTGGGCGGCGGGCAGGGCGGAGATGTAGGAGGCGTCCGGAGTCGACTGGGCGCCCTGCGCGGCGAACGCGCTCAGGGCGTACGACGTCTGGTCGACCTTGCGGGTGAACTTGCCGCCGTCGACGGCGAGGGAGAACACCGGGTCGACGGAGATGTGGTGGCTGCCGAGCCAGTCCTGGGTGGCGACCTGGCCCCGCTCGAGCGCGGCCTTGAGCTCGGCGTTGGTGGTGCCGCTGGAGTTGGTCAGCTGCTGGCCGATGGCGATCTGGACGTTCTGCAGGTAGGCGTCGCTGGCGGCCACGTCGACCACGGCCTTGCGCTGGTCGGCGGGGGCCGAGGCGAGGGCCGCCTGGATCTGGCTGACCTGCGACTGGTACCCGGACGCGGGCTGCACGGCGTACTGGTCGGCGAGCTGCTGGCCGAGCAGCCGCTTGGCCAGCCCACCCGCGACGTAGCTGCGGAACAGGCCCATCGGGGCCGGCCCGGACTGCTGCTGCGACGACGCCTTCTGCGAGGCGACGTAGGCCTTGCAGTAGAGCAGGGTCGTGGAGTCGATCGTGTCCATCGAGACGCTGTCGCTGCCGACCACCGCGGCGGTGCCGGGGTGCACGCCGAGCGAGCTGCCACATCCGGAGAGCAGCAGCCCGGCCACGGCCAGGCCGACTGCGGCGATCGGCCGACGGAGCGGGCGCTGTCGGGTCAGGATCACGATGACTCCCTGCTGTGGTTCGCGCTGCTGGGCTGACGGTCGGGATCGAGGATCGTGTCGATCACCGTTCGGGCCCATTCAAGCAGGGCCACCCCGTCGATCGGACGCCCCCCGATCACCGCGGTCTGGGGGCGTGGCACGAGGAGGGTGCCGACCTGGGACTTGACGATGCTGCGCGGGTAGAGGCGGTTGAGGCGTACGACGCGCGACTCGGGGAGGTCGACCGGCGCGAAGCGGACGTTGCGACCGGCGATGGTCACCTCGGAGATGCCGGCCTGGCGAGCCCGCGCCCGGAACCGCGCCACCAGGAGCAGGGAGGCGACCTCGACCGGCGGCTCGCCGTAGCGGTCGTCGAGCTCGTCGCGGATCGCGTCGACGTCGTCGTCGGTGCGGACCTCGGCGAGCCGGCGGTACATCTCCAGCCGCAGCCGCTCGCTGGGGATGTAGGTGTGGGGCAGATGGGCGTCGACGGGCAGCTCGATGCGCACCTCGCCGAGGTCGTCGTTCGTGGTGCCGTCGGAGCGGAACTCCTGGACCGCCTCGCCGACGAGCCGGACGTAGAGGTCGAACCCGACGTCGGCGATGTGACCCGACTGCTCACCGCCGAGCAGGTTGCCGGCACCGCGGATCTCGAGGTCCTTCATCGCGATCGCCATGCCTCCGCCCAGGTCGGAGTGCTGAGCGAGGGTGGCGAGCCGCTCGTGGGCGGTCTCGGTCAGCGGCTTCTCGGCGGGGAAGAGGAAGTAGCCGTACGCACGCTCGCTGGAGCGACCGACCCGACCGCGCAGCTGGTGGAGCTGGGAGAGGCCGAGGGTGTCGGCGCGCTCGATGATCATCGTGTTGGCGTTGGAGACGTCGAGGCCCGACTCGACGATCGTCGTGCAGACGAGCACGTCGAAGCGCTTCTCCCAGAAGTCGAGCATCACCTGCTCGAGCTGGTGCTCCCCCATCTGGCCGTGGGCGGTGGCCACCCGCGCCTCGGGCACGAGCTCGCGGATGCGGGCCGCGGCCTTCTCGATCGACTGCACGCGGTTGTGGATGAAGAAGACCTGGCCCTCGCGGAGCAGCTCGCGGCGGATCGCCGCGGTGACGGTGCGGTCCTCGTAGGCGCCGACGAAGGTCAGCACCGGGTGGCGCTCCTCCGGAGGGGTGGTGATCGTCGACATCTCACGGATGCCGGTGATCGCCATCTCCAGGGTGCGTGGGATCGGGGTCGCGCTCATCGACAGCACGTCGACGCTGGTGCGCAGCCGCTTCATCTGCTCCTTGTGCTCGACGCCGAACCGCTGCTCCTCGTCGACGACGATCAGGCCGAGGTCCTTCAGCCTGATGTCGGGGTTGAGCAGGCGGTGCGTGCCGATCACGATGTCGACCGAGCCCTCGCGCAGGCCGTCGGCGACCTCGCGCGCCTCCTTCTCGGTCTGGAACCGGCTGAGTGCCCGGATCGTCACCGGGAAGGCACCCATCCGCTCGGCGAACGTCGTGTAGTGCTGCTGCACCAGCAGCGTCGTCGGGACCAGCACCGCGACCTGCTTGCCTTCCTGCACGGCCTTGAACGCCGCGCGTACGGCGATCTCGGTCTTGCCGTAGCCGACGTCGCCGCACACCAGCCGGTCCATCGGCACGGTCCGGCGCATGTCGGCCTTCACCTCGTCGACCGTGGTCAGCTGGTCGGGGGTCTCGTGGAACGGGAACGCGTCCTCGAGCTCGCGCTGCCAGGGCGTGTCGGGACCGAACGCGAACCCCTGGGTGGCCTGGCGCGCGGCGTAGAGCTTGATCAGCTCGGCCGCGATCTCGCGGACGGCCCGGCGGGCGCGGTTCTTCCGCTTGCCCCAGTCGGAGCCGCCGAGCCGGTCGAGACGCGGCTGCTCGCCGCCGACGTAGCGGGTCACCTGATCGAGGCTGTCGGCGGGGACGAACAGCATGTCGGGCGGTCCGCCGCGCTTGGACGCGCCGTACTCGAGGACGAGGTACTCGCGGGTGGCGCCGTGCACGTCGCGCTGCCGCATCTCCACGAAGCGACCGACACCGTGCTGCTCGTGGACGACGTAGTCACCCTTCGACAGCTCGAGCGGGTCGATCTGCCGCTTCCGGCGGGTCGGCATCCGGCTCTGGTCGCGGGTCGGGCCGCGCTGCCCGGCGAGGTCCTCGCCGGTGAGCAGCACCAGGCCGAGGTCGTCGGCGACGAAGCCGTGGGCGAGCGTGCCGGTGGTGACGGTGACCAGGCCGCGGTCGAGGGTGACCTCCCCCGGCTCGACCAGGCGCGCGGCGACGTCGTGCTCGCCCAGGATCTCGACCATGCGTTGGGCGGGACCGTGGGCGGGATGGACGACGAGGATCCGATGACCGTCGGCGAGCCACCCCTGCAGGTCGCCGACCACTCGCTCGAGGTCGCCGCGATAGCCCTCCACCGGCGACGCGGCGACGGTGCGGCCGGCCCGCTCACCGGTGGCGAGCAGCTCCTCGTCGAGGCCGAAAGGGCTGACCGTCCACCACGGTTGGCCGAGCTCGCGGGCGCGGGCGGTGACGTCGTCGAGGTCGCGGTAGGACGCGGCCCCGAGGTCGATCGGAGCCGTCCCGCCACCGGCCGCGGCGGCCCAGGAGGCGCCCAGGAACTCCTCGCTCGTCGCGACCAGGTCGTGGGCGCGGCTGCGGACCCGCTCGGGATCGACCAGGACGACGTGGGTGTCGTCGGGCATGGCGTCGACGAGGAGCTCGAGCTCGTCGACCAGGACCGGGGCCAGCGACTCCATCCCCTCGACGGCGATGCCGGCCGCGATCTTGTCGGTCATCTCGGCCAGCTGGGGATGCGCCTCTCCCAGCGCGGCCGCGCGTCGGCGGACGTCGTCGGTGAGGAGCAGCTCACGGCACGGCGGTGCCCACAGCCGGTCGACCTTCTCGATCGTGCGCTGGTCGGCGACGGCGAACGACCGGATCTCCTCGACCTCGTCGCCCCAGAACTCCACACGGACCGGGTGCTGCTCGGTGGGCGGGAAGACGTCGACGAGCCCGCCGCGCACGGCGAACTCTCCGCGCTTCTCCACCAGGTCGACCCGGGTGTACGCCGCGTCCGCCAGCCGGGCGATCACGTCGTCCAGCTCGGCGGAGTCACCGGGCTCGAGCTCGACCGGCTCGAGGTCGCCGAGGCCCGCCACCTGGGGCTGCAGGATCGACCGGACCGGAGCCACCACCACCCTCAGCCGACCGGTCGCGGCGTCGGTGCCGGGGTGACGCAGGCGTCGCAGCACCGCCAGTCGTCGTCCCACCGTGTCGCTGCGCGGGCTCAACCGCTCGTGCGGCAGGGTCTCCCAGCTCGGGTAGGAGGCGACGGTGGCCGGGTCGATCAAGGTGCCGAGCTCCTCGGTCAGCTCCTCCGCCTCACGACCGGTGGCCGTGACCAGCAGGACCGTCCGCCCGGAGCGCACCAGGCCGTCGACCAGGAAGGGCCGGATGCCGGCGGGTGCGGTCAGGTCGAGCCGACCGACGAGGGCGGCGTCGGCCAGGGCGGCGGCCAGCGCAGGCTCGGCGAGCACGACGTCAGAGATGCCGGAGGGGAGCACACAGGGCCTTTCGGGAGGAGCCGGACAGCACGAGTGCCCCCTGCCGAGGTGGGCAGGGGGTGGGAACCTCTCTGAGGATAGTCGGGCACGCCGACATCCCTCGCGGTCAGTAGCGCCCGCCGAGCACACCGATGTCGGCGGCGCGGCGCAGCCGCCGTAGGGAAGGCTCGTCCCGGTAGAACGCCAGGCCGTCGGCGGCGATCTGCTGGACCTTCGTGGCCAGCGCCCCGGAGTAGGCGGTCGCCGCGTCCCGGCGGCCTTCGAGCGAGCGGTGCCACGGCAGGACCGAGATCGCCCGGCAGGCTCGGGCGGCGTCGGAGACGTCGGGCAGCAGCTCCCGAGCCGGGTTGGACATGGTGCGCGCCACGGTGGCCTTCTTCTCGCCGGGCGCCGCGTTCAGGAGCGGACGGAGGTTGTGGGCCACCGCTCCCAGCAGCAGGTCGGCGGAGACCGCGGCGTTGTGGACCTTCTGCCGGCAGGCAGTCAGGGCCGCCGACTCGCGCGCCCGCGCCTGCTGGTCGACGTGCCAGACGGTCGAGACCAGCAGCGCGGCCAGCACCGCCACCGCCAGGAGCCGGAGCGGGAGGTGACGGTGCGGCCCGGGCTCACCGGCGCGCGACTCACCCCGGTGATCGGGCGGCGGATCCGGGTCGCGCCGGCTGCGCGGCAGCCGTACCGGGTCGTCGCCCAGGAGCTCGGCGTCGGGTTCCACGTGGGTCAGCCGCCGCTGAGGCCCGCGGCATTGCGGAGCCGGAGCAGGGTCGCGTCGTCATGGAACGTGTGCCGCCCCTGCGCGGCCACGATCTGCAGCAGCGTGACCAGGGCCCCGGAGTACGCCGTGGCCGCGTGCTGCCGGGCCACCAGCGAGAAGTGCCAGGGCCGGACCGACACCCGCTTGCACGCATGGTCGGCGCGCTGGGCGTCGGGGAGGACCCGTCGGGCGCGAGGAGCCATCAGGTCCGCGAGGTGCGTCCCGGGCCCGCCTCCGGCCGCGGCCGGCCGGACGTAGGAGGTGGTGAGTCCCATCCGGTAGTCCGCCCGGCCGGAGGCCCGGCGGAGCTGGTTCTCGCAGGAACGCATGGCGTTTGCCTCTCGGCTGCGGGCGCCGGCGTCGGCGTACCACGCGATCGAGCCCGCGGCGAGGACCAGCACCAGCAGGGCCCACGCGACGCGGCGGCGCCGTCGCACGACCGGGCGCGGCCGGGCCGGGCCCGGCTCGTGCTCCTTCTCCGGGTGCAGTCGCACCGGCTGGTCGTCGAGGAGCTCGGCCTCGGGATCCACGCCCTCAGTGTGCGCCCGCGCGGCGCCGCTAGGAAGTGCGATCCGCGTAGGTCTTCGCGGCGTCGTAGACCGCACGGACGTAGTCGTCGGAGTGGTTGTAGGAGTAGACCGCGGTCGACCACCCCGTCCCCGTCGCGAGATCGCCACCCGACGCGCACAGGTAGCGGGCAGCGGCGTACGCCGCGTCGTCGACGTCCTGCGGGTCGGCCACTCCGTCCCCGTCGCCGTCGGAGCGCCAGGTCGCCCAGGTCGAGGGGATGAACTGCAACGGCCCCAACGCCCGCTGGTAGCCGCCGGACCCGTCGGGCACCTCGGCCACCTGCCCCGAGCCGTCCAGCGTGACACCGGTGATCGGCCGGTCGGGGCGGCCGTCGGCGTCCAGGGTCCGACCGCCGATCGCCCCCTGGTGGGACTCGACCCACCCGATACCGGCCAGGGTCGTCCAGGCGAGGTGGCAGCCGGGGTCGTCGGCACCGGCGCGCAGGGTGGCGGTGCCGTAGGCGCGGACCGCCGGCGACGGGATGCCACTCGCGGAGGCCGTGCTCGCGACCCAATTCGGGCTCACCACCGATCCGCGCGGCGACGAGCCGTGTGCCGAGGGCTGGGCCGCCGGGACCGGAGGAGCCTCGGCGACGACGTCGACCGGCTGGACCCGGAGCATCGGCGCCGGCCGGGTGCCGGCGTACACACCGATCCCGGCGAGGCCTGCGAGAAGGACGCCTCCGATCACGAGGGCGGTCGTGCGATCGCTGCCGTGCGGCGACATCGGGCGTCCTGGGATCGGGTGGGCGGGACACCGGAATCGTAGACAGGCCCGGTGGGAGCCCACCATCGTCAGCTCGGGTCAGCTGGGGTCGGCGACGCGTCCGACGAAGAGCGGCGTGCCGTGGGCGATGTCGTGGATCACGAAGAGGAACGGGCGGTCCAGGACCAGCTCGTGGCCGCCGAGGACGCCCGACATCTCGTCCATCACGACGGCGGTCGCCGCGGCCGCCTCGGTGCCCGCCTCGTCGACGGCGATGAACGCTTGGTGGAGGACGTCGTGGACGTACAGGGGGTCGGTCGGCGACATCGGGGAGAAGTCGGCGCCGCCGCCGAACGCGCGCACCATCCCGAGATCGATCAGCGGCTGCCGCAGGTCGGTGGGACTGCGGAAGGTCCAGCGCGGCACGCTCACCCGCACCCCGGCGTCGCCGTTGCCGGTCAGCCCCGCCAGCACGTCGGCGAGGGCGTCGGACTCGTGACCGGGGTCCGGCAGGGCGAGGGTCATCGCCAGCGTGCCGCCGACGTACGGCAGCCGAGCGGCGGTGTGGTGCGGGCCGGACAGGTACACCGCGTCCCGGGGGGTGTTGGTCATCATCGGGACCTCGACGCGGGTGCCGTCGGCCGTGCGGAAGGTGCCCTGCTGGGTGGCGGCCTTCTCGAAGGGCTGGGCCCAGGCCGCCTTGAAGTACAGCGCGTTGACGAGGACCAGCCGGGTCGTCGGGTCGACGGAACCCGGCGGCAGGATCTGGGGAATCCGGTCGTGGGTCTGCCCGGCCGTCCAGCGGTTCACCGCGACCCGTCCCGCATCGGCGTGGTTCCGGAAGTCGACGGTGCGCATCCCGGCGCCGTACTCCTTGCCCAGGACGGTGAGGAACGGCGCGCCCCACGTCGTCTCCCGGTCACCGAAGAGCTGGTTCGCCGAGGCAAGGGCGATGTCCGCGTGCTGACCGCCGCCGAGGTCGACGCGTACGGCGAGGGCGGCGAGGGTCCGGGTGAGGGCGGCCAGCCCGGCGTTCTCCCGGGCGAGCGAGCCGACGTGGAGCACGTCGAGCATCTGCCGCTGCGTGGGACCCGCCGCACCGTTGGCCGTCATCGCAAGGGCGACCGCGATGGAGTACGGCGAGAGTGCGAGGTTCTCCCTCGACGCACCCACGGCGTCCCAGAGGTCCCGGGTCAAGGCGCGCATCGCGTCGACGACGCCCGCGACGGCCTGCGGGTCGCCCGCACTCCGGGCGACGTCGGCCTCGACCAGCCGGAGGCCGGCATCGCCCGCGCGGTCCGGCGTGGAGTACGCGCCGCCGCACGCGGTCAGCAGCGGTGCGGCGAGTCCGGCGGCGCCGAGTGCCTGCAAGGTCTGGCGGCGGGTCAGCATGCCCCTTGGACGCTAGTGGGCGACGACCGGTTCCCGCTCGCCGGCGTACGGCGTCGACGCCGTCCCGCTGCACCCGCAGTGGTCGCACGGCAGGAACCGGTGGCCGCCGTGGCCGCAGCGCGGGCAGGGCAGGTCGTGCGTGAGGTGGGTCGAGATCTCGATCGCGGTGTCCCACATGACGTGCCCTCCTCTCGCTGCGGTGTCGGGAGTGAGGAGGGTGGCGCGGGTATCCCAGATACCCGCGCGCGCCCCGGGACAAACCGGCGGGCGCCGACGCGCCAGGTCCGCGACAATGACCGACGTGCAGGAGGTCGAGGTCGTCGTCGCCCATCACGAGCGCGCGACCCTCCGCGTCGGCGACGTGTTCCTGAAGATCGACTCCGACCAGGCGCGCACCGACGTCGAGGTCGAGGCGATGAGGAGGGCGCCGATCCCGACCCCGGAAGTCCTGTGGCGGAGGCCGCCGGTGCTCGCGCTCGCCGCCCTCCGCGGGTCGGCACTCGGCCGTCTCGGCCGGCCGTCGACCACGTCGCCGGCGGCGTGGGGCGCGGCCGGTGCCGCCGTACGGAGGCTGCACGACGCCCCGCTGCCGCCCTGGCCGGGCGAGAGCCTCGACGAGATCGCGTCGGAGCTCGACGTCGAGTGCACGTTGCTGCTGGCGAACGACGTCCTGCCGGCCGATCTGGTCACGCGCAACCGCGAGGTCGCCGAGGCTGCGCTCCGGCCCTGGACGCCGGTGTTCGTGCACGGCGACCTGCAGGTCGCCCACGTGTTCGTCGACGGTGACGAGGTCACCGGCGTGGTCGACTGGTCCGAGGCTGCGCGCGGCGATGGCCTCTACGACCTCGCCAGCCTGACCCTCGGGCACCCGGAGCACCTCGGCGACGTCATCGCCGGCTACGGCGTCGAGGTCGACCTCGACGTGATCCGCGGCTGGTGGTCGCTACGCAGCCTGACCGCCATCCGCTGGCTGGTCGAGCACGGCTTCGACCCGGCCTCGCCGGGGTGCGAGATCGACGTCCTGAAAGCCCAGCTGTGAGCCGGCCCGACGCGTCTCAGCCGAAGCGGCCCTGCACGTAGTCCCGCGTGCGCTGGTCCTGGGGGTTGTTGAACATCGCCTCGGTCTCGCCGTGCTCGACGATGACGCCGGGAGTTCCGTGGGAGGCGAGGAAGAACGCGCACTGGTCGGAGACCCGCGCGGCCTGCTGCATGTTGTGGGTGACGATCACGATCGTCACCTCGCGCGCGAGGTCGAGCATCGTCTCCTCGATGACCCGGGTCGAGGTCGGGTCGAGCGCGGAGCACGGCTCGTCCATGAGCAGCACCCGCGGCTTGATCGCCAGCGAGCGGGCGATGCACAGCCGCTGCTGCTGACCTCCGGAGAGCCCGCCGCCGGGCTGCTCGAGCCGGTCCTTCGCCTCGTTCCAGAGCCCGGCCTTGGTCAGGCAGGACTCGACGAGCGCGTCCTTCTCGGTCCGCGAGGACCGGGTGCCGGTCAGCCGGAGCCCGGCCAGCACGTTCTCGCGGATCGACATGGCCGGGAACGGGTTCGGCTTCTGGAACACCATCCCGATCGCCCGACGGGCGTCGATGAGCCGCTTGTCCGCGTCGTAGATGTCCTGCCCGTCGAGCAGCACCTCGCCCGCCAACGACGCGCTCGGCACGAGCTCGTGCATCCGGTTGAGGATCCGCAGGAACGTCGACTTCCCACATCCGGACGGACCGATCAACGCCGTGATCTCGCCGGCCCGCATGGTCAGGGACACCCGGTCCAGGACCTTCCGGTCGGCGAACCACGCCGTCACCTGACGTGCGTCGAGCTCGGCGAGCGGGGCAGCCCCACCGGTGCTGTCGGGCGCGCCGGAGGTGATGGGGAGGAGCTGGGTGGAGTCCATACGAGGTCCTTCTGCTGATCCGGTCGAGCGCTGGTGGTGCGGGTGGCCGGGCGAGGGCGCGGCCACCCACACCGGGGTGATCAGGCCGTCACTTCTGCCTGATCGAGAACTTCTTGGTGACCGCCACGCCGTGCCGGTCGCCGCCCCACACGATCTTGAGCGTGTGCAGGCCCTTCGTGAGCTTCGGGAGCCTGATCGTGACCTTGCCCTTGGCGAGCTTGCCGTGGGCGATGGCCTTCTTGCCGGCGAGCACCTTGACCTTGCCGGTCGCCTTGTCGGACACGCCGGCCAGGGTGATCTTGATCGTGCCCTTGGCGCGCGTGCCCTTGGCCACCTTGGCCGGGAACGACTCGCTCGCCTTGCTCGAGGCCTTCAGGTAGACCGACCTCGTGGCGTCGGACGGCTCGAACTGCGAGCCTCCCGTGGGGACGAACTTCGCGGTGTAGCTGTGGCTGCCGGCCGAGCCCTTGGCGGTGTACTTGGCCTGGCCCGAGATCATCGGAACCCCCGCCTTCAGCAGGGTCGCTCCCTCGTAGAAGCTCACAGATCCGTCGGGGGCCGACGACCCGGTGACCGTCGCCGTCAGGACCGCCTGCTTGGCCTTGGTGCTCTTCCCCGCCAGCTTGCTGGTGGTGACCACCTGCTGGTTGAGGGTGAAGTTCGAGGTCGGCTGCTGGGTCGCCTGGCCACAGACACCGCCGTGGCTCTGGGTCGCCAGCTGCTGGAACCCGGCCGCCTCGATCAGCGGACGGGCCGCTGTCGAGCAGATGAAGCCGTCCTCACCGAAGATCGCCTGGATCGGGGCGTCGCCGAGGTTGGCGTTGCGGACCACGTTGTACAGCGCGCGCTGGGCGGACCAGCCGCCCGCCCCGAGGTCGAGGCTCTCGAGCTTCACCGTGCTGGGGTACAGCGTCTGCTGCTTGCCCAGCGAGAACGGCGCGATGGCGTTCGCGTCGTTCTTGAGGACGTCGTCGGTGTTCTCGTGCATGGTGTCGTTGACGTCGCCGCCGTAGGTGAACGGGCCGCCGTTGAGCGCCTGGAGCTGGGCGTCGAAGAAGCTCCGAGTGCCCGATCCCGCCTGCGGGATGTAGGGCTTGATGACGCCGGCGGTGCCACCCACGTCGCTCCAGTTGGTGGTGTTGCCCTTGTAGATCGCGAGGATCTGGGCGCCGGTCAGAGCGGCCGGGGCGTGCGACGCGACGGAGCCCGAGACGGCGACGCCGAGGGTGTCGAGTGCGAACGGGAACTGCTGGAGCTGGGCGGCCTGCTCGGTCGCGTTGAGGGACGACGACGACCGGGCGAAGGTGATGTTCGGGTTGTCACCGGCGCCGTACAGCAGCGCCTTGCCCGCGCCCGAGCCGACCGGACGGGTGATGGTCGTGTTGGCGCCACCCCCGGAACGGAGGGTGATGGTCGCCGAGCCGACGGTGCCGAACGACGCCAGCCGGGCGTCGGCCGCGGTGAGCCCGGCGTTGTAGCCGGGTACGGCCGACGCACCGGTCGTCCCGTTGGCGATGTTGTCCATGGCGTTCTCGGTGGTGTCGGATCCCACGCCGACGATGTCGTTGGCGTCCGGTGTCCCGTACGACGGGTCAGCAGAGGCCGGTGCCATCGCGACGAGGCCGGTCACCGACACGGCCACCGCGGTGGTGGCCAGCCCGGCGACGATGCTGCGTGCTCGCATTGTGTCCTTCTCTTTCTCGGGTTGGATGTGCTCCCGGGAGGGAGCCAGTCGTGCTTGGTTCACATCAGGTTGGGCAGGAGCCGCATCACCACATCCGTCGTGAACCAGGCGAGGGCGATCGCAGGTGCTGACGCGACCACCCAGACACGGACCGCCGACCACCGTTGCCGGGCGGACACCATGCCGAGCGTGAGAGCCAGGAGCAGGCCGAGGGACAGCACGAGCATCGGCAGCGCGCCGTTGTCGTGGGCCATCACCCGCTCCGGGGCTGGGATCGCCGAGGGCAGACCCGACGGGGCGGGGAACCCCTTGGTCGCCTCGGCGTCCACGTAGACGGCGCGGCCGGGAGCCACGCCACCGAAACGGCCGGACCCCTCGGCCGTCACCAGGGTCAGCCGGGCGGCACCGGCCGCCAGCAGGTGGGGAAGGGGGTCACCGGCCCGGCGTACGTCGACGACGTGGAACGTCCGTCGGCCCTGGGCCATGGTCACGTTGATCTGGTCGCCGACCCGCAGCTCCGGGATCCGCGCGAAGGGCGCGCCGTACGTCGCCGCTCGGCCGAAGACGACCGAGACGCCGACCTGGCCGGGCAGCACTGTGTTGCGCTGGTGTCCCGGGCCGGCGAGCAGATCTCCGGACGCGGTGCCCTCGACGACGACCTGCTGCACGCCGAGGGCCGGGATCGTGACCAGGGCGACAGGGTCGCCGACCGGGGTCACCGGACCGACGGGCGCGGTGGCGGCGGCCAGCTCGGACCGCAGCCGGTCGTAGAGCAGCCGCTGGTCGCGCGCCTCGCTGACGCCGCCGAACCACAGCAGCTGAGTCGCGGCCCAGAGGCAGATCAGCGCGATCATCAGCCCGGCCGAGGAAATCAGCACGCCGGTGTCGTGCGAGGCGTCCGGTCGTGGCGTACGTCGGGTGCGCACCGCGGTGAGCCCCGCCGGCCGGGGGTCAACCGGCGGGGTCACCTCGGGGGTGGTGCGGGGCGCGGTCACGGTCACCGGGACCTCCGAGGCGGTCGCACGAAGAAGCGCGAGGCGGCGGAGACGCCCAGCCCGAGCAGGCCCAGGAGCAGCAGGGCCGGGATCAGGCCCTTGGACAGCCGCGACGACAACGCCTGGGTCGGCGGCATCGGTGCCGCAGCGGTATCGGAGGGGGGCAGCTTCGCCGGTGTCGCGGAAGGCTGGGTCGAGGGTGCGGCATCGGTCGGTGCGTCGCTCGGCAGGTCACCACCGGACGGCGTCGCCGGCGGCCCGGCGGGCGTCTGCGACGGCGGCCCCGAGGGTGTCGCCGGCGCCTTCTGCGCGGCAACGGCCGTCGCGACCTGCCGGGCCGAGACGAACAGCTTCTTGGTCACCCCGCGGTCCCGGATCGGCAGGAACCCCTCGGGCAGCTGGCCGTTGCCACTGCCCGGCCTCTGGCCCTGCGTGGTCGAGACGCGGATGAACTGGGCGACCTTGGTGGCGTCCGCCTTGTCCAGGTTCTGCAGCCGGGCCGCGGTGTAGACGATCATCGAGCCGGGGTAGGCGTGACCGGATCGCAGGTCGCGCATGTCCATCGAGAACGGCTGGAGCTGATGAGCCTGCTTCGCCAGCCGCACGGCCGCCGACAGCGAGGACTTGGTGGGACCGACGTACGTGCCGGACTTCGTCTCGAGGGCGGCGGACCGCAGGCCGTAGCGGGCGACGTCGCCCAGCGTGACCACCCCGAGCATGAAGCGCGAACCGTACGGCTGCGGGTCGATCCGACCGAGCTTGAAGCTGTTCGTGCTGAGGTCGAAGTCGCACCGGGTCTGGATCTGCGGCCACGCGTCGAGGAGCGACTCGGCGATCGTGCTCATGGTGCTGACCGGGGCGGCCAGCTCGTTGAAGTAGACGGCCGGGTGCTGGCGACGGCAGTCGTTCTGGGTCTTGGGGACGTAGGTGTCGAGCAGCGGCCACTCGCTCCGGGGCAGCTTGAGACCGCGGTAGGAGGGGTTGACCTTCATCCCCCACGGGTCCGGCTTGCCGTCGACGAACGCCATCGCCTGCTTGTCGTGCGCGATGTAGTCGGTCAGCTGCTTGATCACGTCGGACTGGATCGACAGCGACAGCAGGGTCGACGCGGCTTCGGTGTCGTTGGTGCTCAGGCCCGGGTTGAGCTTCTGGAACTCCGGGTCGGAGAGCAGCGAGAGGGGGTTGCCGCCGATGCCCGGGTGGCCGCGCCCGAGGTCGGAGCCCAGGTAGGACTGGGTCAGCAGCTTGGCGATCAGCCGGGGGTCGAGGCGCAGCTGGGTGTACTCGCCCTTGTTGCCCGGCTTGTCGATGACGTAGCCGATCGAGAAGCCGGTGACCGCCGTCGGTGCGAAGCCGACCGGGTCGCTGACCACCTTCGGGTGCGGGGAGGAGACCTCGGCCGCCGGTCCCCCGCCGGTCTCCATCAGGTTCCAGCCGGCCGCGTCGGACATCACGTTCATCTGGAACTTGAAGCGCTGCTTGTTCAGGCAGTACGCCGGCGACCACTGCAGCGCCGCCTCGGCCAGCAGCTCCGACCCGTAGAAGCCGGTCGGCGGCCGAGGGTCGAGCACGTCGCAGGTGTCGGGCGGTAGGCCGAACGTGATCGGGATCGAGAAGCGGTTGCGCCAGTTGGACGGCGACCACCACAGCGCCGGCGAGACCGCCTGGTCGACTCCCTGGTTGGCGAAGTTGCTGCTGCCGGGGAGGAACTGTCCACCCTTGCGGCACGCCGCGTCGACCGGCGACGGCGGCGTTGCCGGCTGGTCGCAGCTGAGGCCCGCGATCGGGATCACCACGATCGAGCAGGCGACCGAGTGCGAGCAGCCCAGCGACTCGTTCTCGGTGTCGGTGCGTACCTCGAACTGCACCGAGCCGCGGCCGTTCTGGTCGGTGAACGCCGCGATCTCGTTCGGCGGGAACGCCGCGCCAACGGCCGCCTCGGGGGGCATCGTCGCCGCGGTGCAGGCGGGGTAGACCTTGCCCTTCGCCGCGACGTACGGCGTGAGGTGGGTGTAGTAGCCGGCGGTGTCGGCCCCGGGGCATTTCTGCGCGTCTGGGAACGGCACCATCCCGGTCAGCCGGCCCTTCTCGCCCGGGGTCGCGAAGAGGTCGTGGGACCACGTCGCCTCGCCCGGCGAGCGCGTGACCTGCGAGCGCTCGGCGACCGACCCGGTCCAGCACGTCTGCGGTGAGATCTGCCTCTTCGCCGGCAGCTGGGGGTCGTCGAGCCCCCGGCACTCCATGACCACGACCGGGTACTCCTGCAGCAACCCGTTCTCGCCGTACGGGTTGGAGGCGCGCGCGGCGCTCGGCTGCGCGCCCTTCCAGCTCACCCTCACCCGCTCACGGCTGCGCAGGTTCTGCGTCCGGTCGACGGTGACGGTGACCTTGTGCGCGGGCAGCGAGACCGTCGTGCCGTCGGCCGCGGTGAACGTGCGGGTGAGCACCTTCGTGCCGGTCCACGACGAGGAGTGCACCGGCTTGGCCAGGAGGACGCCACCCCGGCTCGGCGACGCGCTGGCGTGGGCGCTGGTCCCGGCCAGCCCCGCCCCCAGAGCGAGTGCCGCGGCGGCCAGTCCGGCGGTACGACGGCGCAGGCTGCTCATCCGTCACCTCGTCGCCGTCGGGTCCGCGCGACCACGAAGATGCCGGGCACGAGCACCAGCGCGAGCAGCTCGCCGGCCGCCAGCCAGCCGAACGCACGGTCGTCCGCCGGCCGGTCCGAGACCAGCTGGGTGGCGTTGGCGTAGACGGTGCCCGTCCCGCCCTGCGCCTCGGTCACGGCACCCGTCGCGGGATCGACCGTGGTCGAGCCCGGGGTCGAGCCGGGCGGGGCGTTGCCCTTCCCGTTCCCCTGGGTCGTGCCCGGGTCGCTGGAGCTCGTCGCGTTGGTCCCACCGTTGGTGGTGCTGGGATCGGAGGATCCGCCGTCGGTCGACGGCTGGTTGTTGCCCGTGTCGCTGCCGCACGGCCCGGCGCCGATCTTGTCGCAGGCCGCGGGCTTCGGCGCGATCTGCGCCAGGTGGTTCTCCGACAGGTGTCCCGCCACGAACGTCGGGTTGTTGCACGTCGTGACGTTGCGGTTGGTCAGGTTGACGTTCGGATCCGCCTTCTTCAGCTTCGCGATCTGGCTGAAGCCCGCCTGCACGAGGTTCAACGGCAGGGGTGAGTACCCGTAGGGACCGGCCTTCGACTGGCCCTGGCACAGCGAGTAGTAGAGGAAGTCCGCGAGCGTCTGCCGCTTCGCGGTCGACATCCGCGGGTCGTTCGCGTCGGTCGGGATGATCATGTAGGAGTAGGACGAGATCGGGTACGCCCGTGAGTCCGGGTTCGTGTAGACCTGGTCGAGGATCTGGGTCAGGTACAGCTGCGACGACTTGTCCTGGTTGATGCGTGCCTTGGTCAGGGCGACCGCCGTGTTGTACTGCGTCGGCTCGACGAAGTAGCCGGCCTTGTTCAGCACCTTCACGACCGGGTAGTTCTTGTTGACCGGGTAGGAGTACTCGACGTACCCGATGTCGCCGTTGCCGGCGAAGCTCGAGACCGTGTTCATCACCTGGTCGGAGCCGGCCTGGCCGACCATCCGTGAGCCGTTCTTGATCGGGTAGTACGACGTCAGCCCCGCGTGCCCGAAGTACGGCCGCCAGATCGACGGGTACTCCTTGTCCATCCACGTCGTCAGCTGCGCCGTCGTACCGGACCCGTCGGAGCGGACCACCGGGGTGATCGGGAGGTCGGGGAACTTCCGGCCGTTGTTGTCCTGGGTGATCGCCGGGTCGTCCCAGTTGGTGATCTTGTCGGTGAAGATCTTCGACAGCGTCTGGCCGGAGAGGCGGAGGTTGCGCACCATCTGGCCGCCCACCTTGAGCTGGTAGGTGAACGCCGTCCCGCCGGCCACGATCGGCAGGTAGGCGTAGCCACGGCCGTTGCTGGTGTCGGCGTTCCCCTGCTCGTCCTTGCCCTGGTAGGGGATCTCGGAGATGGCGAAGTCGACGCTGTCGTTGGCGAAGTCGCGTCGCCCCTTCGACGATCCGCCGCCGGTATAGACGACCTGCATGCCGTTGGCGTTCACGTCGGAGATCCACTGCGCGACGATCAGCTGCGACCACGTCGACCCGGTGCCCTCGATCTGCGCGTAGACCGTGGCGTGCGCCACCCCGGGCGAGGCGACGACCACGCTCAGGCTCACCAGCAGGAGCAGGAGGGTGCGGAGCCTGGCGGACGTGCGAGTCGGGCGGTTCATGCGAGGTCCTCGGTGGAGCGTCGGGAGAGGAACCGGCCGGGCCCACTGACGGTGGACTCGGGGCCCGGCCGGAGTCGGATGCGTCGAGAGCGGCGCGTGCGCTTCGGACGGGCCAGGACCCGAGCGATCACGAACAGCAGCAGGACGAGGAACAGCAGCACCGTGGCGGCGGCGAACGCCCTGGTGATCGAGGCGGGCTCACCACTGCGGACCGTGGTGAAGATGTAGAGGGGCAGCGAGTTCATGACGCCGCCGGTGGGGTTGGTGACCATGAACGACGAGGCGCCGCTGGTCAGCAGCACCGGGCTGGTCTCGCCGACCCCGCGGGCCACGCCGAGGATCACGGCGGTCGCGAGCCCGGGGCGAGCGGTCGGCAGGATCACGTTCCACACCACGCGCCAGCGGCTGGAGCCCAGGGCCAGCCCGGCCTCACGGAGGCCGCTCGGCACGACGCGGAGGACGACGTCCGCCGCCCGCGCGATGATCGGCAGCATCATCACGCCGATCGCCAGCGACGCCGCGAGTCCCGAGGGGGGCAGGTGGAGGGTGACGATGAAGACCGAGTAGATGAAGAGCCCGGCCACGATCGACGGGAGGGCCGTCATCGCCTCGACGACCGTCCGCACGACCTGGGCGAAGCGGCCACCCACCTCGGTCATGAACACCGCGGTGCCGATGCCGAGCGGCAGCGTCACCAGCAGGGCGAGCGCGAGCTCGATCATCGAGCCGACGATCGCGTGCAGGATGCCGCCGCGGTCGAAGGAGTCGCGGGGTCCGACCCCGGCCATGTCGTGGAGGAAGAAGTTCGGGTGCAGCAGGGGCCGCCACCCGCGTGAGACGACGAACACGACCGTGGAGGCCAGCGCGACACCGACGACGAGCGCCCCGGCCGTGACCACGATCGAGGCGACCCGGTCCTTGATGTCGGTGAGGGTCCCGGAGAGAGCGGTCGTCATCACCGTCATCGCGATGCAGGTGAGGAAGAAGACGATCGCGAACCAGGCCGGTCCGGCCAACGGGAGCACGCGCTCGCACAGCAGCCAGGTCAGGGCCAGCGCGGCGAGCATCGCGCCGTACCGGTCGAAGCGGTCGCTGGCGCTGGCCCGGCCGATCGAGCTGCGGGGAGTCGCCGGCTCCGCGTCCTCGTCGTACACCGGGAGGTGCGTGCGGGTGTCCTCGTGCACGGCGGTCATCAGGCATCCGTCCCGACGCCCGAGCGGCTGCGGTTGACGATGATCGCGGCCACGGTGTTGACCACCAGGGTGATCAGGAAGAGCACGAAGCCGGCCGCGAGCAGCGCCGAGAGCTGGATGTTGGTGGCGTCGCCGAACCGCCCGGCGATCAGGGCGCTGATCGTGTTGGTCCCGATCTCGAGCACGCGCGGCTTGATCACGAACTCCGGCGACACGATCAGCAGCACCGCGATCGTCTCTCCGAGCGCCCGGCCCAGTCCGAGCATCGCGCCGCCGATGATGCCGCCGCGCCCGAAGGGCAGCACCACGCTGGTGATCACGCCCCACCGGGTCGCTCCCAGCGCCAGCGCCGCCTCACGCTCTCCCACCGGGGCCTGGGAGAACACCTGCCGCATCACCGCGCAGGCCATCGGCAGCACCATGCCGGCCACCGCGATGCCAGCGCAGAACGCGCTCGCGACGTACCGCGACGCGTCCCAGACCGGGGCGTTCGGGTCGGCGTCGACCCGGAAGAACGGCAACCAGCCGAGGTTCTGCTGCAGCCAGTGCGCGAGGGCCGCCGCGTGCGGCATCACCAGGAAGAAGCCCCAGAGGCCCCAGATGATCGAGGGCACCGCCGCCATCAGGTCCACCAGGGAGACCAGGAGCGCACGCGCCTTGGCGGGTGCGTACTCGGTGATGAACAGCGCGGTGACCAACGCCAGCGGGAAGGCGAAGAACATCGCCACGGCGGCGACCTCGAGGGTACCGACGACCACGGCCGCGATGCCGAGGACGTCGGACTCGGGCGACCACTGCTGCGTGGTGAAGAACGACCAGCCGTAGTGGTGCAGGGTCGGGTACGCCTGCCAGGCCAGGAAGAGTCCGACCCCCCCGGTGACGACGAGCACGGAGGCGCCGACCGCGCGGAAGATGTGCGCGAAGACGGCGTCTCCGCCGGTCGGTCTGCGCGAGATCGCGCGTGGCAGGACGTCCTCGTCCGGACGGATCTGCGCGGGAATCGTGGTCAAACCCCTGTGCCCTCGTGTCGGCCGGCCCCACCGTGGGCCGTGACGGGAGCAAGGTCTCGGGGTCAGACCAACGCTGCGGTCAACCGGGGTGAACGACACGAGAACAGCAGCGCTGCCTTGGGCGAATCCCCATGCGGGCATGGGCTCTGATGGCCCGAACGGGCCACGGGACCCGGGCGTCGGCCGGGTCGGAGCAGGTCAGCCGGTGCCGTGGCGGCGGACGAAGTCGAGGATCTGGTCCGACAGCTCGGGCCGGCAGACCACCAGGTCGGGCAGGGAGACGTCGTCCTGGTTGTAGCGCAGCTCGGAGCCGTCGACCCGCGAGCAGAAGAGGCCCGCCGACCTGGCCACCACGACCGGGGCGGCGTTGTCCCACTCGTACTGCCCGCCCGCGTGCACGTAGGCGTCGGTGACGTCACGCACGACCGACATCACCTTGACCCCCGCAGAGCCCATCGGGACCAGCTCGGCGTCGATCTCCTTCGCCATCGCCTCGACGAACGCTGGGGGGCGGGTGCGCGAGACGGCGATCCGCGGTCGCGCGCTGGTCCGCGGAGGTACGACGGGAGGTCGGCCGGTGTGGAACGTCTCGCCCAACGCGGGCTGGGCGACGGCTCCCGCCGTCAGCTCCCCGTCCTCCCACAGCGCGACGTGGACGGCCCAGTCGTCACGCGGAGGTTCGGAGAACTCACGGGTGCCGTCGAGCGGGTCGATGATCCAGACCCGGCGCGCGGTCAGCCGGGCCTTGTCGTCGGCGGCCTCCTCGGAGAGGACGGCATCGTCGGGTCGGTGCTCGAGCAGCAGCCGGGCCAGCACCTCCTGCGCGGCACGGTCACCGGCATCCTTCAGATCACGTCCGGTCAGACCCTCGCGCCGCACGGCGAGCAGCCGCTCTCCTGCCGTCGTCGCCAGCCAGGCCGACAGCTCGTGATCGTCCTGCGGGGCCGAGGCGTTCTGAGTCGTCACGAGCCGAGAGCCTAGCCAGGCTGCGAGCGCGCCGGTCGTCTTGCAGCCCCCGCAACACGCAGGTCCGTGGGCGGCCGAAGGTTTGCCACCCTTACCCGATTTCGGGTAGGAACAGTCCACATGCCCCGACGTTCCACGCAATTCTCCCTGCTCGCGCTTGCTGCCTCACTGGCTGGTGCGGGCCTCTCGATGTCGGGCGCCGCCCTGGCGCACGAGGCCCCCCAAGCCGCTGCTCCGCACGCCGTGTCCGCCTCGGCGTCGACGACGGGAGCGCGGACCGCGACCCGCCACTGCCCCCTCTCGAAGCTGCTCGTGCCCCGGTGCGGCGTGATGTTCGGCGCCTTCGTCAGGCCCGAGGGTGGCCAGTCGAGCGAGGAGGCGTTCCGGTCGCTCGAGCGTCGGACCGGCTCCCAGCTGAAGGTCTTCCACTTCTACCACGGTGGCAACCAGCTCTTCCCGTCGTCGTGGGAGATCAAGCTCTCCAACCAGGGGCACCGCCTCCTGCTCAACTGGAAGCCGGAGGCGGGGAACAGCTGGGCGGCGGTGGCCAACGGCGCCTCGGACGCCTACCTCGACCGCGAGGCGGCGTACCTGCGCAGCCACTACGCGCACAAGAAGTTCTTCCTGGTGATCCACCACGAGCCGGAGGAGGAAGTGATCAACACGCCCGGCTCGGGCTACACCGCTGCCAACTTCGCCGCGATGTTCCGGCACGTCGAGAACCGTCTCCGTAGCCACGGCGTCCACAACGCCCTGTACGTGATGACGTACATGGGGGCCCAGGTGCATGCCATCAAGCCCTGGTACAACCAGCTCTGGCCCGGCCGGAAGTACGTCGACTGGATCGGGTTCGATCGCTACTCGGCGCCGCCGATGGGCGAGCAGACCGGCGGCTTCAAGGCGATGGTGAACCGCCACTGGGGCGATGGGCCGTGGCGCGGGGCGTACCGGTGGGCGCACCGCAAGTTCCCCCGCAAGCCGGTGCTCCTGGCCGAGTGGGGCGCCTCCGAGAAGCCGGGTGACCCCGGCTGGAAGTCGCGCCTGTTCGCCTCTGTCACCCAGGACCTGCGCCAGATGCCGAACATCAAGCTCATCTCCTACTTCGACTCGGCGGCGTCGACCGGTGGTGACAAGCGGGTCGACAGCTCGGCGACGTCGATGCGCGCATGGCAGCGTCTGGCTGCCAGGCCGATGTTCCACCGGCCGCGCTGACCCGAGAGGGCTCGGTCGGGCGTCGTCGGAGGTCGCTCAGACCAACGGGATCGACGACTCCCAGTCGCCGAGAGCACTCAGGTCCGAGAAGTCGTACCCGTACCGCGCGATCTCGTCGGCGTAGCCGCGCTCGGCTCGCCTGATCGGCCCCCGGACCCAGGGAAGCGTCGAGCGCTGGCGTCGCTGCCACTCCGCCTCGTACCCGGTCGACCGGGTGCGATCCAGCGGGGCGACCTGGAACGGCGAGTCGAGCCCCAGGAACTCCTGGACCTTCTCCAGGTACGCCGGTGTGTCACGCAGCAGGTCCTCGTACCGCAGGACCAGGACCCGATCGAGGTGCGCCATGTCGTCGGTCAGCCGACGATGGGCGGTCGTCCAGTTCTTCAGCTGGGTGCTCAACGAGACGTGGAGCCGGCCCTTCCTGGTGATCAGGGGGTTCCACTTCTCCATCGCCAGGGAGACGACCACCGGGTGCCGGACCACGACGATCAGCGCCGACCCCGGGAACAGCGCCTGCAGGAACCGGCCCATGATCAGGTTGCGTGGGGTCTTCTCCAGCAGGAACCGGCGGTTCAGGTCCCAGTACGGCGCCCACGCCGCGAGCAGCCGCTGGGCACTCCGCGGCGAGACCAGGTCGGACTCCTCGGTGAGGTGTGCCCCCGGCTCGAGCGCGAACCTGCCCATCCCGGAGTGGGTCCGGGGGTAGACGTCCTGCAGGTGCTGCCCCTCGTCCATCTTCACCGCGGTGTCGCGCAGCCCGGAGATCTCCTCGTGCTCGGCCAACATGTCCGCCAGCGGGGTCGTGCCGCTGCGGTGCAGACCGCCGACGAACACGAGCCGGTCGGTGGCGACCTGCTGGTCGCCGACGACCACGATCTCGCGGTCAGATGCGGGTGGCTGATCGGGCATGTGCGTTTCCTCGTCTCGAACGGTGCGCCCGAGGGTACGGCGATCGTTCCCCTCCGGACAGGACATCGGTAGGGCGACCGCGCCGTCGTCCGCAGCAGTCGCTAGGCAAGCTGGACGACCTGGGGCCGACCGATGCACTGCCGCATCGCCTGCGTCCGCACGTCGTCGAGGATCCAGGACCCGTCGGGCGCGTTCAGGCTGGAGTCGAAGTAGCTCATCCCGACGATGTTGTGGGCGGAGGCGTACTCGAACGCGTCGAGCATCCAGGTGCCCGCACGTGCCGGCTCGTCCGGTGGTGTGCGACAGCCGTACTCCGCGACCACCAACGGCACGCCGCCCGCGTAGGCACCGACCGGCGTCATCGCCTCCTCGAAGGTGACCCACGCGGCGCCGTTGGTCGCCGACCAGTTGTTGTAGGTGTCGATGCCCATCACGGTTGCGCCCTGCACCCACCACTCGTCGGGAACGCGCTGGCTCTGGGGCAGGAACGTGTAGGACATCAAGATGGGCAGGATCGTGATCGCCTTGCCCTGCGCGGCCGCGATCGCGCGCTGTTGGACGGCGACCCAGTCAGCAGGGGCCATCCCCGTCCCCCCCGTGTCGTTCTCGGGCTCGTGGTGCAGGGACAGCATCACCGGGTCGGTCAGGGCGCCCAGTCGATCCAGCAGGTCGTGCAGCCAGGCGTCGTACTGCCCCGACGCCACCTCGGCCCAGGTTCCGGGCAGCTTGGTGGAGACGACGGGCAGCCTGGCGGCGGCCTGGTCCTCGGTCACCTGGCGCACGAGGTCGTCCACCTGGGCGGCGTTGAAGTAGCTCCGCTTCAGGGTCAACCGGTGATCCAGGGCGTGCTCCAGGGCCGACACGGACAGTCCCGGCATCACACTGGCGCCGTAGAACAACCGCCCGGTCCCGGGATCGCCGGGGAACCGGGTGCCGGTGGCGATGGCGGACTCGCGCAGGTGCGTCGGCCCACCGCCGTCGTCACCCAGCAGGGCTGCGCCGACGACGGCCAAGGCCCCCAGGCCCACCCCCGAACCGACCAGCTGCCGCCGTGACAGTCGCATCGGACCCGGCTAGTTCTCGCGCGAAGAGACCGGAGGGCGCGCGTCCCACGGAGGGCTGACCCGCTCGCTCATGCCATCACGTCTTGTCGAGGCGGACGCCGCAGGGCGCTGGACAGGGACATGGCACCCATGAGCTTGGTCTTGCCACCCAGGATCAGGAACGCGTAGCCCAGGGCGGCCACCGCGCCCGCCAGACCGATCGTCAGGGGTGGAAGGTCGGTGATCCGGGCCAGCAACGGGAGCCCTCCGAACAGCACCAGGTTCAAGATCCCGATGCGCAGGGCGACCAGGCTCTCCGGGCGCAGCCGTTCGAAGTGGCGCAGCTGGACGACGGGGAGGATGTTGCGCACCACGGTGGCGATCGCCCAGGTGACGGCGGCACCGGTGATGCCGGCGCTGGGGATGAGCACCAGGTTGAGGCCGATGCTCAACGTCAGCGCGATGGAGGTGTTCCAGAGGCTCAGCCAGCTGCGTCCGGCCATCAGGAGGACCGAGTCGGCCGGACCGCAGGCGGTGGCGAACAGCATGGCCAGCGCCAGGATCGTGACGACCACACGACCGGACTGGTACCCGTCGCCGAACAGGCGCAGGAGCGGGTCCGCGAAGTTGGCGCTGAGCAGATAGATCGGCCAGGCCAGGCACATCATCCAGACCGTCGCGGTCTGGTACACCGTCTCGGCCATCTCGCGGTTGCCTGCGGCGAGGAGCTTGCTGACCAAGGGGGACAGCGCCTGCTGGAGTGCGGCCACCCCGAAGATCCCGAAGGTGACGAACCTGGTCGCGGTCGCGTAGATGGCCGCCTGCGACGCCGTCGTCATGGCGGCGACCATCACCACGTCCGAACGCCGGAGGGCGGTCTGGACCACGGTCGCGAACGCACGCGGGGTGGTGTAGTGCCAGAACTCGAGCCGCAGCTCGCGGTGCCGAGCACCGTTCGCCGACGGCCCGTGGAGCACCAGCGCGGTGTCACGGGCACCGACCTTGCGCAGCAGCGCCTTGGCCCAGATGACGTTGACGACCAGGGCGAGGACGTACGGCGCCACCCAGCCGAACACCAGGGCCGTCGGGCCGAGCCCGGCCGCGGCGACGATGATCACCGCGATCGGCTGGGCCGACAGGCGGCCGAGGTTCTCGACGAAGACCGTGGGCCGCATGCTGCGCAGTCCCCGTGTCGCGGCGAGCAGGGAGTCGTTGAGCGCTGCCACCGGGATGAAGATGGACAGCGTCCGCAGCATGGAGCGTGCGGCGTCGGCGTTGTCAGGGCCGACGAGATGGGGTGCGATGACGGGCGCCGCGGCGAACAGGGCGACGGCGAGCAGGACCGACACGAGCAGGACCGGACGGAGCGCGGCGCGGATGACACTCGCGCAGTCCTCCGTCTCTCGTCGCGCGACCCGCTCGGGCAGGACCCGCGACAACCCCGTGGTCACCCCGAGCCCCGACAGGGTCTCGATGATCAGGAAGACCGCGGTCGTGGCGAAGAAGGTGCCGGTGACCGGCTTGCTGAACCCGTGGGTCAGGGCCAGCGCCAGCACGACCCCGGCGCCGGAACCGACCCCTGCGGCGAACATGTTCGCTCCGCCGGCGCGAGCCAACCATCGCAGGGGCCCGCTTTCGGTCACGCCGACTTCTCCTCGTCGTCGTTGACGATCTTCAGCGCATCGTCCGAGCGAGTGACCTGAACGGACCCCTCCCTTCGGGACCTCCAGGTTGAGAAGCGACTCGTCCGCCGCACGCGAGGGGTGATGCAGGCTCCGACGCGCTCGCCGCCTCGGCCCCTGACGATCGCGAGCTCGGAGCGGGTGGAGCCGCCGAGGGCGACCGTGACCACGGCGAGGTGCGCCGTCTCGATCAACGTCTCACCGACGCTGTCGGTCAGCGAGGGGGCGTTCAGCACCACGTAGTCGGCACGACGAGGCAGCTCGCCGATCAGCTTGCGCAGCTTGGCCGCATCGAGGAACTCGATCGCGTCACCGAGGTCGACCCTTCCCTTGGGCAGGACCGTCAGGTTGGCTTCGGTCTCGACCAACAGGTCTCGTGGGGTCGTCCGGTCCCCGGTCAGAAGATCGGTGAGGCCGTACCGAGCACCGTCGTCTCCCGCCAGATCGGAGAACACCACGCTCCGTCCGACGTTCGCGAGTGACTCGGCCAGCTGCGCGGCGACCTCCGTATGGACGGCGGACGGACTCGAGGGGCCGACCACGACGACGGTCGGTCTCCGGGAGATCCCGAGTGCACGCGCGCGGATCAGCCGAACAGCCTCAGCCGAGCGTGCGCTCGTGCCGCCGAGGGTGGCGATCACGGGGATACCGGCGGCCTCGACCTCATCGACGTGGTAGATCCGGTCGTCACGGCGCTGGCGGGTCAAGGCAAGTCCCAGACCCAGTGCCAGACCGAACAGGGCCCCCGCGACGAGGTAGAGGGGGCGTCCGAGTCCCGACGTCTTCAGCGGCGTGGCGGCCGGCGAGATCACGTGGCCGGCATCCGGCTTCTGCGCACCGAGCGCGTTGATCTGCGTCTGCAAGGACACGACCTGCGAGTTGAGCGTCTTGATCAGGGCGTCGTAGTAGGCAGGGCTGGCACCCCCGCTCGCAGCCTTGCGCGCGTCGGCCAGCTGCTGCTTCACCGAGTTCTGCTGGTCCTTCAACGAGTTGACCTGCGCCTCGTTCACCGCCCCGGCACGATCGGTCCGGTACTCGAGGAAGCTGACGACGTAGGCCTGGGCCGCCTCTCGGGCGAACGAGGCGTTGCTCGACGCGAACGCGATCTCGATGATCTGGGTGTTCGCGGGAACCGAGACGCTGACACCCTTCTCCAGCTTGCTCAGCTGCGCGCCCTGTCCGAGCTTGTTCGCGACGATCGCAGAGACGCTGTCGGAGGACGCGACCTTCGACTCGGTCTCGATGCTCACCAGGCTGTCCTGGCCGGTCACGCCGGGTGAGTAGGGGTTTCCGGACAGGGGGTTGATCAGCACGGTGGCCGTGGCGACGTAGGAACCTGGCCGCGCGACGCTCGCGCCGTACCCGAGCAGCGCACCGACCACGGCGGCCACGACGATGAGGAGGCTCTGGCGCCGAAGGGCGTCGCCGATGAGCCGAGCGCGGTACTCGACCGGCTCTTCCATCACGTCTCCCCCTCGGCTCGACATGCCGCTCATTCCCCGATCCTCGCAAGCCCCTGCTTGCGGCGTGAGGTGACCTCACCGTCGCCGTTCAACAGATGTCGTTCCGATGCCCTGAAGGCACGGACGTCAGTCGCCCGTCCCACCGGACCTCAGGTCTTTCAAGGTCTGATTGATGATCGTGGAAGATGTTCCGGGCGTGTACGGGAAGTACACCACACGTACCCCAACGCCCGCGAACTTCTCCTCCAACTGGCTCCACCGGTCCGATTGGTACCAGTCGTCTCCCACGAACATCACGTCGAAGCTCAGCTTGTTCCACATCTCGAACTTGTCCATGTCGTACTGCGGGATGGCGGCATCGACGTACTCGATGCTGCGCACGATCTCGAGTCGCTCCTCGAACGGGATGACCGCCCGCTTGTTCTTGTAGGCGACGAGCTCGTCCACGGTGACGCCGACGATCAGCTTGTCGCAGAGACCCTTGGCGTTCTTGAGCAGGGTCAGGTGACCGATGTGGAAGAGGTCGAACACACCGGTGGTGTATCCGACCGTGGGACGTCTATCGCTCATCGACGAGGACCCCCAGAGTGTCCAGGTTGAACTGCAGCCACCGGTCCATCTGTGGATCCCCCGCCTCGTCATGGAACACACGCTGGAGATCGACCGGGAAGCCGACCTTCTTCCGCTCACGGATCTCGCGCGGCACGAGGTCGGCGAACACCCGCTTGAGCGGTGCCTTGACCTCACCACCGGCCATCCGATACTCGAACGGCACCCCGGCCATCCGCTCGACCAGGCGGTAGTCGACGAACGGGACCCGGCCCTCGACGCTGCAGCGCATCGTGGAGTTGTCGAGGCGGCGCAGCAGCCCGTGCAGGTGCGAGATCTGGAAGAACGCCGCCACCACGTCGATCGTCGCCCCGCGGCTGCGGAACGGCGCGAGGGCATCCTCGAGGACCTCGTCGTCCTCGTGGCTCCCGTAGGAGTAGAGCCGGTCGAACTCCCGCAGGTCGAACGTCTCTGAGCCGGCAGCCCATCGGAACACCCGGTCGTACCCGAAGAAGAGCTCGTCGGCGCCCTCGCCGCTCAAGATCACCGTGTTGTGCTCCCGCACCTCGCGGGTCATCGCGTAGAGCTGCACCTCGTTGGGCACCGAGAGGGGCTCACGCCGGTGCGTGATCAGGTCCGTGGCGATCTCGAGGAACTCCGGCTCCTCGAGGAGCACCTCGTGGTGCTTGGTGCCGAACCTCTCCGCCGCGAGCCGAGCCCACGAGAACTCATTGCTTCCCTGCGAACCGACGGTCCAGGTGTGGGGCTGCTCCGAGAGGCCGGCCACGATCGTGCTGTCGAGCCCGCCACTGAGGTAGCTGCCGACCTCGACGTCGGCGATGTTGCGGTACTGGACCGCACTCTCCACCAGCTCGCGCAGCTCCTCGTCGGACGGCGGGGCGCTCGGACCCTCGGGAAGATCCCAGTAGCGATGCACGCGACCGTCTTCGAGGTAGTGCCCGGCGGGGAACATGTGGATGTCGTTGTAGAGCGTCCGGCCGTTGAAGAAGGTCCTCAGCTTCTGGTACTGCCGGATGCCGAACTCGTCCACCGTCTGGTCCGGGTAGAGCTCCAGGAGTGGAGCGAGCTCGCTGCTGAAGGTGTAGTCAGCCCCTCGCTGGACGTAGTAGAGCGGCTTGACGCCGAGACGGTCCCGAGCCGCGAAGAGCTGTCCCGTCAGCGTGTCGTAGATGACGAGGGCGAACATGCCGTTCAGCTCGCCGAGCGCCCGTGCCCCCAGGCGCACCCAGAGCTGCATCAGGACCTCGGTGTCACCCGAGGTGCGCAACGTCAGTCGGTGCTTGCGGGCGAGCTCCCGGAAGTTGTAGATCTCGCCGTTGTAGACCATCAGGTAGCGGCCGTCCTCGCTCCGGAACGGCTGGTTGCTGCGGTCGTCGAGGTCGAGGATGGCAAGTCTGGTGTGACCGAACTGCGCGCCGCTCGCGCACGACTCGTGTGCGGAGGCGTCGGGGCCGCGATGATGCATCAGCCGGAGAGCATGCTCGAAAGCGGCCGGAGTCACGCCCGAGTCCGTCGAGCTCAGCAGTCCACACATTGGTGGAAAGGCTACCTCGGTCTCACTGACGGCACGTCCCAAACTCGGGGGATTGAACGGCGGCGCCGCAGCACCGCGAGCCAGCCTCCGGGCGGCCGGAGATAGGCGACTGCGAGCGCCAGCAGGAAGGCCAGGCCGGCGCCGGAGCCCACCCACGTGGTGACCGCCCGCGCCTTCTCGGTACGCACCACGTGAGCGCTCACGATCACCTGGCCCGGCGATCGATCGACGTCCTCGAGCTGCGCCGAGAGGGCGCTCAGGACCCCGATCCGATCCGCGAGCTTGGCCGTGTACGCGTCCGAGGCACCACCCTGCACCTGCGTACGGAGTGCCGAGGACTGGAGACTCGCCAGGCTCACCCGAACGGCGCCCAGCCGCCGGGTGCTCTGGGCGACCAGGACCCTTCGCCGCTCGCTGAGCATCGCCTCGGCGGCGACCTGGGCCCCCTCGCGGGCGATCTCGGGTGTCCGGCCCTGGAAGGTGATGCTCAGGACTCGGCTGAGAGGCGCTGCCGTGATCAGCAGGCGCGAGGCGACGTCGGGCGCGGGAACGGCCGTGCGCTTCGAGACCTCCTTGGCGACCACCGGTGCCAGGTAGAGCTGCGCGTCGGTGTCGATCGTCACCGCAGGAGGCGCATGGAGTCCCTGCGTGTCGACGTAGATCGGGGCGCGTGACATGAGCACCGTGGTGCGCGCCGCGTAGGAGGTCGGGCTCGTCACGGCCAGGCCACCCCCGATGAAGGCTCCGAGGACCGTGAAGGTCGCGAGGATGAGCCCGTGCCGTCGCGCGAAGACCACGAACTCGCCGAGGTCTCGACCCCGTCGAGGGCGTGCCCGCTCCGACGCACGACTGGTCACCGCGTAGGCGTGATCGGCGGCTCGGGCATGGCAGGCGATGGCGATCATCAAGGTGAACAGCGCGGAGCCCAGGGAGTCGTACACGAAGAAGAAGACCAGGCTCATCAGGACGCTCACGCTGGCGACCATGGAGGTCGAGTCCACCTTGCGAACGGCACTGAGGAACTGGCTGAGCAAGAACAACAGGCACAAGGCGGCTCCGATGTACCCGGAGCCCAGGATGAGCAGCCAGAGGTAGCCCTGCGTGCCGAGTGAGGGCGCGCCGCACGAGCCACAGCGGGAGGAGTCGGCCGAGGCGATCGAGGCGTAGCTGCCCTGCTTGGCACGGGTGCCTCCGAACCCGATGATCGGCGAGGACAGGGCCGTCGACACCACTTCGCCCGCGAGGTTTCCGCGCCGTTCGTTGCTGTGCGGATGCTGGAATCGGTCCATCACCGTGGCGTACAGCGGGCTCGCCACGAATCCGATCGTGCCGACGACCAACGCGACGATCAGCAGGTTGAGGGGCCGGGTGTGTCCGGCGATCGCGAACCTGACGACCGCGAAGACCAGGGCCAGCGCCAGTCCGAACCACATGCCACGGTTGAGGGAGTGGATGATCGGGATCGTGGCCACGAGGACGATCACGACACCGACGTAGGCCCGCCAGCGCGCTCGTCCGCCGAACCACGCCGCGACGAACATCGGGGCGTACAGGGCGAGGTTGTTGCCCCAGGCGTTCGCGTACATGAACGGCGCGATCGGACGTGGCTGCTCGTAGCCCAGCAGGTCGCTGGCACTGGCGAGCTGCGGATGGATCATCGCGTGGATGAAGTCCGCGTGACTCATCCCGGCCGGCATGACGTGTTCCATCAGCGACTTGAACTCGAAGGACGGAGCGAGCGTGCCCGCCAGGCCGAAGAGCGCGGTCACGATGAACATCCAGCCGACCATCCGCTGGATCCGTGCCGTGCTGAGCTCGTTCTCACGCAGGTTGTAGATGTAGAGCAGCACGATCGTCGCGTTGAGGTACCACCAGTAGTTCAGCCCGAAGTTGATCAGGCGGGGGATGCCGCCGCCGTACTGGGTGCCGGGTGCGTGGGTCCAGAGCGTGATGGTGCCGAAGAGCACCCAGACCAGGAAGACGACCCACAGGCCGAACCATCGTGGGACGCGCACTGGCGAGCGACGCAGCAGCTGGATGCCCATCGGGACGGACATGATGAAGAAGATGAAGTGAGCCAGGCCCAGGGCCCACCAGATCGGAAAGCCGTAGAACATGACGGCAAGCGGCCACCCGGGTCTCAGCAGTCTTCGTGCTGTGACCCGGGTGTCGCGCTGTGGCAGGACCTCCGCCGCTGAGGCGGCGCTGAGCCCGGCAGTGGCTACCTGGACTTCCCTCACCCCTTGTTCAGCGGCGGCTCGTCATCCTCAACTCGCCTTGAGGATGACCGTCCACATGACTGCCTTGGATCCCGCCGAGCTCGCTGTCGCGGTCAGGCCGCCGTACTGGCTGCCCGAGACGGAGCCGTTGCTGTCGGCAGCAGCCGTGCAGATGTGGCCCCCTCCGGTCCCACAGACAGTACTGCGCGAGGTCACACCGCCGGGCAGGTTCCAGCCGGTCGTGCTCGAGGTGTTGTCGGCCCAGTAGGACAGCGCCCAGCTCCGGTTGTCGGTGATCGGCACGGTCGGCGTGGTGTGCGCCGCCTGGCTCACGGTCTCTCCCGCACCCTGCGCGACGAGCACTGGGCTCGTGGCGGAGGTCCCGCTGTAGGCGAACAACGACACGGTCGCCTTGGCCAGGGCCGAGTACGTCACCTTGACGCTCAGGCCTCCGTCACCACCGGCCGCAACCCGCTGCCAGATCGTGGAGGTCGTACCGCCCGACGTGGTCTGTCCGACCTGGGTCCAGCCGGCCGGAGCCGTCGCCGTGACCGTGGAGCTGGCCACCGTGGTCACCAGGACCAGACCGTTGCCACCGGAGATGCCCGCAGGAACGGTCACCGACAGGTTGGTCGCGTTGCCTTGCACCGCGTCGGAGCCGACGAAGGCGATCCCGGCCGCCGACACGTTGACCGTCTGCGTCGCCGTGTCGGACACGCCACCGCCATCGGTCACCGTCAGCGACACCGGGTAGGAGCCGGCTGCGGCGTAGGTGTGGCTCGGGTTGGCCTGGGAGCTGGTCCCACCGTCACCGAAGTCCCACGCGTACGACGCGATCGGCCCCTCCGGGTCGCTGGAGGTGTTCCCCGTCATCGAGCAGGCCAGGTTCTGGCAGTTGACCGACATCCGCGCCGTCGGCGGCTGGTTGCTCGCCGACGGGCCCGCGAGCAGGATCGTCCACATGACGGCCTTCGAGCTGGCCGAGTCCGCCGTGGCACTCAGACCGCCGTACTGGTTGCCGGAGACGGGGCCGTTGCTGTCGGCGGCAGCCGTGCAGATGTGGCCGCCTCCGGTCCCACACACGGTGCTGCGCGAGGTCACGCCGCCGGGCAGGCTCCAGCTCGTCGTGGCCGAGGTGTTGTCGGCCCAATAGGACAGTGCCCAGGTCCGGTTGTCGGTGATCGGCACGGTCGGCGTGGTGTGCGCCGTCCGGCTCACGGTCTCGCCCGCACCCTGGAGGGCGAGCACCGGAGCCGTCGCCGAGGTCCCGCTGTAGGCGAACAGGGACACGGTCGCCTTGGCGAGCGCCGAGTACGTCACCTTGACGCTGGTGCCCGCGTCACCACCGGCCGCAACCCGTTGCCACACGGTGGACGTCGTACCGCCCGACGTGGTCTGTCCGACCTGCGTCCAGCCGGCCGGAGCCGTCGCCGTGACCGTGGAGCTCGCCACCGTGGTCACCAGGACCAGGCCGTTGCCCGCGGAGACACCCGAAGGAACCGTCACCGACAGGTTCGTCAGGTTGCCCTGCGTCGCGTCGGAGCCGATGTAGCCGATCCCCGCTGTCGAACCCACGGTCACCGACTGTGTCGTCGTGTCGGACAACCCGCCGGCATCGGTCACCTTCAAGGTCACCTGGTAGGTGCCCGCGGTGGCGTAGGTGTGGCTCGGGTCGGCCTGGGTGCTGGTCGCACCGTCACCGAAGTCCCACGCGTACGACGAGAGCAGGCCCTCGGGATCGCTGGAGGTGTCTCCGGTCATCGAGCAGGCCAGGTTCGCGCAGTTGACCGACATCCGCGCCGTCGGCGGCTGGTTGGTCCCGCTCCCGTCCACCGGTGCGTACAGGAACATCGCACGGCTGGACCAGTTGGTGCCGTCCACTCCCGGCCCGGAGACAAGAGCGGCAGTTCCGGTCACCGGCGCACCGTTGACGAAGTCCGCGCGCTGCAGGTTGCCGTTGGAGGTGGCGACGTAGAGCTTTCCACCCGCGACGAACATGCCGGCCGTCTGCGAGAAGTTGATGCCGGTGATGCCGTTGCTGGCGGTGAACCGCAAGCCGCCGACCACGTTGCTCTCCGGCGTGAAGTACCGGTAGTACAGGTGGGTGTCACCCGTGATCGTGTAGTACAGGCGCCCGCCGTTGAAGAACATCCCGGTGATCTTGGATACGTCGGTGTGGAAGGCGGCGAGCGGGGTGAGCAGATCCATCCCGTTCACGGTGGTCGGAGCACCGAACGTCGTGCCGTCGTAGGTGCGGGCATACATCTGGCCGTCACTGAAGCCGTAGTAGACCGTGCCGTTGATCATCGCGGCGCCACGTGCCGAGTGCCAGGCGATCCCGGTGCTCGGGAGTGTCTGGGAGCTGAGCACGCTCGTGCCCGAGAACCGCACGTTCTGGACCTGGTCACCGTTGGTGCTACCGGCGAGGTAGACGTTGCCGGGCAGCACACCGGTGCTCGTCGGCGGGACGACCTCGCCTCCCGCCAGGGGCAAGAAGGCCAGCTTGCCGTGGTAGGCGAAGTTGCCGATCTGGTCGGTGTCGCTGCCCACCCACAGACCTTGGTCGGTCGCCAGCAGGTCGAAGACCCCGACGCCGCGCTCCCTGGTCGGGTTCCAGCTGAAGGGCAGGCCGTTGACCGGGTCGAGCGCCGCGATGCCGGGGCGCGAGACAGCACCCGGTCCGGGCGCGTCGCCGGCCGAGGGGTTGTTCTGCCAGCGCGCGTGGCCGCCGGTGTAGACCGCGGTGCCCGTGATCGCCACCGCGTAGGTGGTGTCACCACCGGTGTAGTCGGTCCAGGCCGGCGTGAGCCCGCTGCCGGTCGCCGAGAAGTTCCACCGCGAGGTCTCGTCGCAGGCCGAGGTGCTGCCGCCGTAGGCGCCGGTCGTCGAGATGACCATGAACGACCCGTCCGGAGAGATGTCGAGGTCGCGCAGGTAGCTGTCGAACGAGTTCGAGCAGTGGCTGGTGTAGAAGTTCGTCTGCCAGTTCGCGAGCTGCGCCGTGGCGCCGGTCAGGTCGAGCATGAACACCTGGGCGCGGGACACACCTCCGACCGTGATGAAGTTCCCGATGGCGACCAGGCGCGACCCGTCCGGCGTGACGTCGATCTTGGCCACGGTGGTGGTGCCGCCGTTCCAGGTGCCGGCCACCTGGAGCCGCATGTAGGGGGTCGGCGCACCGGTGATGGGGTTGAGCGTGGTGAGCCCGGTCTGGGCCACACCGCCCATGATCGTGAACGAGCCGGCGACCCACAGGTTGCCTCCCGCCAGGCGGAGGTCCTTGACCTTGCCGTTGTTCGAGGGGGTCTTGAACGCGGTCACGGTGCTGCCGTCGGAGAGCGAGAGCTCGGTGAGCGACTTCGTCGACTTGCCGTTGACGGTGTGGAAGTCACCGCCGACGTAGACCGACTTGCCGTCCGCGGACGGCAGGAGCACCTCCACCATCCCGTCGATCGTCGGGAGGAACGTCGTACTCAGGGCGCCCGTCGTGGCGTTGAACGCGAGGATGTTGGGACGGCTGACCGCGGTGGTGCTGCCGGCCTCCTCGACCTGCGTGAAGTCACCGCCCATCACGATGGTGTTCCCGATCTGGACGATCGACTGGACGCTGCCGTCCACCGCCGACGGCGTCCAGGATGCGGGGAGGGGGGAGACCAGTCGATCCTGGGGCGTCTGGACCGCCAAGGCCGCACCGCTGGGGGTCAACACCAGCCCGGCGACGCCCAGTGTCATCCCCATCGACACCAGGATCCGAACGATCTTCCGCATCGTGAACTCCCATGCTTTTCGTGCATCAGTGACCGTGGCCAGGACTGGCAGTGACTCGGAGTGCTCCCGAGGGCACAGGCCCCATCGAAACGATGGGCCCTGCGACGCCCCACGTCTTCCCTCATGTTGTGGAGATCGATCCGGCAGCCCGCTCCCCCGTGGCTGCGCCCGGGTAAAATCCGATCTCGGCGCGGGTCAACGCCTACGATGTCGCGTTGTGACGTCGCCGGGGCCAGCCAGCGCCGCAGGTCTGCCTGAGGACGGCCTGAGCGAGGTCCTCCGAGCGGCCCGGATCCTGTGGCCGCCGCCCCTCGAGGTGAGCTATTCCCGGCGTCGGAGTCACGCGAGGACCCTCTACGAGGAGATCGTGCTCCCGGGCCCCTCCTCACCGCGCATCTGCGTCCCCGGCGACACCCGCCGAGGCGCTGCCCGGGCGATCCTGCGATTCAGCTCGGCGCTCCCCCCTCGCCAGTTCGCGACGCGACTGCTGTCCGCCCTCGTCGTCGCGGCGGGGCCGCGGACTCTGCTGCCGCACCGGTTGGTCGTGAGCGGTACGACGGCCGACGGTCTGCGCGACCACCTGTCCGCCGCCCTCGGTCGACGCGTCACCTTCGGCTTCGGCATCGGCACGGCACGGGCGAACCGGAAGCCGGTGCTCGCTCTGTTCGGGGCAGACGGCAGCAGCCTCGGGTTCGCCAAGATCGGCGTCGACCCGTTCACCGACGACCAGGTCGTCCGCGAGCGACTCGCGCTGCAGGAGCTCGGAAGTCGCCCCATCGACGGGGTGCGGATCCCCGAGCTCCTGGACTTCGGCACCTGGGACCAGCACCCGGTGCTGGTGATCAGCCCGCTGAGACCCTCGCCCTGGGAGACCGCACGCCGGGGGGCGCAGACGCCGCTCACGCAGATGGAGGCGCTCGGAGGAGCGTTCGGCGTCAAACAGGCGCCGCTGAGCGAGAGCGCCTGGTGGACGACCATCGCCGAGAGCGTGACGCAGCTGCCCTCGAGCAGGGAACGCACCGACCTGCTCGAGGCTGTCGAGGCCATCACGACGAGGTGGGCCGGCCGGGATCTGCGCCTCGGGGCCTGGCACGGTGACTGGACCCCTTGGAACATGGGGTGGTCGCACCGACAGCTGCTCCTGTGGGACTTCGAACGGTTCGAGGTGGGCGCCCCCATCGGACTCGACGCCTGCCACTTCGCGATCAGCGTCCCGTCGCCGACGGACGATCCGGGCGAGATCGTCCGTCGTCTCGAGAACGCCGACGTCGGCGGCGACCGCGGCCGCGCGGCCTTGGTGAAGGCCGTGTACCTCGTGGCCATCACCGCTCGCTACCAGGTGGCCGCCCACTCCGAGAACGGGTGGCTGATCGCGCCGCGGGCCGCGATCATGGCGCGCTGCCTGACGGAGTGGCTCGAGCGGACGGCGGAGGCAGGGGTGCGGCGGTGAACCCGGCACGACGCCTGACCACGCAGATCCTGGCCCGAGTACCGAAACGGGGCGAGGTGGCCGCTCGCCGCCTGATGCTGCGCTGGGGGATGCTGACGGCGCCGGCCCGGATGGTGCCCGACATGATCATCGTGGGCGCTCAACGAGCCGGGACGACGACCCTCTTCCGGATGCTCAGCGACCATCCCCAGGTCACCCGGCCCACGCTGTCCAAGGGGACGGCGTACTTCGATCTCCACCACCACCGAGGCATGCGGTGGTACCGAGCGCACTTCCCGCTGAAGGTGGTCGCCTGGGCCCGCAGCCCCCGCAAGCGACGGCTGACCTTCGAGAGCTGCGGCTACTACATGTTCCATCCGCTGGCGGCCGGCCGGATGAAGGAGCAGCTCCCGGACGTCCGGGTCGTCGTCCTGCTCCGCGATCCGGTCGACCGTGCCTACTCCGCACACCGGCACGAGCTCCGCCGCGGTTTCGAGACCCTGGACTTCGACGACGCGCTGCAGCAGGAGGAGGAGCGTCTCCGTGGCGAGGAGGAACGCCTGCGCGAGGACCCGATTGTCCGCAGCCTCGCCCATCAGCACCAGGCCTACCTGGCGCGCAGCCGGTACGCCGAGCAGGTGAGGCGGCTCTTCGACACCTTCGGCCGCGACCGCGTCCTGGTGATGGACGCCGAAGCGCTGTTCGCCGACCCGAAGGGCGAGTTCACGCGGCTGTGCGCCTGGCTCGGGATCGACCCACCCGCAGAGGTCGGCGACGAGCAGTGGAACGCCGAGCCTCGCGACCCGCTCACGCCTGAGCGACGAGCGGAGCTGACCGCCTACTTCGCGCCGTACGACGAGGAGCTGGCGACCCTGCTCGGCCGACCGCTCAGCTGGCGGGCTCCGAGCCCAGGATCATCGTGACCAGCCGTTCGGTTGCCCGTCCGTCCTCGTAGGTGCAGTACTCCCGCAGGAAGGCCGATCTGTCCGCCGGGTCGACCTGGTAGCCGACCAGGTTCGCGACGAGCTCGTCGGTGTCCCGGCTGATGGGACCCGGCGCCCACGCCTCGTAGTCGACGTACAGCTCTCGGACGGACTCGCGATACCGGTCGACGTCGGGGGCGTGGAGGAAGACCGGCTTCCCGGTCACCACGAAGTCGTGCACGATCGAGGAGTAGTCGGTGATGAGCCCGTCGGCGGCCAGCAGCAGCTCGGAGACGTCGCCGTAGGTGCTCACGTCCCGGACGAACGGCGTCGCGCCCTGCTCGGCGCCGGGGCGCACGTTGGCGTGCATCCGCGACAGGATGACGACATCGTCGGGAAGGCTCCGCCCGAGGGCCTCCCAGTCGACCGTCACCGGCTGCCGGAACGAGCCGCCCTCGTTGCCGGCGTCCTCCCGCCATGTCGGGGCGTAGAGGATCACCCGGTCCTCGGGCCTCAGCCCCAGCGCGGTTCGGATCGCCCGTCGCCGCGTGCCGTCGTCGTTGATCAGGATGTCGTTGCGCGGGTTGCCGATCTCGAGCACCTCGCCGTCGTACCCGAACGCACCGCGGAAGATCTCGGTGTAGCGGCGGCTGGGCGAGACGAGGTAGTCCCACCGCCGGACGTCGCGCAGCATCCGCTTGCGGTGTGCCCGGGCACCCGGGTAGACGGCGACCGTCTCGTCCAGACCCACCTTCTTGATCGGGCTTCCGTGCCAGGTCTGGATGTAGACCGACGAGGGTCGACGTGGGACCGGCTTGGTGACGATGTCGGTGGTGATCCAGTAGTCGGAGGCCAGGAGGGCCGCCAGGTGCCGGGCCCGGTAGCGATCGACCCGGCGCACGCCCGGCGGGGTCGGGGTCCCCGCGTTGAGCACCCAGGTCGGTCGGAACTCCTCCTGCGTCGCGCGGAGCGCCTCGGAGACGGCCCTCGGGCTGTCGCTGTAGCGGCCTCGCCACGCCTCGAAGAGCACCTGCAGATCTCTACTCATGCCCGAGAATGTTCACGAAGACGCCCCCGACCAGGCCGTTGAACTGATCGCTCGAGGCAGCAGGAATAGCGCCGCTCGCGCCCACTTTCGCTCCCAACGAGAGATACGCAGACCCCTCCTCCGTGCTGACCCGGCCGGTGACGCCGCGGGCGACCTGGTGGTCAACGTTCACGCTTCCCTTCGTCGTCAGCTCGTGAATGGCAATCGTCAAGGAGTCATGGGTCCGTGCGCAAGCCAGGCGGTACCAGACGGCAGGCTGGATCCGCACCCGCGACCTGACCACCAGGGCGCCGGCGCTCCCGGCGACACGGCAGCTCGCGAACCCGTGGTCCACCTGCAGCTTGTACTGCGACGGATCCAGGAAGAGGCCCTTCTGGAGCACGTTGTTGCCGTTGTCGGCCGAGCCGTCGGCCTCCGACTCCGACCTCGTGTCCAGGCGCACCGTGGCGCCGTAGCTGAACGCCCGGTCGGCCGGGTCGAGCTCGTCCTCGCTGCCGCGACTCCTCACCAGCACGGCCGCGGCCGGCGCTGCCCGGGTCGCGTCGAACCTCGGGAAGCGGGCGGCTCGACTCTCGACGCCTGCGGCGTCGACGTCGTGCGTCCTGACGATGCCGCCGTGCGAGGAGGCGAGCGTGACCGAGACCGGGATGTCGCCCGCCACTCGCACGTGCGAGGCGGTGAGCCGGGCGCCCGGCGATCCGGCGAAGGTGATCCGCAGCGTGGAGGCGGGAGGTGTCGGCGTCGGCGCCTGAGCTGGGGTCGACGCAGACGCTCGGCAGCCGGCTGCGCCCACGACCGCGCCGAGCAGGCACCCGAGCGACGCGATGTGGCGCAGTGATCTGCCCGATGCCCGAGGCAGTCTCACAAGCCGCGCCCCCGCGCGTTCAGCTGCCGCACCAGCCACTGCCAGCTGACCACCCGGGTCATCACCAGCAGCGTCAGGTACGTCCGCGGCTCGCGCCAGTTGGCGCGCCAGGCCCGCCGGGCCCACGAGGCGGCCGGTTTCCGCTCGCCCTGCGCGGCGTACCCGAACGCCAGGTTGGCGTAGGCACGCCCGGCCGCGATCGGGTCCGCGGCGATCTCGTCGTAGTTCTCCAGCAGCCAGTGCTGCGCCGCGTTGCGTACCGCCCACTGACCACTGAAGTACGAGCTCGCGCCCCACGTGATCCGGACGAGTGGCTCGTCGACGTGGACGATCGGCCGGGTGCGCGACGCACGCAGGAGCAGCTCCCAGTCCTCCGCCATGCTCTTCGGCAGGGACTCGTCGACCAGCCCGATCTCGTCGACCAGCGCCGTGCGCCAGACCAGGAACGACGAGGAGTGGAGCATCGCCATCCGCGACCGCAGGAGGTCACGGTGTTGCACCCGGTCCGCGCCCGCTCGCCGCTCGTGGAGACCGCCTTCGTAGTCCACCAGCATCGCCGTCGTGGCGAACTGGGCGGTCGGCTCCGCCAGCAGCGCGCTCACCTGGCGGGTGAGCTTGCCGGGAAGCCAGGTGTCGTCGTCGTCGAGGAACGCGATCAGGTCCGACTCCGCCGCCAGGATCCCGGTGTTGCGGTTGCCGGCGAGCCCACGCTGCCTGGCGTTCGTCAGCACCCGGACCTGGCGGGGCGAGCCGAGCTGCTCAAGGGTCAGGTCGGGCGGCGTGTGGTCGAAGACGACCAGGACCTCGAGCCGGCCCGGGTAGTCCTGCTGCAGCACCGAGTCCAGTGCCGCGCGCAACGGCTCGGGTCGCTGGTACGTCGGCAGCACGACGGAGACCGAGGGCCACCCGCCATCGGCAGCCTGGCTGGGCGCAGGTGTGTCCAACGTGAGCTCCCCCGGAACCACGTCGTCACCGCCAGCTGTCGGCGGAGCCGGATCGTGACGATCGAAGGGAGAGGGAGGCCGTGGTCATGACCCCTCGCGCGTAGCGGGGACCCAGGCGCCAGGGCTGCTGGGCGACCCGGCCGATCCACTCCAGACCCGGACGTCGGATCAGGCCGGGCGCGCGCCGTTCCTCCCCCGCCAGGAAGCCGAACCAGCCACCGCAGGTCAGCACCAGGCCCTGGCCGAAGCTCGGCGCCCACTCGTGTGCCCAGATCATCTCGTTCGGAGCGCCCATCCCCACCAGGACGACGTCCGGTCGGGCACTTCGGACTCGATCGACGTGGTCGGTCCACGACTCGTGGTAGCCGTGCACGATCAGCACCGGCTCGGCCACACCGGCGTCTTCGAGCACCGCACCAGCGCTCTTGGCGAGACCGGGACGGCCACCGATCAGCGCGACGCGAGGGATCCGACCCAGTCGGGCTCCGATGCCGCGCAAGACGTCCCACCCGATGTCGGTGGTCGCTGCCCGGCCCATCCGCGAGGCGCCGTTGCGCTTGCCCAGCCACACGACAGAGCCGCCATCGGCGTAGACGAGGTCGGCGGCGTTCATCGCCCGCACGAAGGCGTCGTCGTTCAGCGCGTTGAGCCCACCCACGTGCAGCGCGAACGCCAGGACAGCCCGGTCACGAGCACTACCGACGGCGAGCTCGACCAAGCGGCTGGCCGTCTCCTCCTTGGTGGTGTCCGAGACCTGGAACGGCCCCAGCTGCACCGTCGGCACGTCCCGCTCGAGCCGGTCCGCGAGGCTGAGCGCGGCGTCGCTCAAGCCGACAGCCTCGCGACTCGTGTCTAGCGTCAACGCTGGCGTCCCATCGCTCGTCAGGCCCTGTCGGCCGGTGTCCCCTGACCACCGAGACTTCCCGACCTGACCGACGAGCGGTACCCCAGAATTGGCGATGCTGCCGAAAACCCTTCCGCCGGACGACGACGGAAGCCCGTGAGGCGCGTGGCTCAGCCGGCGGCAGGAAGGGCCGGCCGCTGGCCGAGGCCGGTGGCGGCCGTGCCGTCGGACGGCGGCTGCCAGCGAGCCTGGTGTGCGAGGCCGACCGCGGTCAGCTGCGAGCTCACCCCCAGCTTGGCCAGGACCGACTTGACCTGGGTACGCACCGTCGACTCCGAGACGAACCGAAGGCGCGCGATCTCGGTCACCTGGCGCCCGGCCATCAGCTGGGTCAGGACCTCCGCCTCGCGGCGCGTCAGGGAGGCGAACCTGCGACGCAGGTCGCGCGAGTCCTCCTCCGCTGCCCGGTAGTCGGCCAGGAGCTGGTCTCGCTCCTTGCGGGGCATGATCGGAAGCCTGTTCCGGACCCTCTCGACGGCGGCGACGATCTCCGTGAAGGGCGCGGACTTCTCGATCACCGCCCGAGCGCCGTGCGCCAGGGCCTCACCCTGGTGCACGCGGTCGGGTGAGCCGGTCACGATCACGACCGAGATGCCACCGCCGGCCAGTCCGGAGACCAGCCGCATCCCGTCGCCGGCCACCCCGAGATCGAGGTCGAGCAGCACGAGGTGCGGCTGCGTCTTCACGATGGCGCGACCGAGCTGGGCGAACGTCGACGACGGGTCGGGGATCACCGTGCGTGCGTCGATGTCTCGGACGCGCAGGGCGATCGCCAGCGACTCGGCGAACAACGAGTGGTCGTCGACCACCGCGACGCGCAGACGTGACGCGCTCATGCGGCCCGCCCCTTGTCGACCGTCGGGAGCTGGACGCAGAAGCAGGCACCGCCGCGGGTGGCGGGGCTCAACGTGAGCGAGCCACCGACGCCCTCGACGAGCTCACGGGCCATGGCGAGCCCGAGGCCCTGTCCGGGCGAGCCGGGGCGACGTACGCCGCGCTCGAAGATCGCCTGACGCAGCTCCGGTTGCACCCCCGGTCCGTCATCGCTGACCCGAACGGCGACCTGGGCATCCTCCAGCGCGACCACGATCCGCGACGGGGCTCCCCGGGCATGCCTCCAGGCGTTGACCAGCAGGATGTGGAGCACCTCGGCGACGTCGTCGCGGCGCCCGCGGGCCCGCAGCCCGGTCGGGGACCACGCGACCTCCTGGCCGGCCATCCGGCGCGAGAGGACGACCTCGCGGACGATCTCGTCGAGATCGAGCTCCTCGGTGGCCGTCGAGGCGTCGTCGACGACACTCGGCGCGATCGGGGCGACCAACCGCTGAAGCCGCTCGACCTCGGCGATCAGGACCGACTCCAGATCGTCCCGGGCTCGCGGGTCGACGGCGCTGTCATCGCCCAAGAGGACGTGCAGCGCTCCCGACACACCGGCCAGGCCGGACCGAACCGCATGGAAGCGGTTCTCGTACTCGGCCACCGCCCGCGGCTGCGCGCTCTCCCCGGCGATCCCACGGAAAGGCTGTGCCGACTCGACGGCCGGCCACGCCTCCCGCAGCAGAACAGGGAGTTCCCCACCCTGAAATTGCTCATGCGTCTTCATATTTTCCCCCTGGTGGGCGACCCCCGTCACCCATCCCCCACCGCGCATCACCACCAACCCCGTGGTGGCGACCGGCTGCGACTGGAATCTCCCAAGACCCCGGCAGCCATGCGGCCTGACGTCATCATGCTAGGCCGTCTGCCAAAAGTCGATGAAAAGAACGGTCGCCCGTGGAACAGTCCTTCTGGGGGATGACGTGCCTAGTCTCCGAGGACCACTTCTGCGTCCACCCGCTGGTTCAGACCGGCCAGGGGTAGGGAGACGAGGTCCCGGGATCAGAAGGCGCCGCGCGCTCCCACGACGGCCCCGACGGTGCGCAGGCCGATCACCAGGTCGTCGGCGAGGCGCCAGTTGTCGACGTAGTGCAGGTCCAGCGCGATGCTCGTCTCCCAGTCCAGGCTGGAGCGCCCGCTGACCTGCCACAGGCCGGTCATCCCCGGCTTCACCGCGAGCCGCCGGAGCTCGACCTCGTCGTACTCCGCCACCTCGCAGGGCAGTCCCGGACGCGGCCCGACGAGAGACATCTCGCCCTTGACCACGTTGATCAGCTGGGGGAGCTCGTCCAGGGACGTGCGCCGCAGCAGCTTGCCGAACCGGGTGACCCGCGGGTCGTCCTGCATCTTGAAGAGCAGGCCAGCGCCCTCGTTCTGGTCGCGCAGCGTGACCAGCCGGCGTTCGGCGTCGACCTCCATGGTGCGCAGCTTGTACATCGTGAAGGGCCGGCCGTCCCGCCCGACCCGGACCTGCTTGAACAGGGCAGGGCCGCGTGAGTCGATCCGGACCACGAGCGCCAGCACCGACAGCGCGGGCGTGGCCAGGGCCAGCAGGGCCGCCCCCACCACCCGGTCGATGCAGCTCTTGGCGACGCGGGTCACTGCACCCGGTCGAGTCGGTGCCACCTCGATGATCGTGGCCGGACCGAGCCGGCGGGCCCGCACCCGATGTGGCGCTGCGTCAGCCACGAGGTCGTCGACGGCCATCCGGATGCCGGAGCCTTCCAGGCTCCACGCCAGGGCACGAGCCTGGGGACCGGTCAGGCCGTGGCCGGGTACGACGACCACCAGGTCGGCGCGGCGTCCCCGCGCCCAGTCGGCGGCGTGCTCGAGCCCCGTGACGGTCGGCACTCCGACGATCGACTGCAGTCGACCTTCCTCGCCGGCCAGGACGCCGCCGATGACATGGACCGAGCCGTCGGCCCAGCGCATCGCGGCTCGGCCGATCGCCGCGCGGTCGCCGACGACCACGACTCGCGCCGGACGGCGCGTGCTGCGCCGGAGCAGGAGCGTGCAGACGATGACGACGGCCGCCACCACCAGGACCCAGCCGGCAGCGGCGAGCTCCGCCTGGGACGACAGGTCGAGCGCCGACAGCGCCGCGGCGGCCGCGAAGGCCAGCGTCAGCGACCGCAGCACCGGGAACACGTCGGTGCTGCCGGTGGAGTGGAGCTGTGACCTCGTCTGGACGACGACGTAGAGCGCGCCACCGAGGGCCACCCACGGCGCAGGTCCGAAGGCATCGAGCAGGCGCATGCTCAAGATCCCGGCGACGGCGACGGTCAGGCACTCGATGAGCACCCAGAGAGCGGCACGGTGCGGACGCAGGGCAGCCCACGTCCGTCGGGCGGCCTCGGAGGTCTTGAACGACCATGGCTCGGAGCCGTCGATGACGAGGTGCTGGTTCAGGACGCTGACCGTGGCGGCCGGTGGCGCCGGAGCGTCGGCGGGGGTACCGAACACGTCCCACCCGGGAGGGGGCGGGGATGCCCGCCTCTCGAGCTCAGGGTCCTTCTCCGGCGACCACACGGCCGCCACCGGTCGGATTGCTCCGACATCAATGGTCTGATCAGTCATGCGGCCCCCCCGAACCCATTCGGCGTCGCGACGCCCTCACGGCACGACTTCCGATCCCCCCGAACCGGCGTCTTGCCATCCTGGCCTGGCGCTGCCGGGGACGGATCACCTGTTCTGGGGAAGGCGCAGCGGCGGGTCGCCACGCTCAGGAGTTGAAGCGCCCCTGGGTGCGTTCGAGGCCCTCGGCCACCAGGGACTCCACGGCGTCCGCGGCCAGGGAGACCTGCAGCGGGAGGTGCTTGCGCTCGGCCGCTGAGTAGTCGGAGAGCACGAAGTCGGCGACGTCCTGACGCCCGGGCGGGCGGCCGATGCCGAGCCGCACCCGGTTGAAGTCCCCGGTGCCCAGGGATCCGCGCAGCGAGCGGAGACCGTTGTGCCCGTTGTCGCCGCCGCCGAGCTTGACCCGCATGGTGTCGAACGGGATGTCGAGCTCGTCGTGGATCGCCACGATGTGGTCCGGGGGCACCTTGTAGAAGGTGGCGAGCTGCTTGACCGGGCCACCCGACTCGTTCATGTACGACCGGGCCCGGGCCAGGACCACGCGCGGCCCGGGAGCGCCCGGCGGGGTCAGTCGTCCCTCGACGACGTCGGCCCGGCCGGACTTGTGCGCGCGAAACGGCGAGCCCATGCGCTCAGCCAGCTCGTCGGCGACGAGGTAGCCGATGTTGTGGCGGTGGCCGGCGTACGACGGACCGGGGTTGCCCAGTCCGACCACGAGCCAGACCTCGCCGGGCTCGTTCGCCATCTCATCCACCTCTCCGGGAACGGAGGACGCACGCGCCCGGGCTGCGCTGCGGCGCAGCCAGCCCGGGCGGTGCGGGAGCCTCACTCGGCGGAGTCGCCCTCGGCCGGAGCCTCGCTGTCCCCGTCGGCGCCATCGCCCTCGGCACCCTCCGCGGCAGCCTCGGCCTCGTCGCTCTCCTCGTGCACGATGCCGGCGTCGGCCTCGGCCTCGGCGAGCTCGGACTCGAGCTGCTCGACGGTCTGCTGCTGGGTGATGTTGACGACGAGCGCGTCGCCGTCGGTGAGGAGGTTGGTGCCCTCCGGCAGCTGCAGGTCGGAGGCGTGGATCTGGGTGCCGATCCCCAGGCCCTGGACGGAGATCTCGATGTACTCCGGGATGTTGGTGGCCAGCGCCTCGACCTGGATCGTGGAGTTCTCGGTCACGACCAGCGTCTCCGACGCCGCGTCACCGGTGACGTGCACCGGGACGTCGACGGTGACGCGCTCGCCGCGACGGATCGCCACGAAGTCGATGTGCTCGAGCACGCGGCGGATCGGGTCGACCTGCACCTGCTTGGTCAGCGCCAGCTGGGTGTCGCCGTCGATGTCGAGCTCGAGCAGGGCGTTGGCGCCACCGTGCTTGAGGGCCATCATCGTGTCGTGGCCCGGCAGGGTCAGGTGGATCGGGTCGTTGCCGTGGCCGTAGACCACGGCGGGGATCTTGTGGTCGCGCCGGATGCGGCGGGCGGCGCCCTTGCCGAACTCGGTGCGCTTCTCGGCGGTGATCTTCTCGGCCATGACCGGTGTTCTCCTCGTACGTCGTGCTCGTGGACGGAGCTGCGTCTGTCTGCTGGGTCTACCTGCTGGGTCTGCGTGCTGGATCTCGGGCCCGGACGACGAACGCCGCGCGACCGGGGCAGCGCGGCGTCGGAACAACCGGGCCCAGTCGATCACGGACACCCTGGAGGGTCCCTCGCCGAGGCAACTGCCCGAGTCTAGACGGGGCTCGGGGGAACGGCGAATCCGCATGGCCCACCCGGTTGAGGGTCCCCTAGGGTCGAGGTCGTGTCACTCACGTACTCCGAGGCCGTCGCGCGCTCCGCCGAGATCTCCGACGTCTCCTACCGGATCGACCTCGACCTCACCTCCGACGAGACCTTCGGCTGCCGGACCACCGTCACGTTCGCCCTGGCCGATCCACGGGCCACCACCTTCCTCGAGCTGGCGAAGGCCACCGACCTCCGGCTCACGGTGAACGACTCGGTCGTGGCGTCCCCGGCGTACGACGGACACCGGATCGCGCTGCACGACCTCGGACCGCACAACGAGGTGGTCGTGGAGGCGCGGGTCCCCTACGTGAACGACGGCGACGGCATGCACGTGTTCACCGACCCGGCCGACGACCGGCGCTACGTCTCGGCCCTGCTGGGGATGGACGTCGCCCAACGGGTCTTCCCCTGCTTCGACCAGCCCGACCTCAAGGCGCCGATCAGCCTGACCGTCACGGCGCCGCCGGAGTGGAGCGTCGTGGCCAACGGCCGCGAGACCGCGCGCGAGGGCGACGTCCGGACCTTCTCCACCACGCCGCCGATCTCGACGTACCTGTTCGTGGTGTGCGCCGGGCCGTGGCACTCCCGCACCTGGGAGCACGCCGGACTCCCGTTCGGCTGGCACATCCGGCAGTCGTTGCGCTCCGAGCTGGACCGCGACTTCGACGACATGCGCCGCGTGACCGAGGCCTGCTTCGACTTCTACACCTCCACGTTCGACGAGCCGTACCCGTTCGACTCCTACGACCAGGTGATGCAGCCGGGGCACAACTGGGGCGCTCTCGAGACGCCGGGCTGCGTGACCTTCCGCGACGAGTACGTGCCCCGCAACGAGCCGGACGCCGGCGAGGTCGTCGACCGGTCCACCGTGATCGCCCACGAGATGGCCCACATGTGGTTCGGCGACCTGGTGACCATGAAGTGGTGGCAGGACAGCTGGCTCAACGAGTCGTTCGCCGACTTCATGGGCTACCACGTGGCCGACCTCGCCGGGGTCGCCGGCTCGTGGCCGGACTTCTCGCTCAACCGCAAGCCGACCGGGTACGCCGCCGACGGCCGTCGTTCCACGCACCGCATCGCGGAGGACGCCGAGCTGCTGGTCGACGTCGACACGGCGTTCACGAACTTCGACATGATCACCTACGCCAAGGGCGCCTCGGTGCTGCGACAGCTGGTCACCTGGCTGGGCTGGGAGACCTTCGTCGCCGGCACGAACGTCTACCTGACGAGACACCGGTTCTCGAACGCCGACCTGTCCGACTACCTCGAGGCGCTCGACTCGGTCACCGACCGTGACGTGCGGAGCTGGGCCGAGGCCTACCTCCGCACGACGGGGTTCGACACGATCCGGGTGACCCGCGACGGCGACGTCCCCGTGCTCGAGCGAGACGGGACCCGACCACACCGGTTCACGGTGGTGGCGCTCGAGGGCGCCACCGTGCGCGACTCCCGGCTGATCGACATCTCGGGCGAGCCGGTGCGCCTGCCCGAGTACGCCGGGGCACCGGTGATCCCCAACGCCCACGACGAGGCGTATGCCGCGGTCCTGCTCGACGACCTCTCCTGGCGGGGTGCCGTCGACGACCTGGGGTCGCTGCCCGACCCGTTGCTACGAGCCGTCACCTGGACCAACGCGATCACCCGGGTCCGCACCGGCCTGGTGTCGGTGCGGGAGTACCTCGACGTGGTCGAGGGACACCTGGGGAAGGAGACCGATCCGGTCGTCTTCGACTCGGTGTCGCGACGTCTGGTCCGACTGGTGCTGGCGCAGTGGACCGCACCTGAGGCCCTTCCGGCCGCGGAGCGGTCCGTGTCGGCCGTGGCCCAGGAGGCGCTCGAGGCCGGGGACGCCGCACGTGGCCTGGCGGCCATGCGCCGGATCGCGGCGACCACGCACGACGTGGAGCTGCTCCGCCGTTGGCTGGCGTCGGGCGAGGCGCGCCCGGGCCTCGCCCTCGACCGCGACACCCGGTGGATGGTGGTGCGCCGGCTCGTCGTCCTCGGCGAGGCCGGAGACGACCTCGTGGAGCGCGAAGCCACCGACGACCGCACCGCGAGCGGCCACGAGTCGGCCCTGGCCGCGCGGGCGAGCCGACCGGCGGCCGAGGCCAAGGCCGAGGCCTGGGCGAGCCTGCACGACCCGAAGATCTCCAACCGCGACTTCGCCGCCGTCGTCTTCGGTCTGTGGACCCCCGGGCAGGAGGAGCTCACCGCCCCCTACCTCGCCCGCTACCTCGAGGAGGCGCCGGCGATCGCCGCTCGCGGCCAGGCCTTCTCCCTCGACGTCGGCGACGCGACCCCGCGCTTCCCGATGGCGCTGCCCCGGCTCGAGTCCTACCGCCAGGCGCTCGCCACGGCGGCCGAGGACCTCGACAACACGGTGCTACGCCGTCAGTGGGACGACACCTACGACGACCTCGGGGTCGCGCTGCAGGTCAGGAAGGTTGGCTGAACCGGTTAGGTCGCCCCGCTGACGTTTCATCAAGGTATGTAGGCGAACCAGAACTTCCCTGGACGAATTCACCACGGGAAGCGCCGGCTCAGCGACATACCTTGATGAAACTTCCCCGCCAAGACCCACCCGGACGGCTCATGCCTGCCCGTCGAACATCTTGGTGACCGAGCCGTCCTCGAAGACCTCTTTGATCGCCTGGGACAGCAACGGCGCGATCGACAGACAGGTCAGCTTGTCGAAACGCTTCTCCGCGGGGATCGGCAAGGTGTCGGTGACCACGATCTCGGTCACCGCGCTGTTCTTCAGCCGGTCGACGGCGTCACCCGAGAGGATCGGATGGGTGGCCGCGATCACCACTCCGGCGGCGCCATCGCGGGCGAGTGCCTCGGCCGCGTGCACGATCGTCCCGCCGGTGTCGATCATGTCGTCGACGAGGACGCAGATGCGGCCGCGGACCTCGCCGACCACGCGGTTGGCGACGGTCTCGTTGGGTCGGTCGATCCGTCGGGTCTTGTGGATGAAGGCCAGCGGCGCGCTGTTCAACCGGGACGACCACCGCTCGGCGACCTTGATCCGTCCGGCGTCGGGGCTGACCACGGTGAGGTCCTGGTCGCCGTACTTCTCCTTGACGTACGTCGCCAGGATCGGCTGCGCGAAGAGGTGGTCGACCGGGCCGTCGAAGAAGCCCTGGATCTGGTCCGCGTGCAGGTCGACCGTGATCAACCGGTCGGCGCCCGCGGTCTTGAACATGTCGGCGACCAGGCGCGCGGAGATCGGCTCACGTCCGCGGTGCTTCTTGTCCTGCCGGGCGTAGCCGTAGAACGGCATCACGACGGTGATCCGCTTGGCGCTGGCGCGCTTGAGCGCGTCGACCATGATCAGGTGCTCCATCAGCCACTCGTTGATCGGCGCGGTGTGGCTCTGGATCACGAAGGCGTCGGAGCCGCGGACGGACTCCTCGTAGCGCACGTAGGTCTCGGAGTTGGCGAACTCGTAGGCCTGGGTGGGCACCAGCTCGATGTCGAGGTAGCCGGCGACCTCCTGCGCGAGCGCCGGGTGAGCCCTGCCGGAGAAGACCATCAGGTGCTTCTTGGTGGTCCGCTTCGTCTTCGAGCTCACAGCTCAGGATTCTCCCTCATCATCGGTGGAGTCCCCCATCGAGGCCGCATCCGTCTCACGGGGCACCCGGCGATCGAGGTTGCGCTGGGGCCCGCCGGACACGGCCAGGTTTCCGGGCGGGACGTCACGGCGTACGACGGCACCACCGCCGGTCATCGCTCCGTCGCCGATGGTCACCGGCGCCACGAACGTGTTGTTGGCGCCGGTCTTGGCGCCCTTGCCGACCGTCGTCCGGTGCTTGTGGGTGCCGTCGTAGTTGGCGAAGATCGTGCCGGCTCCGATGTTGGCACCTTCTCCGATGTCGGCGTCGCCGACGTAGGAGAGGTGGGGCACCTTCGCGCCGGCGCCGATCCGGGCGTTCTTGGTCTCGACGAAGGTGCCGATCTTGGCGCCGCTGCCGAGCTCGGTGCCGGGTCGGAGGTAGGCGAACGGCCCGACGTTCGCGCCCTCGCCGACGACCGCGAGCTCACCGTGGGCGCGGACGACGCGCGCGCCGGCGCCGATCTCGCAGTCCTTGAGGCTGGTGTCGGGGCCGATCACGGCGTCCTCGCCGACGACGGTCGCCCCCAGGAGCTGGGTGTTCGGGAGCAGGATCACGTCGGGTGCGAGCTTCACGTCGGCCTCGACCCAGGTGGTCTCCGGGTCCATCACCGTGACGCCCTCGCGCATCCACTGCTCGACGATCCGGCGGTTGAGCTCACGGCCGAGCTCCGAGAGCTGGACCCGGTCGTTCGCTCCCTCGGTCTGCTTCCAGTCGTCGATCGGGAACGCGCCCACGGTGAGCCCCGCGTCGCGGGCCAGGGCAACGGTGTCGGTGAGGTAGTACTCGCCCTTCGCGTTGTCGTTGCCGATCTTCGGCAGGGCCTCGTGGAGGAACTCGGCATCGAAGGCCAGGATCCCGGAGCTGATCTCGTGGATGCCGCGCTGGTCGGCGGTCGCGTCCTTCTCCTCGATGATGGCCTCGACGTCGCCCTCGTCGTTGCGGACGATCCGGCCGTACCCGAACGGGTCGTCGACGACACCGCTCAGCACGCTGACGGCACACTCGGCCGCCTGGTGCTCCTGGGCGAAGTCGCGCAGGCTCTCGCCGCGCAGGAGAGGAGTGTCCCCGGCGGCGACCAGGACGGTGCCAGAGGTCGTACCGGCGGCCTCGATCGCGATCCGGACCGCGTGCCCGGTGCCCTGCTGATCGGCCTGTACGGCGAGCACGACGTCGGGCAACAGGGCCTGGATGTGGGGGCCGACCTGGTCACGCTGGTGACCCACGACCGCGACCACGCGTGCCGGGTCGAGCGCCCCGACCGCTGCCAGCACGTGGCCGACCATGCTGCGGCCGCCGATCTCGTGCAGGACCTTGGCCGTCTTCGACTTCATACGGGTGCCCCCGCCGGCCGCCAGCACGATCACGGTGAGGTCGCTCGCCATGTGGTCCAACGTATCCCCCGGCGGCGGTGTCACCGCCATCGTCCGCGAGGCTGATCCTGGTGGCTGCTCAACTGGCGCAATTGCGCCGCTTGAGCAGCGCCCCAGGCGCCCGAGCTGTCCTAACCGCACAATTGCGCTGTTCGTGCAGCCCGGGTCGGACATGCTGCCCGCCAGGCGGGGCATGACCGTCTCCGCATTCCCCGGTTGGTCTGCCGGTCCGAGGTGCTGCCCCGAGCGAGGACCGTCCGGCCCGGCGACGCCGGGACGGACGACCGCAGC